>Ga0129336_10000781_pt1 | contig 18801 bp, 10 predicted proteins | sample CPB6_02_DNA_FD_96878 | JGI IMG/M metagenome (GOLD analysis project Ga0129336, IMG submission 96878) | Freshwater to marine salinity gradient microbial communities from Chesapeake Bay, USA - CPBay_Sum_0.6_0.2_DNA | ecosystem: Environmental > Aquatic > Marine > Coastal | place: USA: Chesapeake... | reverse complement strand
ACGATGGACTCTGACAGTTAGTTACACTTAGGGGGAGACAATCCTCCCCCTATTCTTTACACTTTCCACACTGCACTTTCTGATCATGACAACTGCAACTCTGAACCGCAATCCTACAATCAAATGGGAGTATTCAGGTCTTGAGGATACAGTCAACGTGCTGATGATGATCAACCGCAATGGTCATCAGAACGCCGAAACAATGGCATCCTACATTAGAACAATCGCCTACAATTATGTTTGTAAGTGTGAGTCTTATGGTGACCGCCCTTCGATGACAGGAACTGGCGGATGGTACGTTACATTTATTGAGGGCGAATCTGAGGATTATCATGATTATGTTGCTGAGGTAACTTTGATGCCTTATGTTGTAGCAAAGCACCTGCAATTGCGCTAAGGTTAGGTATGCTGGGGGCAGGCGATTCTGCCCCCTTAAGTATAACGATCAGCAGTGCTTATTGATCGTTGTTCGTGGATTGGCAGTTCTTATGTATAAGCGATCCTGATCGGTCGGCGCGTAACCGCCCCCCCGTATAAAAAACGCAAACATCCCTAACCTACAGAGGTGACAAATCGACCTCGATATCATAAGATCTTCAAGAATTCAAAAAACCCCCCAGCCCTACAAAAAAATTCCCGGAGAAAATTTTTCCCTTCAAAACCTTTTTTATAATGAGACCTTACAGAAACTTTCGTACAACTCAGAAACCTTATTGGAACTTCTTTCGTGTAGTTCTGGCGGGATGGATGATTCGTTATCCGCGCCCATTCTTTGTGGCATTCGGATTTATTGTAGTGATGATATATAACATGTTTACAAAATAATCTATGACCTTGGAGACACGTAAGTGGGGAACGTTTGAAGTTCTGTTAGATGAAGAGAACTACAAAGTAAAACGTTTGAAAGTTCTTCCAGAGCAAGCAATATCTTTACAGTTTCATAAAAATCGTGCAGAACACTGGACGATTGTTTCAGGGAGTTGTATAATCACAATTGGTGATAGAAAGGAACTGGCAAAGACTGGGCAGAGTTTTGTAATCAACAAGGAAGTCATTCACAGAATTGAGTGTCAACAAGAATCTGTCACCATTATTGAGACACAACTTGGAGATTGTGATGAAGAGGACATTGTAAGACTCGAAGATCAGTATGGAAGAGTTCAAAGTTGACAGAGCATATATAGACTGATAAAATTGATCTGAAGGTTATTTTAACTTATGGCAAAAGGATTTACGGTTAAAGCAGCGGCACCAACAATGCCGAAACAAGAATGGGATTATGATGCTATCAAGGAAAGAATGCGAGGTAAGTCAATTATCTTCTGTCTTCCTGGTAGAGGATGTTCTTACATTTTTCTGAAGGCCTTTGTACAACTTTGTTTTGATCTTGTACAAAACAACATGGCAATTCAGATTTCTCAGGATTATTCTTCCATGGTAAACTTTGCACGTTGTAAAGTTCTTGGAGCAAATGTTCTGCGTGGTCCTAAGCAAATTCCTTGGGATGGAAAACTTCAGTATGATTATCAACTCTGGATTGATAATGATATTGTGTTTAACACAGAAAAGTTCTGGCAACTATGTGATGTTGCTCTGCCTGATGAAGGCGAAGAGCGTGAAATTGTCGCAGGTTGGTATGCCACAGAAGATGGTCACACAACCTCAGTAGCACACTGGTTAGAAGAAGATGACTTCCGTAAGAATGGTGGAGTGATGAATCATGAAACCGTTGATTCGATTTCGAAGCGTCGGAAGCCTTTCACAGTTGATTATACTGGTTTTGGATGGGTCATGATTAAGAATGGCGTCTTTGAGAACCTTGAGTATCCTTGGTTTGCTCCGAAGATGCAGGTCTTTGAGTCTGGTGCTGTTCAAGATATGTGTGGCGAAGACGTTTCGTTCTGTCTCGATGCAAAAGAAAAAGGATTTGAGATCTGGTGTGATCCTCGAATTCGTGTAGGACATGAGAAAACTCGTGTGATCTGATGAAAAAATTTAACGTACTTTATAAAGGGCGTAAAATTTATACAGACCTCACTCATGAAGAATGTGCTGAGGTCTTACAAGAACTTTCAGAATCTTATTATTCTGATGAAAACATTGATGCAAATTTAATTGAATTGGAGGAAACTAATGGCTAAAGGTGGATCAAATAAGGTTGTATTTCAACCAGGAGCCCCGAAAAAAACTCGGCAAGGGCGTTCTGCTCGCACACTACTAAGTGCTACGTCTCGTAATGGACGTAAAAAGAGATATCGCGGACAAGGAAGATAAATTTTTGGAGTGCTTAAATAGAAATAAGCACTCTTTTTTTATGTTTTCAGAAAAAGAACTTTATATTTTAAATTGGATTCGAGAAGTATCAAAAGTAAGAACAGAATTAAATGGATTTGCAATCTGTCCTTTTGCAGCAAAATCAAAATTTAAGATCATAGAGTGCTCTGTAGAAGACATTTGCCCAATTGATAATTATCAAGTCATCATTTTTATCGTTGAGGATTATTTGGATTTGAATGCAATTAACTTTTGGGTGAATTTTTGTAATTCAAAGTATAAAGGTTGGAAGTTTTTTGAAGATTGTGGGCAATATAATACGTACATTAATGGTATTCAGACTAATAATGGTAAATACAACCTTATTTTGGCACAACCAACTGACAAATTACGTAAATTTCGGGAAAATTTAGTAAAAACATCTTATTATGACATGTGGGATGATGAGTATTTGAAGGAAATACTTGAAGATGACTATGATTTAATAGAAACGCGGGATAGCAACCCCGTAAAAAGTTCTGATTTACCAAATCAGGAGCAAAAATGACCAAAAAAGTCGATAAAGATCAAGATTTTATGAGAAAAATGTGGGGAACTGAGTTTTTAGCGAGCGAATATGGTTGGGAAGAGAAAATTTCTCAACAAAAAATGCTTCGTGAGATCGCACATGATGACCAGACACCTAAAAAGCATGATTTTCACATACAAAAAGAGATTCATGAGAAAATTCGCAATGATGATGACTATGATGATTGGGAATATGGAACTGAACCAATCTATGGACGTTGAAAAACGCTCATAAATAATAAAAGATTTATAATTTTTCATGCCTTTAGAGAGGATAAGTCAAGGGTTCAAAGATATTAACATGACTTTTCAGGTTAATCCTTTAACCTTTGATCTTATTGCGATTAAAAATGAAACTGCTATTGCACGTTCAGTAAGAAATCTTATTCTTACTCTTCCTGGAGAAAGATTTTTTAATCAAAATTTAGGATCAAACGTAAGTAAATCTCTTTTTGAAAACTTAGATGATATTTCTGCATCAATTTTATCAACTGAAATTAGAAACACAATTAATAATTATGAACCTAGAGTTGATTTGATTGAGGTTAATGTAGTTCCAAATTATGATACTGCAGAATTTGATGTTACCATTCGATATAGAATTATTGGTATAGATGTTTTACCACAACAATTATCATTTGCTTTACAGCCAACACGATAAATGGCACTAGTTAACTTTAGCAATCTAGATTTCGATCAAATTAAAACTTCGATTAGGGAATACCTAAGATCGAATTCAAATTTTACTGACTATGATTTTGAAGGATCAAATCTATCAGTTATTATTGACGTATTAGCATATAACACTTATATTTCCTCATATAACGCTAACATGGTTAGCAATGAGGTTTTTATTGATAGTGCTACACTAAGAGAAAACGTAGTATCTCTTGCAAGAAATATTGGATATGTTCCTAGGTCAAGAACTGCAGCAAGAGCAAATATTTCATTCTTTGTTGATACTACAACACTCTCAACAAATCCAATTTCATTAACACTTAAAAAAGGTGTAGTTTGTACATCAAGTGGTGCTTTTGGAAATCAAAGTTATAGATTCAATATTCCAAATGATATTACTGTTCCTGTAGTAAATGGAATTGCATTTTTTGATAATGTTGATGTCTATGAAGGTGTTTTTCTAACTTCTAATTTTACTGTAGACTCAAATAATCCGGGTCAAAAATTTATATTAAACAATCCATATGTTGATACATCTTTAATAAATGTATCTGTAAGAAATACCACTTCTAGTACAGTAGCAAGAAAATATACACAATCAAGAAATTTATTTGATATTACATCAGAATCAAAAGTTTTTTTCATACAAGAAATTGAAGATCAAAGATATGAATTAATTTTTGGTGATGGTATTTTTGGAACTAAGTTAGAAAATGGTAATTATATTGAAGTTTCATATACATCTACAAGTGGTGTAGATGGAAATGGTGTTTCTAGCTTTATTTTTAATGGAAGAATAGTAGATAATAATTCAAGAGTTATTTCTACAGGGATATCTTTAATTTCAGTTAATGTAGCATCTCAAGGTGGAAAAGAAATTGAGTCGGTTGATTCTATTAAAAAATATGCCCCACAAATTTATTCCGCACAAAATCGTGCAGTAACTGCATCTGACTATGAGGCAATTGTTCCCTTGATTTATCCAGAAGCAGAATCTGTTTCTGTATTTGGTGGTGAAGATGTTGTTCCACCAAAGTATGGAAAAGTTTTTATTTCGATAAAACCTTATAATGGACCATATGTTCCAGATTCAGTTAAGGATAATTTGAAAGACCAACTTAAAAAATATAGTGTAGCAGGAATTGTCATTGAATTTTTAGACCTTAAATACTTGTATGTAGAAATTGATTCTACTGTTTACTATAATACAAATTCTGCACCTAGTGCAGATTATGTAAAGAGCATTTTGGATTCAAATATAAATTCATATGCAGATTCATCAGAACTAAATCAATTTGGTTCAAGATTCAAATATAGTAAATTTTTAAAGATTATTGATGATAGTCATGTCTCAATTACCTCAAATATTACTAAAGTTAGTATGAGACGTGATTTAAGTCCAGTCTTGAATCAGTTTGCAGATTATGAAATTTGTTTTGGAAATTCTTTCCATATTAAAAACTGTGATGGATATAACATAAAATCTTCTGGATTTAACGTTAGTGGATTGTTGGATACTGTTTATTTGTCAGATATGCCAAATTCTGATCAAAAAACTGGAAGTATATTTTTGTTTAGATTAGATTCTCCAACACAAACGACAATCATAAAAAATAACATTGGTACAATTGATTATGAAAAAGGAGAAATAAAATTGTATCCAATAAACATAATATCAACATCAAAAACAACAAAGGGAAATTCAATAATAGAAATTTCAACTACACCTAAATCAAATGATGTGATTGGATTGCAAGATTTATATTTGCAACTAGATATTAATAACAGCACTATTAATATGTTACCTGATGTTATTTCATCAGGTGCTGATCCTTCAGGATCAACGTATTTGGTAACATCAAGTTATTTAAATGGAACACTCGTAAGATCATAAAATGGTAGAAACAAGAATCAAGATTAGTTCAATAGTAGAAAGCCAACTCCCCGCTTTCGTAAGAGATGAATATCCATTAGTAGAGGAATTTTTATCTCAATACTATAAGTCCTTAGAAAATCAAGGACAAACCTTAGATATTCTTCAAAATATTGATCAATATACTAAACTTGATAACTTAACAAATCTTGTATCTTCTACAATACTTTCTACAGATATTTCATTTTCAGAGACTACAATTCAAGTAGCATCTACTTATGGATTTCCAAATAACTATGGATTATTATTGATAGACGATGAAATTATAACTTACACAAGTAAAACCACAACTTCATTTGAGGGATGTATTAGGGGATTTAGTGGTGTAACTTCTTATACACATACATTAGAATCAGATCAACTCGTATTTTCAGAATCAGATTCTGACAATCATTCCACTGGATCTACTGTAACAAATTTAAGTATTTTATTTCTTAAAGAATTTTATAAAAAAATTAAGAAGCAAATAGTTCCTGGATTTGAAGATCGTGAGTTTTATTCTGACATCAATCAATCTCTTTTTATTAAACAAGCAAAGGATTTTTATTCTACAAAAGGAACAAATACATCTTTTGAAATTCTTTTTAGGGCTCTATATGGACAAGATGTAGAAGTTATAAAACCAAGAGATTTTTTAATTCAACCATCAGACGCCGAATATAGAATTTCTCAAAATTTAGTTGTAGAGAGTATATCTGGTGATCCTTTAGAATTAAAAAATAAAACACTTTATCAAGATTTTACAGACTTCTTTTCGGCTGCAAGAGGAACAGTCACTAATGTAGAAGAAATTAATAGAGGTGATAAAAATTATTATATTATAAGTTTAGATTATAGTTATGATAAAGATATTGATGTTAATGGGTCAGTTTTCGGATCTTTTTCTATTCATCCAAAAACAAGAGTAATTACTGCAGTTTCTGTAGGTTCTACAGTTATTGACGTTGATTCAACTATAGGATTTCCTGCAAGTGGAACTTTAGTAACTACTTTTAACAATGGAACAGTCAGTTATATTAATTATGATTCAAAAAATATAAATCAATTTTTTAATTGCACCAATGTAAATCAAGCAATTCCAACTGAACAAGAAATAAGTTTGGACGCTTACGCTTATGGATATGTTGGAATTGATACGAGTAATATTGTAAAGGTTAAAATAACTGGAGTTCTATCGGATTTAGAAATTCCAAAAAATAATCGCCTTTATTCTAAAGGAGATCAAATAATAATTCGTTCTTTAGGTAAAGAATTAAAAGATGATAAATCAAACAATTGGTTTTTTAATATTGCAACTAAATTTGATGTAAGTTCCATTGATCTTTTAGACTCCATATCTAACACTTATAAAATTAATCTTTATGATCAGCATAGGTTTTCAATTGGAGATTCTATAACATGCATTTCATCATTTGGAACTGAGCAAACTGGAAATGTAATTTTTCTAAATGATATTAATTCATTTACTATTCAAGGACAAGGACAATTAAACAATTCAGCATCATATACAATTAGAAAAAATTTATTAAAAGTAAACTCCAATAATTATTCAGATTTAAAAATTTATAATACAAATGTACAAAATGTTTATACAGATCCTGAAGATTCTCTCTATGTTGCATCTTCTTCAATACCAACATATTTAAATCAATCTTTAACGATTCGTGATAGATCTGTATCTTTTAGTGGGACATTTAATGGAACAGATCTTGACATTGGACCACATGGATTTTATACTGGCGATTCTGTTGTTTATAATGGAGATATTATCACTCGTGGCATTTACTTTGTAGAAAAGATAGACGATAGAAGAATCAGAATAGCAAGAAGTAGATCTAATATAGACACAAATAATTTTGTCGAAATTAATGGGACTATAACATCGGGTAAATTTACATTTACTGATTTTTGTTATGATAATTTAAATATTCAACTACTGGAATCTCAAAAATTAGTTAGAAAATTAATTGATCCTCAAGATGATTCTAATTTATATGAAACTAATCCTGGACCAACTGGTATTTTTATAAATGGAGTAGAACTTCTTAACTATAAATCAAAAGATAATGTTTATTATGGACCAATTGAAAGTATAATACCTACCTCTCCAGGAAAAGGATATGATGTTATTAATCCACCAATTTTAACAATTTCAGATTCAGTTGGAACTGGAGCATCGGCATATTGTTCAGTTATTGGTGGATTAGAAAGAATTGATATTATTGATCCAGGATTTGATTATCTCGAAAATCCAGTTATTACAATTAATGGTGGAAATGGACTTGGTGCTAGTGCTAAAGCAAAATTAGTTTCTTTTGATCACTCTGTTGAATTTAATTCAGAATCTACGTCTGGATTGGTAAATTTAACAACTGATGTTATTTCTTTTTCAAATTATCATAAATTTAGAGACGCTGAGGAAGTAGTTTATAATCCATTGGGACAAACTTCTGTTGCTGGATTGGTTACAAACTCCACATATTTTGTCTCTGTTCAAGATTCATATTCAGTAAAATTACACAGATCTTTTGATGACGCTGTAGTTGGAATTAATACAATTGTTTTAACAAATTATGGAGTTGGTAATCATATTTTTAAATGTGTCAATAAAAAGAAAAAAATCGGATCAATAACAGTTGAGAATTCGGGATACAACTATCAAAATAAAAAAACAACAGTAACTAGTTCTGGAATCGATACTTCTGCTGATATTATTAATATTAAAAATCATGGATACAGTAGTGGTGAAATTGTTTCATATACTCCCGGACAAACTCTTATAGGTGGATTAACTACATCTTCTTATTATGTGACAAAATTAAATGACGATCAATTTAGATTATCCACAGTTGGATTTGGAACAGTAGGTGTTGGAACTGAGGTTAAAGATTTTTATTATAGAACAAAACAATATATCGATTTAACTTCCGGTGGTTCTGGAACACATATTTTTAACTATCCATCAATAACAGTAGACATAACTGGAAAAATTGGCGTATCAACAGTATCTCCTCAAGATTTTAATGCAATACTTCAACCTATTTTTAGAGGTACAGTTAATTCTGTTTTTGTTGAATCTGGTGGATCTTCATATGGATCAGAAAACATTATTAATTATAATAAACAACCAAACCTCTCATTAAATTCTGGTTCTGGATGCCAGGTAACTCCTATTATATCTAATGGACAAATTGTTGATGTTATTATCAATAGTTCTGGATTTGGATATAATTCTCCACCAACATTGATTATAATTGGAGATGGGTCTGGTGCTCTATTAACACCTATTCTTTCAAATGGTTCGGTAATATCGGTAAAAGTTATTTCTGGTGGAATAGGATATACAAAAGCAAAAACTTACATTACTGTAATTGAATCTGGACAAGACGCAAGATTTCAAGTTCAAGTAAAGTCTTGGAAAATTGATTTAGTTAAAAGATTAATTGAAACAGAAGATATAACAGATGATGATGGAATTATTGACAATGGAATTAATAGAGAATTAGGTTTACAATATACTCATGCATATGCCCCAAGAAATTTAAGAAGATCAATTTTAAGTACAAAAGTAGAAAACGGCGTTACTACAAAAATACCTGATTTACAATTTATCAATAATTCTGAAACGGAATCAACAATACACTCACCAATTCTTGGATGGTCTTATGATGGCAATCCAATATATGGTCCTTATGGATATAGTTCGATATCTGGTGGATCTGTTAGGTTAATGAAACCTGGATATGAATTAGTATCAAGTCAATTTAGACCAAGTAGTGCAATTTATCCTTTAGGATTTTTTGTAGAAGATTATGAATTTACAAATACGGGAGATCTTGATGAATTTAATGGTAGATTTTGTAAAACTCCAGATTATCCAAATGGAGTGTACGCTTATTTTTGCACCATAGATTCAAGTTCAGTAGAAACTAGTGGATCTTTCCAAAATTATAAAAAACCAATATTCCCATATGTAATTGGAAATTATTTTAAGTCAAAACCAATTGAATTTAATTTCTTAGGTTCATCAAATCAAGATCAAATTGATTTTAAAAATTTAAAATTACTAAGAAATACAACTCCTTATAATTTAACAAAATCAAGAAGTGGATATGATTTTCTTTTAAATCCAAATAATGTTAAGAAACAAATATCTGAAATTAAAAATGTTTCTGTAGGAAATGTTCAGAATATTGGAATTGATACCGGAGGAAATAATTATCAAGTAGGTGATAAAGTTAATTTTGATAATTCTTATACTTCTGGAAGAAGTGTATATGCAAAAATTTCTTCGGTTATTGGAAAAGAAATTACTCAGGTAAGCACTGCAACTTCTTCCTTTGAAAATGTGGAATTTATACCTTCAAATAATAAATTCATTGGATTTACAACCATACCACATAATTTTTCTAATGGAGATTTAGTAACTTTAACTTCCCAATATGAAATAAACAAATCTTCATCAATTAAAGTATCTTCAAATATTCTTACATTAAGAAGTGGAATTGGTTCAGCACAATATACTGGAATTGTAACTTATTTCAATGTGTCTGGATTTTTAAATTATCCAAAAATTAAAGAAAATGATATTTACCAAATTGGTAATGAGCAAATAAAAATTCTTAATATTGATTTATCTAATTCTAGAATTAGAGTTCTTAGAAATTATGATAATAATATTGGATTAACAACTTACTCTGCAGGAATTGCTCTTTCTGAAAAAACTAGTAAATTTGAATTAAACTTTGGAATTTCTTCCACATCTTATCAATATAACTTGAATAGAGAATTATATTTTGATCCAAAAGAATCTATAGGTCTTGGAAATTCTGCTGGTGTTGGGATTGGATCTACTTTAATTTTTTCAAATCCAGGATCAGGAATAACTTCTCTAACTATACCAACGCAAACAATTTATTTACCAAATCATCAATTAAATACAGGAGATTTATTAGTTTATTCAAATAATGGTGGAGATTCCATATCAGTTTCGACAGATGGGCAATCTAATTTTATATTAAGTGATAAAGCAATTTTATATACTGCAAAAATATCAAATGATTTAATCGGAATATCAACATTCAAAGTAGGATTAGGAACAACAGGATCATTTGTTGCTATTGGTGCGACAAGTGCGAGTATTTTATATTTTACTGGTATTGGAACTGGATCTTATCACAGTTTTAAAACAAATTATGAAAATATTTTAAAAGGAAAAATAAGTAAAAATGTAGTTACAGTATCTACTGCATCAACTCATGGATTATTGGTTGGAGATTCTGTAACTGTTAATGTTGTTCCTGGAATAACTACAGATGTTGTAGTCAAATATAATGATTATAACAGAAGAATGATTTTAAATGAAAAATCTTTTTCTGCAAGTGATATTGATGTTTCAACTAGCATCATTACAATTAACAATCACAAATATGACCAAGGACAAAAAGTAATTCATACTTCATCATCCCCATCAATTGGATTACTAAATGAAAAAATCTATTATGTAATAGTAATAGATTCCAATAGAATTAAACTTTCAGAATCACTTTATGATACAAGTTTAAAAATTCCAAATCATGTAAAGATTACTTCAGCATCTTTGGGAACATTATCTGAGGTCAATCCACCTTTAAATGTTACAAAAAATCAAACGGTTATTTTTGATCTTTCAGATCCTTCACTTTCATTCGTTCAAAATGGAATATCTTATCCAGCATTTGATTTTGATTTTTATAGTGATTCCGATTTTAAAAATAAATTTAACTCTTCAGCATCTACGTCTTCTTTTGAAATTGTAAAAACAGGAGTAATTGGAATTAGTAGTGATGCCAAGGTTACTCTTAAACTAAACAATAATATACCTCCAAAATTATATTATAATCTAAAACCAATCAATTTAAATAATAATAAATTAACTAAAAAAGAAATCATAACAGATGATGAGCAATTAAATCATAATAAATTAGTTCCCGTAAATAGTGATTATAGTGGAACATTTGATATTGTAGGAATAACATCAGATACTTTTAAATATACCATATTAAATCAACCAGAAAAGCAAAGTTATTCATCTTCCGAAAGTATTCTAAATTACCATACAAATTCAAATTCTGCTTTTGGTGGAATTAATTCAATTTCAATCCTTTCCAAAGGAATTGGGTATCTTTCCCTTCCAAAAATAGATTCAATAACTACATTGTTTGGAGAAGGATTTATAATTTCTCCGGACAGTAAAAATATTGGCAACATTAACAAAACAGAAATTTTAGATATTGGATTTGATTATTCAGTAGATTCTACAGTAAGACCAACTGCGAAGTTACCTATAATTGCAAAAGTAAGTCCATTTTATTCATTCGAATCTATTGGTGTTTCTTCTGCTGGAAAAAATTATTATATCGCACCGAACTTGGTGGTTGTAGATGGATTTACACATAAATTAGTTTCTGATGTTGACCTTGAATATAAAATCAATCCACCTCAAGTAAATATTTTAAAAAATACAACAAGTCTTTATAATATCCCACCAAAAATTATTCCAATAAACAATGTTAATGGTGTTGGAATAAGCAGTATAAGATTTGTACCATCCACAAAGGATGTAATCGTAACTTTAGGATCAAGTTTTAGTAATAGTTCAGATTTTCCATTCGTTATCGGTGATAAGGTATTAATAGAAGGAGTATCTGTTGGTATCGGATCTACTGGGAAAGGATATAATTCCGATGTTTATGATTATGCCTTGTTTACTTTAGTTGCAATAGATTCAAATATTGGTGGTATTGGTGCTACCGTTGTTTATAATTTATCAAATTATCTTTTACCTGGAGAATCACCAGGAATTCATGATGTAGACAATTCTTTAGGTAGAATTATTCCAGAGAAACATTTCCCAATTTTTAATCCTATTTTAAAGATTAATACTTTTTACGAAGGTGAAGAAATCTTTACTTCATCCAGTTCAGGTATAGTTCAAAGTTGGGATGATAAAAATGGTTATCTAAAAATTATATCCTCTGATGATTTTTATATTGATGATAGAATAAAAGGTAGAACTTCTAACTCTCAGGGATTAATTGGAGAAATTATTGCATCTCTTGATGCCATTTATAACGTAAATTCATCTTCAATAGTTAAAAGTGGGTGGAAAAAAGAAACTGGATTCTTGAGCAATAATTTGCAAAGAACTCATGATAGTGACTATTATCAATATTTTTCTTATGCGCTCAAGTCTAAAATTCCATATGATACTTGGGAATCTTCAGTAAGTAACTTAAATCATACATCAGGATTTAAAAAGTTTAGCGATTTAATTATCGAATCTGAACCAGATGTATTTTCGGGAATTGCAACAAACCAAAATTTTGGCGATCTTACTGGTACTTTTGATCTATCTTCCTTCATTGATTTAAATTGCGTTAATGATTTTGATCTTGTAAGAGAAATTTCTGTTAATATTAATAACTCATTAAAGTCTAAAGAAATAATATTCAACTCTAAAACATTGCAAGATTATTTTGAGTCCGTTGGAAACCGAGTACTTATTTTAGATGATATAAGTAGTCGTTTTAATAGTAATCCCAGATCAACACCATTTTCTGTGGTTGACAATTTTAGACTAAATTCATCAAGATTTAAGAAATATTTCTTCTTTATTGCTGACAGTAGGTATTCATTAGAAAGACAATTAATGTCAGTGACAATCCTTCATAATAATACTGTAGGATTTTTAAATCAATATGCTCCAATTTACACCACTTATGAAATGGGGTATTTTGATTTTGTAGTATTAGGTGATGAAGGAAATATGCGGTTTTATCCTAATAAAAGTTCTGTAAATAATTTTGATGTTAATTTTATTTCTTATAATATTGAAGATTCTCTCGCATCAAATTCAACACAATATCTTGGCAGTGTTGCACGAATAACATCAAGTAGTGTTTCTATTCCAGTAGGAACTTCGTCTCCAACAACAGTCGTTGGAATAGCATCTACTTATAGAGCATCTAAACTATTAATTACAATTGGTGCAGAAGATGAATCGTATTTTGAATCAACAGAATTAACTGTAATACATGATGGATCTGATGTAAATGTGCTTGAATATGGAGAACTTGCAACCGATTCTTTAACTCCTTACTCATCTGTTGGATTGGGAACATATGGTGCATACTTATTTGGATCAACCTTGAACATTGATTTTACCCCATATACACCATTATCAAAATCTTATTACGTAAATTGCATAAGAACTTCAATTTCCGATGGTTCCTCAACGGGAATAGGAACTGTATCTCTTAGCACAGCAGAGTTATCTTCAAATTATGTTTCAATAGCGTCTAGTACAGCGCCCGTACAAAATTTAATCTCAACATATACTGTATCTCATGATAGTGCGTATTATTTGGTTTGTGTTGAAGATACAACAAATAATAGATATCAAATATCTGAAGTTGTAGTCGTTGATGATGAAACAAATGCATATTATTCTGAATTTGGAACTATTGAAACACACACATCACTAGGATCTATTAGTGCAGACGTTTCTGGAACTGATACAAATTTATATTTTACACCAATTCCTGGAATAGATTCTCAAGTAAGAATCGTTAAGACTGCTGTTGGACTCCTCAATAATTCAATTTCAACCTCAACTTATGTTGATCTTAATAATGCTTCTCTTGAAACAAATAACAGTTCTTATAGTGGAACTGAATTTGATGTGAGAAAGTCTTTTGACTTAACTCATAGACAGAATCCAGTTTTTGAAAGATATTTTAATGGTCAAGAATCTGAAAATGTAAATGTTTTAACTAATCAAATAAAAATACCAAATCATTTCTTTGTAACTGGTGAGGAAGTATCTTATACGTATTCTGGAGCGGATAGTAGTAGAGCAATAGGAATCACAACAACTAATATTGCAGGTATAGGATCAACAACTAAATTGCCATCAACTGTCTATATTGTTAAGAATGATGATTTATATGTTCAAGTTGCAGCTTCTGCATCAGAAGCCTTAAAAGAAGTTCCTACTGTTTTAGATTTAACGACAACTGGAATAGGAACATTGCATAAGTTTACTTCTAAAAAACAAAATTCTAAAGTATTAATATCAATTGACAATTTTATCCAATCTCCAATTGTTGCTACATCAGTAACAACAACACTTTTAAGTGATGCTTCTTTAATTGATGGATTTGTTAATCTTGTAGGAATTACATCATTTTTTAGTGGAGACTTAATTAAGATTGATGATGAAATCATGAGGATATCATCTGTTGGTCTTGGAACTTTATCTAATAGATTGACAGTTCAAAGACCTTGGATGGGAACAGGTATTTCGTCACACACAAATGGATCTTTAGTTACTAAGATTGTGGGAGACTATAATATTGTTGATAATGCTATAAACTTTAACTCTGCTCCATATGGATTGACACCAATAGGAACAACAACAAATCCTCCAGATGAACGTGATTATGCTGGAATAGGAACTTATTCTACATTTTCTGGAAGATCATTTATTAGATCTGGACTACAAGATACTACTAATGAAACATATTGGAATAATAATGTCTTTGATGACATATCTTCAAATTTTGTTGGATTAAAGACAGAATTTACTCTCCAATATGAAAATTCTAACGTGTCTGGAATAGTTACAAGTAATGCTATTGTTCTTTTAAATAATGTTTTCCAAGGTCCAGCAAGATCTGGTGGAATTAAAATTTCTGGAGATTATACTTTAAACGAAACGTCCGGAATCACTAGTATTTCATTTGTAGGATTTGGAACTTTATCAGCATCTTATGATATTAATACTAAAAATATAGTTCGTGGTGGAATAATAGTTTCTGTTGGATCGACTAGTGGATTTGGATATCAACCTTTAGTATCTGCTGGAGGGACAGCAGTAGTTTCTGGACTTGGCACTATCTCATTAATTAGTATTGGTAATAGTGGTTCTGGTTATAGGGCAGGAATTCAAACTGTAAGAGTAGGTGTTACTACACTTGGTGTAGGCACTGTTGGCGTTTATTATGTTGGCGTAGCAACTGTAAATAATGGACATATTACAGGTGTTGCAATTACCAATCCAGGTATGGGATATACCTCATCCAATCCACCAATTGTTGTTTTTGATGATCCTCTATCTTACTCAAACATACCTTTGGTTTATAGTTCTTCTTCAGCATCTGGTTTAGGAACCGAAGCATTAGTTGATATTGTTGTTGGACAAGGATCCAGTGTAATTAATTTTGAAATTAAAAATACTGGATATCGTTATGGGCAAGGAGAAATATTGACAGTTCAAACTGGGGGAGCAACTGGCATTCCTACAAATACCACGTTATCTTTTAGTGAGTTTCAAATTAATGTAGATAAAACTTTTACTGATAAATTTAATGGATGGAGTATTGGAGATTTGCAAGTTTTTGATCCATTAGATGGTTTGTTTAATGGTACAAGAATTACTTTCCCATTGAAGTATGATGGTGTTCAGACTACAATTAGAGCAAAACAAGGATCAAATATTGATATTGAAGCAACACTATTAGTTTTTATTAATGACGTACTCCAAGTACCAGGAAAAGGATACTCATTTAAAGGTGGTAGCACTATAACGTTTGCAGAACCTCCAAAATTTGGAGATACTTCTAAAATTCTTTTCTACAAAGGAACTGGAGATGTTGATGTTTTAAGTGTTGATATTCTTGAAACTATTAAAGTAGGTGACAATGTAACAATTAATAGTGATTTATTATCGTTACAAGAGGAAGAAAGACTCGTAACAGAAATAGTTTCTACAGATATTGTCTATACAAATCCATATGCAGGTCCAGGGATTTCTGAAGATCTTAATTTACTAAGACCCGTTTTATGGTGTAGACAAACTGAGGATAAAATCATTGATGGGCAACAAGTTGCAAAAGATAGAATTTTATATGAACCAAACATTTTGCCAGTTTCATATTTAATTAATCCAGCATCTTCAACAGATACAAATTTATACGTAGATAATTTAAAAACATTTTTTGACTCAACTAATGAATCTAGTGCAGATAAACAGAAAGTAATTACTATCATTTCTCAAAACGCTTTAGTTTCTGCTTCAGGTACTGCAGTTGTTGCTGACGACGGAACAATTAGTTCTATTGTAATTAACGATGGAGGATCTGGATATACTTTTAATCCAGTTGTTAAAATTTCAAATCCGATTGGAATTGGACAATCTGTAGGAATTGGACAAACTGCTACTGCTGTTGCAGGTGTAGGTATTGGTGGAACAGTTTTCTCAGTATCATTTACTTCTGTTGGATCTGGATATACACATTCAAATCCACCTTCAGTCTTATTCGAATCTCCAAGACCTAAAACCGAAACCATTAAAAATGTTTCATATCAAGGTGACTTTGGATCCATTGTTGGATTTGGAACAACAACGGTATCAAGTGGAAGTGATTTATTTACTCAAATGATATTTGATTTTTATATTCCCCAGGATTCATATTTGAGAGATGGAAGTATTGTTGGATCAGCATATACAGTAAGTTCCATCGCTTCTGGCGACTACTTTATTGTTTATAATTCAAATATTGGATCAGCATCAACTACAATTATATCAAGAAATCTTGATGGAACTAATCTTGGTATTGGTACACAATTTATTGATAATATTTACCAAGTTGATGATAAAAATGTACTTCAAACAAATATATCAGGAATTGGAGTTACTTATGTTACAAGAATATTTGCAAGAATTGCCGGTGTTTCTACAGTAAGCTTTGGATCTACATTCATAACTTTTGATTCTACATTATATACATTTGATAATAATGGAAATGTGGGTCTTGTGACTTATTCTGGCGGAATAACTACTTCAAGATATCTTGGAAATTACAGTTGGGGTAAAATTACGCTTCCATTTAGAAAAACAACAAATAGTTATGAATCTTATGGGGATGGTAGAATTGGTGGTATTTCTACATCTTCTATTGTAGTTAGATATAATCCACTTAAATATCAAAATTACGTATCATGATTTTCAATAAATACTTAAAAACTTTATAAAAATGGCAAAGTTAGGAATAAACACTGGAATTACACCAAATGATGGCACTGGCGATAGTTTATTACAAGCTGGCATAAAAATTAATAGTAATTTTGGTGAAATTTATTCTGCCATTGGTGATGGTACAAATATTACCAATTCAATTGCTTATGCCACGCTTGCTGGTGTTGCAACTTATGCGCCAACTGCTGGCATAGCAACTTATGCTACAACCGCAGGAATTACTACAAATGCATCTTATGCAACTTTAGCAGGATTTGCAACTGCCGCATCCTCTGCCACAAATGCCACAAATGCCACAAATGCCACAAATGCTACTTACGCTACAACTGCAGGTATAGCGACTTACGCTACAACTGCTGGCATAGCAACTTATGCTCCAACTGCAGGTATAGCGACTTATGCACCAACTGCTGGCATAGCAACTTATGCTCCAACTGCAGGTATAGCGACTTACGCTACAACTGCTGGCATAGCAACTTATGCAGAAACTGCAGGCATAGCGACTTATGCACCAACTGCTGGTATAGCGACTTATGCACCAACTGCTGGTATAGCGACTTATGCACCAACTGCTGGTATAGCGACTTATGCGACTTACGCAGAAACTGCTGGAATTGCCACAAATGCGACTTATGCTACAACTGCTGGTGTCACTACAAATATTATAGGTGGTGTTCAAGGATCAGTTCCATTTCAATCTGCGACTGATCAGACTTCATTACTTGCACCTGGTATATCTGGATATGTTTTAATTAGCAATGGATCTGGACAAAATCCTACTTGGGGACCTGTATCTTCCGCAACAGCATTTTTTGGTGGAATTACCGTTCAAGATGAAGGTGTAACGGTAGGTACTGCCAATAGTGTATCGACATTAAACTTTGTTGGACCTAATGTTGTAGCAATAGCAAATACAGGTGCTGGAGGAATTTCTACAATTACAATTTCGGATTATGTATCAATTGCTGGTGTTGCTACTTACGCACCAACTGCTGGCATAGCAACTTATGCAGAAACTGTTGGCATAGCAACTTATGCAGAAACTGCTGGCATAGCAACTTATGCGCCAACTGCTGGTATAGCGACTTATACGCCTCTCGCTGGTGTTGCTACTTATACGCCTCTCGCTGGTGTTGCTACTTATGCGCCTCTCGCTGGTGTAGCGACTTATGCACCACTTGCAGGAATTTCTACTTTATCTACGGGCTTACGGGAACTCCAAACATTGTTGTTGGTATTATCACAGCAAGTTCCTTCAGAGGTGATGGTT
>Ga0129336_10000779_pt1 | contig 18816 bp, 16 predicted proteins | sample CPB6_02_DNA_FD_96878 | JGI IMG/M metagenome (GOLD analysis project Ga0129336, IMG submission 96878) | Freshwater to marine salinity gradient microbial communities from Chesapeake Bay, USA - CPBay_Sum_0.6_0.2_DNA | ecosystem: Environmental > Aquatic > Marine > Coastal | place: USA: Chesapeake... | reverse complement strand
ATTACAAACTCATATGTGGCTGCCCCTTGTGAGTTAAGGGAGACAATTGCTAAACAGGTTGGTTTATCTGAAAACTTAACAAAATCTAATAAGACACCATCTTTGTGTAATTGCTTAAGTGCAATCTGTCCATACTTATCAGTTGAAATACCATCTATAAATTGATTTGCAATACCAAGCTTTGCTAACGCCTTAGCAGTATTAGCTGGGCCTCCTCCAACAACAGCTTTGCGCTCTGTGCCATCTGGAATTAAATCTATTAATACCTCACCACATACCCAAACTTGATTACTCATCGTAATCTCAATTGTATCTGAGTAGAAGAATAAAAACATTATTTTGTCGTAAATTTTCGTAAAAGAAAATTTATTTATAACTAATACCTATGCAAATTTGAGACATCAAACCGCTAATAAGATCGAACTTTGGAAAAAACAATATTTTAGTCTTCTTTTCACAAATTTTAATTCAAAAAATATTTTATAATCTCTAATTACCTGAACTTAATTTCAGTATTAAGTACAATATTTTTTCACATAATAATTTTATTATTAAATAATTATTAAAATATAATACACTGAATTTAATGGAGCTTCTATACCATGATTAATACATCAATGATATATTTATAACAAAACATTTTATCATAAAATGTATAATTTTTTATATTAGAGGTTTTTAAAATATAAGAAAAATCCTTGAGCAGCTTAAACTCAAAATACTCTTGAAACGTATGGTTATTTTTGATTAATTTTAAGAGACATTTCAATCAATACATCCAAGCCACAACTAAAATCAAATATTATTTTTTAGAACAACACAAGAATTAAATCAAAGAACTTCTAGTCCAATTACCTTTAACTCTAGTTTTCTCGAGCTATTTCCCTCGATACATATTCAATTCCTTGCTGGTTTGGATCGACCTCAATTGTTTTATTCAAGTACTCTAGTGCCTTGACCTTATCACCTAATTTGTTTTCATATAGAGCCAATGAAAGTAGATATACTGAATTAAATTTATCAAGTCGGAGTGACTCGAGCATATATTCTTTAGCCTTTAGTAAATTATTTTGTGATTCAAAATAAACAGCTTTCATAAAAAAAGCTTGATGGCTATTTGGATTTAATTCTAATAATCGCTCGCCGAATTCATACGCTAATTTATATTGTTTATCATTAGAAATCTTCACTGCCACTTTTTCAAAAGACCTAGGAGGTACCCATCTCGCTTTGTAAATATCTTGTATTCTGGTATAATCTGATTTCTGAACTACTTGATAAACCCAAGATTCGAATCTCCAAATATGTACTCCAAAGAAAACTGACCCAATCAAAAAAACAGAAATTATAATTTTAATTGGATAAATAGAAATTTTATTAGTGATCAAATTTTTCGTTTTAGGGGTGTGTGGTTCAGCAACAATTAAACCAGCAGAAATAAAACCTAAAAGTGTCAAGGAAAGGTGGTCTACACTAATTAAAGATTGAATTAAATAGCCAAGCCAGATTCCGATTAATACCAATTTATTAGATTTAGATTCATTAGGAATCTTATTTCTAATTAATTTTAGTGATTTTTTGCAAATAATAATAATAAATAGTAACCACAACATTCCTATCAGCATTCCGCCATTCACAAAGTTGTCCAAAACTACGTTATGCGATCTGTCTATAATCGTAAATGTACCCTCTTGCTTAATAAATTCAATATTACGATAGAGTGTAATGCTGTTCGCAAGGTTATCCAGACCTAATCCAAATATCCAATTATCCCTAAATATATGTAGGACTAATTCCCAATAATTTAATCTTTGTCGAATGCTTCCATTTAAGTAAAGCCAATCAATAAATTTAGATAGATTAATTACAATAAAAATACCCGTAATAAAAAATACTAAAATTAAAAACTTTTTATATTTTTTCGCTACTTCTGAAATGCTATCTCTGAAATAAATGATATAAAGTGAGCAATTCAATAAGATTATTAAAAAACCTTGAAGTGAATTCGTACCTAAAAGTAAGAAAGTTCCATAACTTATACAAATTAGATCTAAAAATCTTAGGTACTTTCCTTTACTTAATAAAAAGGGCATAACCGATAATGCTATTCCTAGGTAAGCACTTGCAAAATTGGGGTTCGTTAAAGTCAACGAAACTGAGTTTTGATAACTATTGATTTGCTCATAAGGTAGTATGCCCAAATTATCAACTACACCATATGCTAACAAACCATAAAATGTAAATTTAAATATTTTTAAAAATTGTGGAATCAGATCATATTGAAAATTTGAAGTTACTGTAAAAATTAATGAAAAACAAACAAGCGCAATAAAACCTCCATTTCTCATATATGAACCTAAAAAGAATTCTTCGATACTGTTCCTTTTAATTGCTTGAATAGATGTATAACCCAAAACTATTAGCCAGGGAAAATATTGAACTGGTTTATTAATACTTAAATTTGAAATTCTTGAAGTTACGAGTATCCAAGTGCCACTTATTAAGGCAATAAGCTTAGGAATCCCATTAGCATCTTGAATGTCGGGGTAAATTAGAAATACAACTAAGGGTAATACAAAAAAAATATGATAATTTTTTTGTTTAATTTTGTTGTTCACTCTCTTATTGTAGCGCTAATGTATTTCTAGATAATTTTAATATTGTTTTTTAAGTTACCTTATTTTAAAAAGGTACTACCGGTATGTGATACACATACCGGTAGTACCTTTCTTGAATTAATCCTTAGCGTCTAAGAATTAATTTTTGTAGGGCTTGAATCTGCTTATTAATCGAAGCAATTAATGAAACTATAGCTTTCAAAACATCAGCATTAGAGGTAGAGCTGACTGATGGAGAAATTTGAATAGTTCCAAAAATTGGATCTTGAGGCGTAGCTGTAACCACGTCTACATTGTAGGCAAATGCTCCTTCTGTGTTTAAAACAGAGAACTTACAGGTTTTAACACCATTTGTAACGGTGCTAGTACCTGAACATGCAGTCCCAGTTGTTGCAAAACCAGAAGAGTTAACATCAAGAACTAAGGTTCCTAATGATCCTAGTGTAGTTCCAGTTGCCATGTTGTTTCCATAGGCATCCTTTAGACCAATTGTAAGAGTGGCAATATCACCAAACTTATATGAAGCCTTATCCCATGAAGCAGTAAAGGAGTTGGTAGATCCTCGTGACACCTTAACTTTAACTTCTTGTGACTTGATTCCTACTCCAGCAGCATTAGTTAGTTTCAAAACATATGAACCATCTCCGCTAAGAGCATTGTTTGGAATCACTAATGTAGTGAATCCATATCCATATGTTGTATTCATAGTCATATTGTATGAACTCGTATAACTATCTGTGGTTGTTGCTGTTACTGAAGCACCTATTAAAGCTCCAGTTGCAGTGTCAATAGTAGGATTGGTTGGATAAGTTACAGTATTGCCAGCTGCATCTTTTGCAACATAAACAACACATGCATCTCCAACGTTTCCTTCAGTGCTATCTGCTTGGTTTACAGCAAAGGTAGAACATGAATTTGTTGGATCTACAACTAGTGAAGCAACATCTCCAGTCCACTTTATTGTATGCGTACCAATTACTGAACCATTATAAGTAATAGTCACAGTAGTTTGACCAGCCACATTTGCAGTAGGTTGTTTAACGTAGTACCACATCACACCATCAGTTGTATCCGTTAAAGTAGAGAAGCTCTGGGTCGCAGAGTTAACGATACTTCCTGTAGTAGTAGTTTCAGAACCAATCACTAATCCAGCAGAAGATGTGGCAGTTACAGTTCCTGTCAATATATTTTGCGCATAAGCATCGTTAAGATCCAAATAAATTACTCCAACAAATCCATTACGACATGTAGATGTTGTGTTATATGTATTTGTACCTGATGTACCTGCAGTTGAGTTAGCAATACATGCTTGTTGAGTAACAGTGCTATCTGCTGTTGATAAAACACCTGATACGTTTGAAGCAACAACTGTAAGTGTGAATCCACCCACATATGTTCCTGAAGTTGCAGTAGTAGTCGATGTTATTGCGGAACCTCTATACACAGAGATTGAGGCAGTAGAACCAGCTGCAGCCGATACGGTAAACAATCCCCAAATTGCATTCTTTGAGGCTGCTGTTGCAGTTGAACTCGCATCGACGTACGCAACAGTCCTAGAAGAATTTAGACCGCTACTTGTACCCCAGGTTACTGTAGTTGATGATGTTGCGGCTAGTGAACTCAAAGTTCCACCAGTAACAACTACAGCTAAACCATCTGTGTCAGTATCTGAACCAGTTGCATTAAATGCAATGATTGCGCCAGGTAGTACGTTGGCAGTAGCTGTACTTGAGCCATTTACGTAAACTCCACCAGTTGTGGTTAGTGAAGTCGCACGAGTATCTGCAACCCAACCACTGGCTGAGAAAGTTTGATCAGCAGCAGTCGTTGAAGCTGTAGCTGGCGATCCATCTACGTCTGTAGTAGTAGCAAGAACTAATGTATCTTGCTCTGCTTGCGCATGCGTTCTTGCATGGGCTGATGGTACTACAGCCACAGTTAACAACCCTGCGGTAAGTGCAGTAACAGCAACTGATGCAATTCGTTGCTTAAGTGTCTTATTAGACATTTTTTTCCTTTCGTTAGTCGAAACTAGGAATTTCCCAATCTCGGCTCGAAGATCTTTACAGATCTTCTAATTCCGCTTTTCCTGGCACACACGTGTAATGCCAATAAAGTCGGAAATCTAGTTATTCAGAAACAAAACCCCCACCATCTGTTTTATGGAGTACCTCTAACATTAAAGTCAAAGTTTCAAGTTGTGCTATTGAAAGCTGCATGTGTTCTACGTACTCAGTTGAAGTAATAGATTTGGCAGGGGTAATTGCTGGTAGTGCAGCAGGTGTCTCAGGTGTAACTGATGCTGCAACTGCCGTTAGATCCTGGTTATTTAAAAGTTGAGAGGATGATGTAGTAATAGAGGTATTTGGTTCATTGCCGGTTAGGGAGTTAAGACCTAAGAAGGCTGTTAATACCAGAATGAAGGTCAATGCAATCTTTGATGATTTACCAGCAAGCTCTGTTGCCTTCTTATAAGTGGTAGAGAGAAGATCTAATGCGGTAAGACCGCGAGCCTCATCAATAACTAACTCAGATAGAATCTTACGTAATGATGCACGAGCTCGCGAGACTGTATGACGAACAGCAGACTCTCTAATTCCAAGCTCTTTAGCAATCTCAGCGGTTGATCTACCTTCTACCTCCCACATAACTAGAGCAGCACGCTCTGCAGAGGACAAAAGAGATAGAGCTTGGCGAATAATTGCAGCGTCCTCTGCTGCGGAGATAGCTTGTGAATGATCCCCTGAAACCTGCCAAGTTGATTCCACCTCAGCTGAAGCGTCATCTAATGCAACTAAATTTGGTCGTCTAGTCTCGGCGCGGAATAGATCAATGCACAGGTTTTCAATTGTGCGGTGCAAATAAGAAAGGGCGTGAGCATCACTTTCTAACTCAGGGGCAGCCAACATGAACTTAACTAACGCCTCTTGGGTTATCTCATCAGCTCTTGGTTTATCCTTTAAGATCCGGTACGCATGAGCAATTAGTTCAGCTCTATTTTGTGTGTAGAAGGATGTAAATTGGGCGACACTCCAAGTGGAAGGAGTTGAGGAATCCCCAGCCACCTTGGTTATCTTAACTTTTAATGCCATCTTTACTGCCCCTTTAATACCGGTAATTGTCATGCAGATGCAGCTACCGCAGCCACTACACTCAACTACGCGTCATATTGAAATTTGTCGCTTTAACTGGATAAAACGGACATTTCACCCACCCAATTTTTACCGGATGCCAAAGCAGAATCCATTAATGTAGCACAAGATTATGTGTTGTGCTCATATAAATTGCCTAAAACTAGCGGTTTAAACCTGCATGCCGACTGATGTCGTTTGCAAGGCAATAAGATTCGACGATGAGCCGAGTAGGGGTAATTGGTCAAGGTTACGTTGGGCTGGCTCTAGCTGCCGAGGCTGCAAATTCTGGTCATATTGTGGTTGGGTACGACATCGATAGTCACTTAATTAGTGAGCTAAAACAGGGGATCTCGCGAATAGAAGACGTACCTGGCTCAACCTTAGTGAAATTGATTAAATCAAATCGCTACTTACCTACTAACGAAGGTTCTAGTTTAAATTCCTGTGAAATTGTTATTATTGCTGTTCCAACACCCCTAACTAAGGATCAAAAACCTGATTTAAATTTTTTACAAGCCGCAGTTGAAACAATATCAAAATTTATTAAAAGTGAAATACTTATAATAAATGAATCGACTTCTTACCCTGGCACATTGCGCAAATTTATTGCTGAAAACATTTTTAATAAGAGTGGTATAAAACACAAGTATGCGGCAGCGCCTGAGAGAATTGACCCTGGAAACAAGAACTGGACTATTTACAATACCACTAGAATAGTTTCAGGATTAGATCATACGGCGACAAGAGAAGCAGTAAATTTTTATTTAACATTTACAAACTCTGTGGTAACTGTATCCACTCCAGAGGTTGCTGAAATGTCTAAATTGGTGGAAAACTCATTCCGTCAGGTGAACATAGCTTTCGTGAACGAACTAGCACAAATTGCAAATGTTTTCGGAGTGAGTATCCACGAAGTACTTCAGGCAGCTAATACAAAGCCCCATGGTTTTATGAAGTTTACACCTGGTGCCGGCGTTGGTGGTCACTGTATCCCAATAGATCCTATATATCTATCATTTGAGTCAAAACGAAAAGGTATTGAATCAAGCTTAATAGATCGTGCAAACATTGTGAATCAAAGTATGCCTTCATATATCGTTTCACGAATTCTTGCAGATCATAGTAATAACTTGAAAGATAAACGAATAGTAGTTATAGGTGTTGCTTATAAATCAAATGTCGCAGATATTAGAGAATCTCCTGCTTTTGATATTATTAAATTATTACTTAAAGCCAATGCAAAAGTAGTCTGGCATGATCCTGTAGTAAAAAATATTTTAGATCAGGATTCACAGGAAATTGATAATCAAGACATTGCTGTAGTAATAACACTCCATGATTCAATCAAAATTGAAAAATTAAAAAAAATAAAATATGTGTTTGACTGTACAGGTAATTTAACTTGGGCAACGAATTTATAAGATGTTACCCATATAGAAATTTTTAGTGTCTAAGATTATTTCGTCCAAATCTCTTTTTGGCTCCCAATCAATAATAGATTTTAGTTTAGAAATATCTGGGACTCGTCTTTGTACGTCCTCAAATCCGAAAGTGTAAGCCTCGTTATATGGGATAAATTCAATTCTTGAAGTTGAATTTGTTAGTTGAATCACTTTCTGGGCGAGCTTTAAAATAGAAATCTCTCTAGTTCCGCCCAAATTATATACTTCGCCTATCGACTTATCAGTTTTAGAAATTTTTAGTAATGCATCCACCGTATCCAACACATGACAAAAAACTCTGGTTTGCTCACCATTTCCATAAACACTCAGCGTCTCGTGCATCAGAGCATTATAAACAAACCTAGGTACGACCATTCCATATTTTCCTTTTTGTCTTGGCCCAACCGTATTAAACAACCTGATAGTAGTTACTCGCAAGTTTTGAGTTTCATGTAAAAATGCAGCAGTGGCTTCTTCAATAGCTTTTGAATCACTGTAAGTCCATCTTATTTTTTGTGGTGAACCAATTACTCGATCATCATTCTCAGTCAGTGGTTGTTTTGGATTTTTCCCATATATTTCAGATGTGCTTGCTATAATAATCCTCTTATCATACTTAGCAGAAGTTTTGAGTATTACATTGCTACCAGAAATATTAACTGAAATTGAATTGAGCGCTGACATTAAAATATTATTTACACCCAACGCTGCCGCCATGTGAAAAACCACATCTGTATTACTCACTAAATCATCTACAAGTTTTTCATCTCTAATGTCTCCTTCAACAATATTTACATTAGATTTTACTAGATTAAGATTTTTCAGATTTCCAGTTATAAAGTTATCAAGAATTATCACGTCGTGTCCATCACTTACTAGACTTTCAGTCAAAAAAGATCCAATAAATCCTGCCCCACCCGTAATTAAGACTTTCATATGACTATCATAGTTGAAATTAGTTTAGTTTTTGAATTGAAGAATCGCATTTAAGGCAGTTTGTGATTCCTGGCTATTGAGCCATTCATAAGTTTTAAGCACTCCCATCTCTAGAGTTGTTGTAGGAACTGTGAATCCCATTTTTCTCAGATTATCGATTGAAGCATGGGTAAAATTTAAATCTGAGTCAGAAGGTGGGTACTTTTCAAAATAAGAATCCATTCCTAAATTTGTCATAATTTGAAAGAGATCTTTCATGGTACGAGGAGAACTCGCTCCTACATTGATAACTTGAAAATTATTTGTAAATTTCAGCTCAATGGATTCGCCGATTACCTTTGTAACATCGTCGATATACGTAAAATCTCTTTTAGTCATCAAATTTGATGTAAATTTAGATTGAACACCCTTAATTGCTTTTCCTAAAAATTGCTGTATTGCCATATCGGGTCTTCCCCAAGGTCCATATACGGTGAAGAATCGCATGCCTAGAAATTTTGTAGATTCTGACGCAAAGCTTTTTGCAATCATTTCATTTGACTGTTTGGTAAGAGCATAAAAACTTTTGGGGTAATATAAAGTATCAAATTCAGAAAAAGGTATTAAATTTTTTGAACTATAAACACTGCTACTACTTGCAAAAATAAATTTTGATATACCAAGATTATAAGAAAGTTTTGTCATGTTATTAAATCCCACTATGTTACTATCTATATACTCTCCTAAGTTTATATTAGGTGCACGTACTCCAGGTCGCGCCGCGAGGTGCACGACTACTTCGGGTTTAAATTCCAAAAATATTCTTGACAATTTATCAAAGTCACAGATATCCAAATCATGAACATCAGATTCTAATTTGAAATACTCCACTCTTTCTCTCTTGTATTCCACTGAATAATAGCTACTAAAATTATCGATACCCAATACTTCATTTTTTTTCTTTAATAGATTTAAAGTCGGAGCGCCAATGCTCCCAGCAGCTCCAGTGATTAAAATTCGCACTTTCAATTTTATCATTGGATCGGAAAATAGTCCTATTGATTTACCAAAATATATCTTTAGAATTATTCATAGGTCGTTATCTGTGGGCCCTGTCGGGATCGAACCGACGACCCACGGATTAAAAGTCCGTTGCTCTACCGACTGAGCTAAAGGCCCAAATAATACTAAAACTCTCGAAATAATTATAGCACTTTATCTTTCAAACAAAAAATTACCATATTACTAATTATTTTATACATGCTCAAATAAAGAAATATCTTGTTTAAATCTAATGATCTGACAGATAAATTACAATGATTACTATAAAGAACTTTTATTAAAACATATGAAAATAGGAGAATTGAGCCATTATTTTATAAATTTTGAAATTCCAAGAGTTACTAGTCTGTAAATAGCTTTTTGGAATAATCCAAGCAATTATCTTTTAGCTTGTTTCGCCAATTAATAAATTTTAGATAAACTAGTAAAAAATCAATTTGCATCTAGATAAAACTTTAATTTTCGAGCTTTTACCTTAATTAATATAAAATAAAATTTATTGAGTAATTTTAAAGGGACTGTTAAATAAATTAGATTTTGAAGAAGATATAAATTTAGCCTTCGTTTCGATCTAGTTTTTTTAGAATTATCATATATTCTTAACAGCTCAGAAAACTTATAGGTATCACTATTTTTTTCTCTTATTCGTGAATAAATTTCAATAAATTTCCGACTAGTAATACTCTGAAACATGCCTTTTGAGTTTTTAAAATAAACAAAAATTGGCTCACTAACTTTGACAAATTTTATTTTTTTTGTCAAAAGTCTTACATTCAAATCCCAATCTTCTAATCCAAATCTGAAACTTTCATCATAAGGTTTTATGTTTTTGAAAATATGCTTAGGGAAGAGCATACTGTAAGGTAATTGATTAGAAAATAATTGTTCGAATGGGTTGCAAAAAGTTTTTTTAATACAATCCTCTATCCCTTCAATTTTTATATCTGAATAGACAACATGGCTACGTCGCTTACTGGTGTAAGTTTGCATCATAAGTTCAATTGCATTTTCATGTAACCAATCATCGGAGTCTAAGGGTAGAATAAAATTTCCATTTGCCAGCTCAAAACCGGCATTGCGAGCGCCTGGCAAACCCTTATTTTTTTGTGAATAAACTTTAATTTCTGACTCATTTGAGAGTTTTTTTAACAGAGTTAATGTTTTTTTGTCTGTTGAACCGTCATTGATTATTATTATCTCAATATTAGGCCAAGTTTGGCTTTTGGCAGATTCCACAGTTCTAGAAATAGTTTTTCCAGAATTGCAGCATGGAATAATTATCGAAACCAGCTCATTTTTCAATATGTCCCTTTTGGCAGACAAACCGCCCATATTTCACCCCAATTAGTTATAACTTTTTCTATGTTTAGATTTGCTTCGCCAATTTCATAACTAAATTCATTTAATTTATGCTCAATCTTATGATCACTGTCTGTAAAATAATTGATTCCTAATTGATCCCTTAAGGGTATTTGCCAGTCGCGTTCATAATTTGGAACTCTAATTAGAATTCTTTTTGGTTTTATATTTGAAATGATAGATTTCAAAAAATCTATTCTAGATTCAATATGTTCAATAACATTTGAAAGAATTACCACATCCCAATCTTGTGCAAAATCGTATGTAACAGCATTTCCGTATATAAAACTCAAATTTTTGGGATTTTGGCTCGACTGTGCTTGTCTTAAGCGAATTATGTCATTATCAATTCCAAGAATTATTGAGTTTTGTTTTGCAAGCGCAACACTCCGAGAAACAGAACCATATCCACATCCAATATCAATAACTTTTTCGCCATCATTAATATTATCGATAAAAAATTTGTGGTAATTTGTGAGATAGTGTTTTGGGTGCTCATGATTTCCAAAAGCCAATGCTCTATTATTGAGAATTTTTTCAATTTCATCCTTGATCTTAAATATTAATATAAGGTCCTTTCTTGGATTATTAGTGTAGGCTCCAATTAATACGGTTATTTTCACTATAAGTATAATAAATTTACGAGGTATGTATTTAGTTATTAAATTAATTATTCGGAGAAAAAATAACAAAAAATATTTATTTTTTTTCTGGAAATTTTTAATTGACATAATTTAGAAATACCTCTTCATGTCGGTGAATCCACTTATGTAAATCAAATTTTTCTACTGCACGCAAGCGCGCATTTAGTGAAAGTCTGTCTCTATTAGCTAAAACAAAATGCATAGCTTCTGATATTGCAAATGGCTCTGGAGCATAAGGTCTACGTTCCCAGCTTTCCTCAAGAGGCAAGCCAATACCACTATTAAGGCCAACCAATTCGGGCGTACCTCCTGTTGCTGAATGTATTATAGGAAGTCCACATGCCATGGCTTCAATTACAACATTTGGAGACGCGTCCATATACTTCATCGTAATGTATGCGTCTGCTTCACCGTAAAGTGTAGGCGCTGAATTTTGTGAATAAGCACCTATTAATTTAATCCTATCTTGTATGTTCAAAAGTCTCATGAGATCTATTAACTTTCTCTTTGCCTCATTACCCATTGGGCCCGCAATTATCAAAGCTGAATCCGTCTGAATTTTATTGAATAAGTGAAAGCCTTTTATTGTTGCAACAAGCCTATAAATCATGGAATCTGTGAAAATTCCAGTTGTGAGAAAGGTAAATAAATTATTCGTTTTTTTGATTGGTACGAACTTTGTCAAATCTACAGCATTAAAAAGTATCTCACCTGGAAGATTTCTTTTTCCTAAAAATTTATCAGCTGAAATTTTACAAAATTCAGATTGCCAAAAAACGTAATCTGCCAACTTGTAAGCAGGCTCCATTTTTTTATTCTTATACTGCCAACCACTTCCATACCATCCAGAAAAATAGACTCCATTTTGGTTTAATATGATGGGTATACCTTTACGCTTGATTTGTTTTAAAGATTTTTCTGATAAGTAAGGAAAATTTGAAAGTGCATACATTAAATTGAAATCGAACCTAAATTCTGGAAAACTTACAGTCAAACGTTTCACCTTTACCAAAGGTCCACCTAGGTTCCCCTTATAGGCTCCTCCATAAAAAACTCTAATCGATGTTACTGTACTATGCTGCTTCTTTTTAGCAAAAAAAACTAAGGTTCTGATAATTATTATCCAAATTCTTTTTACAAAATACTTAATAAAATTAATTTTTTATCTCCTTATAAATCTCTGCATAAACTCGTTTGACATACTCTTTTGCAACAATTTCGAAATCTACTTGTTTCTTAATATTATCAACACTTGATCTCGATATGTAATTTTTAGAACTATATTTTATTTTTAAAATACGATTTACTAGTTCATCAGGTTCAAAACTGTCCGCTATACTGCAACTTTCTATTCCTGGTAATAAATCAATTGCCATCCCTACTGGTGTCGAGACAACTGGAACTGCACTACAAATTGCCTCTAGTAGACTTTTTGGCCCCCCTTCTTCACGGGAGGTGATCAAATATAAGTCTAAGGCTTTGTAATAGGATGGCATATCCACATATTGAGAGACATTTACGTGGACTAATTTAATTTTTAATTTCTCTAGCGAAGAAATAACATAACCTCTTGCAGGACCAGTTAGTAAAACAGAAATATTAATATGCTTTGATAACTTTCTGATAGTTTCAACGAATATGTCTGGTCCCTTAATCAATTTTGGTTCGGTGCCAACACCCCACCCAATTCCATCTTTTTGAAAAGATCCGATTACGTATTCATCAGATTTGAATCCTAAAGCTTTACGAACTTGAAATTTTTCTTGAGCTTCGGTGAAACTGAAAATCTTTGTATCTAAACCAATATAAACTTTAACAATTTTACTTTCGGGTACTCCCCATGAAATCAACCGACGATATATTAAAGTGCTCGAAACTACAATAATATCAATCTTAGTATAATTTTTGAGAAAATCATCAATATGTTTTGAAACCTCAGGACCATCTTCTGGCTTACCATGAAAAAAATTAACAACGACTTTTGAGTGTTTTGGAATGATTTCTCGCCAAATTTCCCACATGTACTGCGAGCCAAAGTGCACTATTGGACTTCTTACTGTATGAACTTTATGTGTTACAACCATCACCGGAGTACTTGAATTTTTATTAATTGATTGAGAAAGCCCTATTCCTTCCCAATAAATTGCCCAGTTTTCTCTTTCGCAAATAAAGCTTATAGGCGATAATTCTTTCTTTATCAGGCCCGTACTAGCAAAGTAAAATAGAATTTTTCGATAAATGAATTTGAATTTTGTTTTTTGCAAGTAGTTACAATCTTGGTTCATAGCCTGAGTCTACTCCTATGATCTCAAAATTTCTCTTTTATAAGTTTATTAATAAAAGTATTAAATTTCTTAACAAGTTGCTCATAAAATATGAAAATATTCCTAAAACTTCTTTATTATTTGCTTGGTAGCTAAGAAAGTGACCAGTTACTTAGAAGGTTTAAAATCAGTAGAACTTTTTTGTGTTCTTCATACATTATGGTCAGATGATGACGAGTATACAATAAAAAATATGGAGTATTTTTATTTAAAAGTTTGTATCAAAGTAGAAAATACGAAAAATTATCTGATATGCGATATAGTTTCTAGATGAACAAGATAAGGTATATTTAACAGAATGAAAATTGCGTTTTCGCTGAGACCCAATTCTGGTCCTTCAGGTGGGGGGATTTCATTTTTGACTAATATAACAACTGAACTACTCTCTAAGGGTAATTCAGTATTTTATGATCTACTGGAACCAGATTTAGATTTAATTCTAATCATGGACCCTCGATGGAGACATTCAAATAACGCTTTTAATTCAAAGGAAATCTTTAATTATGTATGTAAAAAAAATCCTAATGTAATAATTGTCCATCGAATTAATGAATGTGATGAACGAAAAGATACAAATTTTATGAATAAAAAACTTAGGCAAATAAATTATCTTGCAGATAGTACGATTTTTATTAGCAACTGGTTATTAACTCTTGATGTAATAAATTTGGCAAAGAATCATGAATTCGATATCGTTATTAGAAATGGTGCCAATAAGTCTATTTTTAATAATACTAACTTTATTCCGTGGGATGGAACTGGAAAACTCAAGCTAGTTACCCACCATTGGAGTAACAATCGTAAGAAAGGCTTTGATATTTATGAACATTTAGATTTGCTTTTGGGTCAAGAGAAATTTAGATCAAAATTTGATTTTACATATATTGGAAATTTACCGAAAAGTTTTAAATTCAAATATAGCACTCACATTAAACCCCTAGAGGGTACAGAACTTGCAGCAGAAATTAAAAAGAATCATGCTTACTTAACTGCCTCTATCAACGAACCTGGTGGAATGCATCAAAATGAAGGTGGTTCATGTGGACTTCCTATTCTGTACAGGGATAGCGGTGCTTTGCCCGAATATTGTTACGGGTATGGAGTCAGATTTGATGAGACTAATTTTGAATCTAAGCTATTTGAATTCAGATCAACATATTCTGATATTGTTAGAGTGATGGATGGCTTCCCAAATACAGCAGAAGTTATGGTTAGCAATTACATAAAATATTTTAATTATCTTTTAGAAAATAAAGCTTCTATACTTAATCTTAGAAAGTTTTCAAGATTTAGTAAAAGTGCACTTAGACTTAATTTTCCAATATAGGAGTAGTTAAGCAGTTGGTATTATTTTCAAAAAATTAAGCATACTAGTAATTTTCAAAGTGAATTCTTTAGTACTAGATTGCACTAACTGAAGCATTTTTCATCAACAAATTAAATAATACAACTGGCTTTTTCTAGTCTATCATTTATTGCTATTGCAATATCATCTCCATAGGGTGGAACCACATAAACTTTTTCAATTTTTTTATCGTCTGCTGATCTTAGTGCTCCATAAAGTTGATATGCAAATTCAATATTAGTTTTAGGTGCAGCAAGCCGATAAACACCTTTTGGTGTAGCAATTTTTTCTAAAGCAATAAAACCATCACCACTTTTCGGTTCTCCAGAAATTAAAACACGAGCTTTAGGAGAATAATGTGATTTCAATGTTCCAGGAGCTTTAATATTAGGGTTTGATAAATTACTACAATTAATTTGGGTCTTAATTCCTAAAATTTTCTCTATCATTTTTTCACTTATAGATCCTGGTCTTAAAATTTTAGGTCGTGCTTCGACACAATAAATAACTGTAGATTCAATACCTATAAATGATCGACCTCCATCTAAAATTAAAGTTTCTTTAGAAATATATTGACCCAGCTCGGATTGAACATCTCTTGCACTCGTAGGTGAAACGGCACCAAACCTATTTGCGCTCGGGGCAACAACTCCAATTCCTCCTTGAGCCTCGAACTCCTTGAGTAATTCTTGGGCGATCGTATCTGAAGGCACCCTCACTCCTACGTTATCTTGACCTCCAGTAATAAAATTTTTTGCTATTTGAGTTCTTGGTAAAATTAATGTCATGGGGCCTGGCCAAAAAGCTTTAGCCAGTTTTAAAGCGTAATCTGGAATATTCTTAGCCCATATCTCTAATGTCTCAATTGATGAGATATGAACTATAACTGGGTGACCTTGAGGCCTGCCTTTAACTCTGTACATTTCACTGACAGCAAGCGAATTTGTAGCATCTGCACCCAATCCATATACGGTCTCGGTTGGGAAGGCTACTAAATTCCCTCTTATTAATGTAGATGCAGCAAGTTTTATATTTTTAGAAGCAGGACTAAGAATATTTTCCATAAGGACAATTGTTGCACTTTGTAGAACAGGTGTGCCCGTATATTCCATCGGTTTTGTTAAGGTTAATAGACCCGATACTCTAGGGTATGAAAAGTCCCCATCGTCTAGAGGCCTAGGACGTCGCCCTTTCACGGCGTTAACACGGGTTCAAATCCCGTTGGGGACGCAATGAACGGTGAATAGGCATGGTTTACTTTTGGCCCAGTAGCGCAGTTGGTTAGCGCGCCGCCCTGTCACGGCGGAGGTCGCGGGTTCAAGTCCCGTCTGGGTCGCGATTTATTTACCTAGTTACCCTTACGTAGGGTAAATGAAATAGGTCAAATAAATTAATTGGCTGAGTAGCTCAGTTGGTATGAGCGAACGACTGAAAATCGTTAGGTCGCCGGTTCGATCCCGGCCTCAGCCACAATTACTTAAAAAATTAACTATCTCTCATCGATAAAAAAAACTTTAAAAGCATTATCCAAGTAAATAAACCTATCACTAAAAATACAGTCTCGTAGAATTTGTCTCCAATTGAAATCAAAATGGCTAACAAACAATAGAAAGTAGAAAGTATCCAAAGTGTTATTACAGACTTTCGTCTACTTAACCCAAATCTAATAAGCCTGTGTGATAAATGGTCCATCCCACCTACAAGTGGCGAAATTCTCCTTCTGAATCTTGAAAAAACTGCAACAGTTGTATCAAGAATTGGAACTGCAAGCAAGCCAATAGGTAAAGCAAAAGAAGCCATTGCCGTATCTGTTGACGGTTCAAATCTAACTGTAAGAGTGGCAATTAGAACTCCTAAAAAAAGCGCACCAGTATCTCCCATGTATATTCGAGCAGGATCTTTATTCCAAATAAGAAAGCCTAGTGTTGACCCTGCTACCACTATAGACAAGGCCGCTATAAAGAACTGGTTGCCTAAAATCGCTAAAAAAGTTAGAGAAATTGCTGCAATCGAAACAGCTCCTGCCGCTCCACCATCTATGTTGTCAAAGAAATTAATTGAATTACATATGCCTACAATCCATAAAACGGTAATTGCCAAATCTAAACTTGTAATTCCAACTGGATTGCCAATATTGTCATTTAGAATTAAGAAAATCGCAACTACTAAACCAGCAATACTCTGCCCAAATAATCTCGGAAGTGGCTTTAGACTTTTTAAATCGTCCCATAATCCAACTAGTCCCATAAAAACCGCAGGACCAAGTAAAGATGTTGCGAGCCAAAAATTGCTCCGAGTAAATTCAGATGAAATTATTCCAAGGTAGCATATAGTAATAACTCCAATAATAATGCCGATGCCACCTAAGTAAGGAACTGGATTGTGATGTGTTTTATGAAGTGAATTAGGTCTATCCATAATTCCATATAGGATTGCAAATCTTCTAATTATTGGAGTAAGTACGCCGACAAGAATAAACGACGAAAAAAAAAGTAAAATATAATCAATTTTTGAAAAAGTCATTTATGCCTTTAATAGTTATGCTGATCCAACTTTTCTTCGATGCATCTTTGGTGCAGCCCCGGAAGTTTGTCCTACTCCCACTTTTGAACAACTACTAGGCGCAGACGATTTAGCATTGTTTTTACCTTTTTGTTTTTTAGCAAGCGCAGCCAACATCTTTGCCTTTGGATCATCAGCGGATTTAATTTGATTATCTTCGAACTTCTTATCCTCACTCATTACTAATTACCACCTAATCTTTGACTGTTATCTGAAGCACTTGGTGAAATTGATTTTAATAATGCCTTAACCTCTGACTCTTTGTAACGACGATGTCCACCTAAGGTCCTAATTGAGGTTAATTTGCCAGCCTTTGCCCATCTGGTAACAGTCTTTGGATCTACCCGAAACAAGGAGGCAACTTCAGCTGGTGTTAGCAACTTCTCCTGATTACTTGCACTCAACGGTGCATAATTTGATTGGCTCATAATTAGCTTCTTCTAACCTCACTTAAATCAACTGGCTTTTCTAATTGATCTAGATCAATGTCTGATTTAAACCTTATGGGGTAAGTATCCCTTTAATTATATTTAAGGACAAGTAGTCTAAAATACTTTTAAGTGGCAGATTCCAGGGCCGATACACGCCGCCAGCGCGATACCAATCTTTCATACCCACGCCCAGCTAACGCTCCATCGCCGGATGCAAGCCCTGCAATTGAGGTAGTCACATCTTCAACTGAGGAGTCAGCATCTAAACCAACCTCACCATTTTCAATTAGCTGCTTATTTAAATATGTAGCAAGGCCGCCGTAATCTAACTCCACAATAGATTTGTTATTAAAAATTTCAAGCCAGGCTAGTAGCTCTGCTACCTCACCCTCGACTGCGCCCTGCCCAAATGCACCAAAGACTGCTTGATGGGTAAAGGTGCAGCGAGTTTTTGCATTGGCAATTGAGGTTCTAAGAATTGTGAAATATCCATCCTTATTAACTCCTCGTAATCGCTCATCAGGAGTAAATAATGCAAACCACCTAGGTGGAATGCTCCAGGTTGAGGTCAGAATGTGTGAGACCTTATCCTCAACAATATCGATAGTGCTCTTAATTGAATCCTCGATAGTTTGTGGGATAAAAAACTTAATCACAGATGCAGGAAGAGTGTATTTAAAATCCTCTAAAGCTGCCCAACATCTAGCTGCTGTTGACCAAGGAGCAACATATCTTTTTCCCTCATGCTCTAATAGGTGAGCACCATCTGGTTTTAAATTTACTGGCTCGCTAGTAATACTTCGCTTTAAAGATCTAACCTGCTCATCCCAACTTGTAGGTGAGGTGATTGTAATTTGTGACCAACGTAGTTGATCTGCAGGCTCATAGGATTCAATGGGTTCATAAACTCTTAAAGATGCAACATATGGGGTTGGACGCATTACTTAACCGTACTACTTAAGTTAATAGGGTAAATACAT
>Ga0129336_10000777_pt1 | contig 18824 bp, 22 predicted proteins | sample CPB6_02_DNA_FD_96878 | JGI IMG/M metagenome (GOLD analysis project Ga0129336, IMG submission 96878) | Freshwater to marine salinity gradient microbial communities from Chesapeake Bay, USA - CPBay_Sum_0.6_0.2_DNA | ecosystem: Environmental > Aquatic > Marine > Coastal | place: USA: Chesapeake... | reverse complement strand
ATCCGGCACACCGACACCGGAATCGTACAGCCAACTATTTCACCAATTGTGGGTTTCATCATTTACGCCGTTTACACATAAAACATTCTATAAATGGGCGAATGATTACGTACAAGTACAAAAAAAATACCTATACAACCGGGAAATCAACGACTATTCAACGGCCGACAAAACCAAAATAGACAACGAAACGGCGCATTTGTTTATTTCATACACCCAGGAACAGGCCGGATTCGAACAATACGTACAGGAAAAAATACACACCATCCAAATGGATCCCATGACGCACGAAATGGCCAAACGCCTTCGCCGTGACCGGGTGATCGCATTTCGCACCGGTGGGTATGTCGAAGCCGACACGGAGGTCAAATTGATGAACAAATTACATCAAATTTATTCCGGCACGGTGATCCGCGAGCAAGGCGAACCATTGATTTTTGACCGGTCAAAGATTAAATATATTATCCAGCATTTCACCGGCAAAACGGCCATTTTTTACAAGTTCAAAGCGGAACGCGACCTAATCGCCGATGAATTAAAAGCCTCCGGCATCCAGGTGACTGATTCGCCGGAAATATTTGCCGCAAATCCCAACATGTGGTTTTACTCACAAATACAATCAGGCCGCGAGGGGATCAACCTATCAGCCGCCGATGATTTGGTGATGTACAACATTGATTTCAGCGCCTTATCGTATTGGCAAGCCAGGGCGCGGATGCAATCAAAGGACCGCACAAAGGAAATCATTGTGCATTGGCTGTTTGCTGATAAAGGCATTGAGCCGCGCATTTACAAAGCCGTATCCGATAAAAAGGACTACACATTATCATATTTTCGTAAAGATGAGAAAATACAACCAATCCATCATTGATCAAATTTGCCGGTTGTATCCAACAACAAAAACGGATGCAATCGCCCGCAAATTTAACATGGCGGCCGTCACGGTTTACAAAATTGCATCAGACCACAACATCCGCAAATCGCCGGAATACATGGCTAAAATGCACAGACGTACAAGCCAAAACCTGAAATTGGGCGCACACACACGGTTCACGCCTGGACATACGCCATTCAACAAAGGCAAAAAGATGCCAGCCGAAACAAAGGCCAAATTGAAGTTTTTTGACAAAGGCCATGTTCCGCACAATATCCGGCCGGATTTTTCGGAACGCGTTTCAAATGATGGTTACGTTGAAATAAAAGTGCCAGGCAAAGGATTCCAATTAAAACACCGTTATTTGTGGGAATCGATACACGGCGCCATTCCACATGGTTGCATTGTCACATTTATTGATGGTAATAAAATGAACGTAAAAATCGAAAACCTACAATTGATCACAAAGCGTGAAAACATGAACCGTAACAACATTAACCGGTTGCCGCGGGAACTGATAAACGTGATCAAACAAAATAGTAAACTAAAAACCCATATAAATGCGAAACAAAATCGATGATCTACGAAACCATCTGTTTGCCACAATCGAATCATTGTTAGATGAATCAAACCCAATGGACATTGACCGGGCCAAAGCCATTTCCGATGTGGCGCAAACAATTATCAATTCCGCAAAGGTCGAAGTTGATTTTTTGAACAAAGTTGGCGGCAATGGCACCGGCTTTATACCTGAAAACAAGCAATTGAACCAATAACACAAACCACATAAAACACATTTATTATGTATGAGAAAGACATACAGCGGGACATTGTCGCCTATCTTGAAACGCGTGGATGGTACGTGATCAAACTAATCCAAACCACAAAAAACGGCATCCCGGATTTGCTTTGCCTGAAAAATGGCATAACCATGTTCATTGAAGTAAAACGGCCAAATGGCGTACTTTCGGACCTTCAAAAATACCGGTTGCATCAACTATCCGATATGGATTTCCATTGTTTTGTAATATCAAACCTAAATCAACTACAACATGCAATTACTGACATCAGCACAAAACTACCTGAAAAATGGCCTTTCGATTATTTCGACTGACGCCAACAAACGATCCGTTTTTCCGTGGAAACAATACCAACAAACAGCACCAACAGATCAGCAACTACAACAACTATTTGCACACCATAAAGTGCAAGGCATTGCCGTGATATGCGGCGCCGTATCCGGTGGACTTGAAGTTATTGACGTGGATTGCAAATATGGCATCCAATTCCATGATTTGCAAACCATGATCAAAACGGAGTGCGGCGATCTTTACGACCGTTTATTAGTAATCCGCACCAAATCAGGCGGGTATCATCTTTACTATCGATGCGAAGTGATCGAGGGGAACCAAAAGTTGGCCAACAGGCCCGCAACGGATGATGAACTATTCACCAACCCAAACGCAAAGGAATTTGTATTAATCGAAACGCGCGGCGAAGGTGGATACGTGGTGGCGCCGCCAACGGATGGGTATATCAATGTATCCGGCAAAGCCATCAACAACATCACCATTGATGAACGCGACCAATTGTTGTCGATATGCCGGTCATTTAACCAAGTGCATGAATATCAGCAAACACCGAAAACGGACTATTCCGGGACCGGCCTAACCGTGTGGGATGATTACAACCAGCGCGGCGATATCATCACATTATTGGAAAAACATGGATGGTCCATTGTCGGGCGCAATGCTGAACGCATTTATTTCAAGCGGCCCGGCCAAACAACATCGGTGACATCGGCCAATTACCACATACAAAAAAAGGTATTTTATTGTTTCAGCACATCCACACAATTCCAACCCAAAGGCCACAGCCATTTTGCGGTGTATGCTATCCTGGAATGCAACAGCGACTACCGGAAGGCAACAAAGCAATTGGCGGAATCCGGTTACGGCGAACAGCGCCGACCAGGCGCCGGAACAAATGCCGGATGGTTTTGGGAAATAGGTAAACGCGGCAACATCGTGATTTCCAAATACAAATTGGAAAAATACCTGTACAACAACGGTTTTGGCCTGTATTTCCATGACGTCAAAACAAATATTTTCAGGATTATCCATGAGGACAACAAACGCATCCGCGAAGTAACGGCCGAACAAATAAAAAAGTTCATAAAGGAACGCATTGAAACAACGGATGATCTCGATGCCGATTTCAAATCGGATTTGCTGGAAACCATATACAAATCCGCTGATTCATTGTTCAGCGCGTCATTCTTTGAATTCTTAGAACGCCGGAACATTGAAATATTACACGACACATACAAAACGGCGTTTTTCCCATTTACGAACGGCGTGGTGGCGATAAATGATGAACATGTGCAATTGACGCCATACAACAACATTGATAAACCAATTTGGCAATCACAGATTATTGATTTTCATATTAGCATCGATCAGGAATTTGATGTGGAACTATGCAAGTTTTACCAATTTATCAAATGCATTTGCAACAATGATGATGCCCGGATTGGCTACGCGTTAACGCTGATTGGTTACATTTTACACGGTTATAAAGATCCGGCCCGGCCATTTGCGCCGATCATGGCCGAGGAAACCGATGATGAAGCCAAAGGAGGCGGCACCGGCAAAGGACTATTTTTTCAGGCAATCAGCCATCTGATTCCAACGGTGCGCATCGATGGCAAAAATTTTAAGCCGGACAAAACATTTGCATTCCAGCGCGTTGGATTAGGTACAAAATTGGTGGTGATTGAGGATTGCCCGCGCAACGTTGATTTTGAGAAATACTATCCGACCATCACGGAAGGAATGACCGTTGAAAAAAAGAATAAGGATGAATTGTTTTTGAAATACGAGGATTCACCTAAAATCGCATTCACAACCAATTATTCAATCAGTTCAACGGCGGAACATGCCAAACGCCGGCAAAAGGTGTTTGAATTTGCGCCGTTTTTTAGCAGCAAATACACCCCATTTGACCATTTCAAAGAAACCATGTTCAAAGATTGGGACACCGACGAATGGAACCGGTTTTACAATTTAATGTTTTTCTGTGTGTCCATTTACCTGCAATCCGGCATCCGGGAAGTTGACAACAGCGAGAAATTGAAACGCAAAGCGGTGAAATTGCAATTTGGGGATGAATTTTTAGAATATTGGGACATGCTGATGGATGATCCGTTTAACGGGTACAAATCCGTGACCGATGAATGGAAAGGGTTTTTATTACGCAATGAACTTGAAAAAAAGGATTATAGTTTGAAGCGGTTTCGGAAGGGTTTAGATACGTGTTGTAAAATATTTGAGATCGGTTATATCGATCATAAAAATGCCCAAAATAACTACCAAAAGGAGTTCAAATTATTAAAAACAGCCATACAATAGCCAAAATATGACCGATATGACCGATCCATAACCGATTTTTTTACAAATCGGTACAGGTCATACGCCTTGAAAATCAACACATTGCAAACGCCATGACCGATATAACCGATTTTTTATAATTTTTATTATTATTAGTAAATTATTATTATTATAAAGAAAATAGAAAAAAGGGTTATATCGATAATATTGATAAATCATAATATGTTAAACACTGATAAAACAAATTGCGTTGATCAACCGAAATGGTTTGGTTCACCGATATTCCGGTACAACTTTGTCCCTGTTAATGGTTCATGGGGTAAATACCAATGCGTTACAACACATTTAACCTATGAACAGGTGAAAACGGAATACCTGGCAATGTTCCCAGGGCAAAAAAATGCCATACGGGTTTACTGCAATGGTGAGCAAATTGAAATAATCAATTACAGCCCGAATAAAGGCCGAAAAATAATTTTTGATACACACCTACACATTGAATACCGAAACGTCAAGGAAATGGCTGAAAACCTATTACAATCGATTGAATGGTGCCAACAAGCCATAAAGAAATTGCAACGATTCAAAATAGTTCAAAAATGATACCTTTAATTGTGTTTAGTTGAGAGGTTTAGGCCGGGCATTTCTATGTCTGGCCTTTTTCCGATATAATTTATATTATGTTAAATAGTATTTTGTAAAATTGTAAAATATGGGCCGCAAACCATTAATTGAGGAAATAAAAGTGCGCAACCTGTGCATTGCCGCCATCGAAGAAAAATACGGATCAGTTCAACAGGGATTGATCGCGTTGCTGGAATCTGGTGAAGTCACGTTGATGAAGTTCGTTTTTGAACATGCCATTGGCAAACCAAAGGAATCAATATCCATTGATGCAATGCAAACAATTGAAACAATACAGATCATCCAATTGCCGGACAATGGCCGCGATCCAAATTTGGTGGTGAACCTACCGGGGCCGATGTCAAAGATTGAGGATGCCGTAATTGTAAACGAAACACGACCGGATGCAACTTAATTACATTAAGCCACAACCAGGATACCAACAAATCGCATTGAGTAGTTCCGCGGACATCGTAATCGGTGGGGCGGCGGCGTTTGTCGGAAAAACATTTGCGCTGCTCATGGATCCATTGCGACATGTCCATGTGCCGGATTTCGGTGGCGTGATATTCCGGCGTACATCGGTACAGATCCGCAATGAGGGCGGGTTATGGGATACCAGCACCAAACTTTATCCATTGCTGCAAGCCGAGCCGCGTGAATCATCATTGGATTGGCGGTTCCCATCCGGGGCCAAATTATCATTCCGGCATTTGGAGTACGAAAAAAATAAATATGATTGGCAGGGCGCACAGATCCCATTCCTGGCATTTGATGAATTAACGCATTTCAGCGAATCGATGTTCTTTTATTTGCTATCCCGGAACCGGTCGGCGTGCGGTGTCAAACCGTATGTCCGGGCCACATGTAACCCTGATCCGGAATCGTGGGTGTACAAACTAATTGAATGGTGGATTGATAAGGACACCGGGTTTCCGATATTGGAACGGCGTGGTGTGTTGCGGTATTTTATCAAATACGGCGATGGGTACATTTGGGGCGATTCATACGATGATGTGAAAGATTCGGCGAAATACATATTGAAACCCATGATTGAAAAATCGGGATTGCAGGCAAAGGATTTTATTAAATCAATCACGTTTGTGTCCGGATCGATATACGACAACAAAGAGGGTTTGAAAACCGATCCATCCTATCCGGGCAACCTGTTGTCACAGGATGAAGATACGAGGCGGCAATTGCTGGAAGGGCGTTGGAAGGTAAGCAATTCACCCAATGACATTTACGAATATGATGCGTTCACCGGGTTGTTTGACAACGTGAAGGATGTGCAGCGTGGCAACCGGTATATTACGGCGGATATCGCGATGAAGGGATCCAACAAATTGGTTGTGGGATATTGGGATGGGTTTGAACTTGCCGACATTGCGATCATGGACAAATCCGATGGCAAACAGGTGATCGATCTAATATCAAGGATGGCGAAAAAACACGGCGTTGAAAACCGGAACATTTGTTATGATTCGGATGGCGTTGGTTCATACATTGATGGATTCATCCGGGGCGCGGTGCCGTTCAATGGTGGTGCGTCATGCTATCCGGTGACCGATCCGGCATCGGGGCGGCTGATAAAAGAAAACTATTTGAACCTGAAAACACAATGTTATTACAGGACGGGTGACCGTGTGCAGCGTGGGGAAATGCGGATCAGTCCGGATGTGGCAAACAAAATGTACGATGAATCGCAAACGGTCCGGCAACGGTTCATGTTTGAACGCAAGGCGATCCAGCGGTCAAAATCGGATAAGGATGGTAAATTGCGGATTGTATCGAAGGATGACATGAAAATCAAATTGGGCGGTGATTCACCGGATTTATTAGATATGTTTATGATGCGTGAAGTATTTGAACTAAAACCAAAAACAATATTTGCATATGGGAATAATTGACAAATTATTCGGGCGTAAGAAGCCGAAGCCACAGGTAAAACAGACAATGCCAAACATGACAATGGCGATCAATGCCAGCACGGCGATATTCCCATCATGGCAAACATTGCGGAATGTGGACACGTATTTGACAATTGATGATGTTTATTCTATCATTTCATTGTTGGCCGAAACGGCGGCGCGTTTGCCTATGTATGGCTATGCGGTTGTCGAAGATGAGGCATACAAGCGCTACAAGCGATTTGAACCAAACAGCATACACGGAAGGTACTACCGGCGCAAAGCAATGATGGATTTGCCGGATGATGACAAGTTTTACGATTTCCTTTCGGGGATCAGTTACCAGGATCGGATACAATATTTCAGTTTATTATTCATGAACGGCGAATTGTTCCTGTGGAAAGAACAATTGGAAATGGGGCCGAATGCCGGCAAAATCAATTTGCATGTGCTGAACAGCGAAAATGTACAGGTGATTATTAGCGAATCATTCCCACAGCGTGTTGTCGGTTACAAGTATTGGGATGCCGGGTTTAATGGCACGTTTTCCGCTGATGAAGTGATTCACATAAAATATTTCAACCCATCCATATCAACCGGCCAGCAATGGCGCGGGTTGTCGCCTTTGCAGGTATTGACGCGGCGCATCACACGGTTGAATTCATCAATGGATGCGAGTGTGGCACAGATGCAAAACGGCGGTGTTCCAGGTATTGTGTATGAAAAATCGGACTACGCCATCGAAACATTGGGCCAGCGCAAAAATGATTTCGCGCAATATTTACGGCAATCATCAAATAAAGGGGCGCCATATTTTGCGGCGGGTGAAATGGGTTATTTGGAAATCGGTGCGCCGTTGGCCGATTTGCAAATATTGGAGGCCGCCGGTGTTGATTTTACAAAGTTGTGCAATGCGTACAAAGTGCCGGAAATAGTGCTGAACAACAATGATGCCAGCACATACAACAACATGAACACGGCGTTAAAAATGCTGTACACAAATAGCATTTTGCCGAATGTGTACCTGTTCAGGGATGCGATAAAAAATAGTGTGTTGCCGATGTTCATGGATGGAATCAAACGAACCATCGAGGTTGATATATCCGACATCCCGGCATTGCAGGATGATATGAAAGCGCAGGCCGATGCATTGGCGGCCATGTGGTGGGTGACACCGAATGAAAAACGCGAAATACAAATGTTTGAAGAATTGCCCGATCCGGTGGCAAACCAAATAATTATTGATAGCGGGAAAATGCTGTTGAGTGATTTGGATAGTGATGTGCCGGATGTGGACATGCCCGAATTGACGCCACATGTATGATCGAACAAAGCGCGGAAACGATTGCGAAACAGATACGCAACAGGATTGAATTGTTAATTGTCCAGGCGGTACCGTTGCCGACATGCCCGCGGGCAAAGGCCAAAGCGGAATGGAAACGCGATGAGGTGCGCCGGATATTAAATGAAAAACTAAATGAAGCCAATAATAAAACAAATTGACAAGGCCAACCATTTCATTGTTGGGTATTTGCTGATGGTGTTTGGTATGATTTTTTTTCCTGTGCCGGTGACTTTTACATTGGTGATGTTGATTGGGTTTGTGAAAGAATTGTGGGATGATTGGCAATACGAAAACGGATTTGATGCGATGGATTGGGCGTACACGTGCGCCGGTGCGTTGCCTATGTTTGTAAACTATTTAATATGAGAATAATAAAGATTTTCGGCGGGTTGTTTTGTTTGGTCGGGTTGCCGGTTGTGTTGGCATCCGCATTGAATGGATACGAACATGCGCCGTGGCTGGCTGTTGTGGCCATTATCAGCGCCATTTGTGGCGTGTTGATATTTTGCGGCCGTGATGGGTTCATCCATACGCCAAAATTTATCGGCAATTTGGATTGTGAATACCCGCAAATAAATCAAACGTATGCCATGCTGTTCGTCGCGCTGGTAATCAATTTACTGATCGCAAATCTTTGCGGATAAATGACAACGGCGCAGCAAAATAAATATTGGCGCAATTGGCATCGGTTCCAACAGAAAAACGAAAAGAAGTACGAAGCCAAGTTTAATAAGGCGTTGCAATTGCAGGTCGATGCATACATCCGCACACAGGATTTGATGTCGATACCGTTATTTCCAATTTACGAGGTGATCAATGATTTGTACCGGACCGTTGGCCCATCATGGGTTAAACAGACGTACAAGGGCATGACAAAGGCCGATGGTCGGTTGGGTTTCAATGAACGCATCATTGAGTTGATGCGCCAATATTACGGCATTGATTTGCTTAATGATGCGGAAAAGATAAATGACTATACACGGTCAGTTATTCAAAAGGTATTGGATCGTGCCGCGATTGAGGGATGGTCAATTGATAAAATAGTAAATCAATTACGTACAAACAGCGAATTATCAACCATGCGGGCGCGGCGTATTGCCCGGACCGAAACGGTAACGGCAGCCAATCAGGCGGCCATGTTATATGCCAGCGAATCGGGTTTTGAAATGGAAAAGGTGTGGATCGCGGTGAAAGACAAGCGGACGCGGCACAATCATAAAACCATTGATGGCACACAATTGGATATTGGTGAACCGTTTCCATTGGCGGGCGGTACGGTATTGATGCAACAACCCGGCGCACGGACACAGGAAAATGGTTTGGCATCGCCGGCATCGGAGGTTGTGAATTGCCGGTGTGTGGTGGCATTCCAGGCAAAGCGTGACGCCAACGGCCGATTGATCATGACAAGATAAAAAATAATAAAATACATTTGAACCGTGGGAAAACTAATCGAATACAAAAATGATGGCATCGGCGCAATGATTGCCGATGTAGACACCAAACAGGGAATTGTCACCGGGTATTTTTCCCGGTTCAACAATGTTGATTCCGATGGCGATATCATGAAGCCTGGCGCATTCAAAAAGACAATCCGCGAACAGGGGCCGAACAGCGCACAGCCGCGCATCAAACACCTGATGAACCATGATCCGGCGCAGCCATTGGGGAAATTGCTGATGTTGGATGAGGACCAAACCGGATTGAAGTATGAAAGCCAAATCGGAACGCACACATTAGGGCGCGATTTCCTGAAAATGGTTGACAGCGGGTTGATCACTGAACATTCAATTGGGTTCCGGATTATCAAGCGCAACCAGGTACAGCCATACGAAAACTACATAAAGAACCCAGCAATGGGCCATTATGAAATTAGTGAGGTAAAACTATTTGAAGGGTCATCGCTGACTGCATGGGGCGCCAATCCACTAACACCGATCACATCGCTAAAATCAGCGGACAACGTGGATATGATTGCGGCCCGGCAAAAGGCGATTGAGAAGTTTTGCCGAAATAGTGACGCATCCGATGAAACATTGGAAATGTTACTTTTGCATAGTAAGCAATTAGCACAATTCATTTGTGATTTGCAACAGGATCCCATTGTGCCGGAAGTTAAGGCCACACAACCGGGTGTTGAAATTGCCGATGCGATTCGTGAATTTACAAATAATCTAAAAAAGTAAAGCCGTGGAAAAAAATGAACTTATGACGGAATTGGAGGGCCTGAAATCAGCATTGGAGGCATCCGTATCCGAGAAAGCAAACACAGCGATTGCCGATCAAGTTAAAGCCATCAACGAAAACGTGGCCGCACAGATCGAAGCGCTGAAAGGCGAAAACAACGCCGATCAAGTGAAGGCAATGGCCGATGAACTTACCGAAATCAAATCACAGTACAACATCCTTGTAAAGGATTTTGATGTGCTGCAAACAAGAGTCAAAACACAAAAAAATTCAACCGTGGAAAACAAAAAATCATTCACGCAAGTATTTGCGGAAGGTTTGGAGGCCAACTTTGACGCCATCCAAAATGTAAAGAAAGGCAAGCCATTCCGCATGGAATTGAAAGCCGTTGGCAACATGACATTGACCAACAACCTAACCGGTGATGGTACAGCATCATACGCCGCTAATCAGGCCCTGTTGCCATCACAGAAAATCAACATGCGTGACCTGATCCCAACAGCGGTTTCACCTACCGGTTTGTATGTTCAATACCGTGAAACAGGCAGCGAGGGTTCAATCAGCAAACAAACTGAAGGATCACTCAAAACACAAATCGACTACGATTTCACCGAGGTGAAAGTTGTTGAATCTTACATCGCTGGTTTTGCGCGTTTCTCAAAGCAAATGACAAAGCAACTCCCATATATGGAAAGCGTGTTGCCACGTTTGTTGTTGCGTGATTTCTACAAAGCCGAGAATGCCGCGTTTTGGACCGCTGTAACAACAGCCGCCACCGGTTCAACTACAACAGCCGAAACTGATGACGTTAAAGCCATCATCGATTACATCGCCAACACACAGGCCGCTAACTACAATGCATCATTTGCAATTGTACACCCAAGCCAAATGGCCCGCCTGAATAAGCTTTTGTACACCAACGGTTACTATCAGGGATCCGGTGGTGTTGTTAGCCAGCCAAACGGCGGCATCACCATCAACGGAACGCCAATTGTTCCTGCATCATGGGCGGCCGATGATAAAGTGCTGATTATCGATAGCGACTACCTGGAAAGAGTTGAAACAGAAGCCATCACCATCGAATTCAGCATGGATGATAGCGACAACTTCCAGCGTAACTTGATCACAGCGCGCATTGAGTGCCTGGAAGAGGTGAACCTGATGATGCCAGCATCCGCAATCTTTGCTGATTTGGGCAACGTAGCGTAAAAGGTTTCATAGTTGGTAAATAAAAAGGCCCTGCCCACACCGGTGGGGCCTTATTAAATTAATAACATGTACGGAGTACAATACAACAGCATTTTGGATGTTCAGTTCAATGATGACGTGATCAATGAACCGGTGACATTGTCGGAGGCCAAAGATTTTTGTAAAATCGACATATCGAATGATGATGTGCTGATTGAAAGCATTATCACGGCGGCCCGGCAAATGTGCGAGGCATACACCGGCATCGGGTTTGTTGAACATAATATTTTGGTAAATGTCAACAATTCAAACGGCGATATCTATTTGCCGTATTGCCCGCTGGTTGAGGTGATCGAGGTAACCGATGAAAATGATGTGGTGTTGGAGGCGGCAACCGGTTACAAGTTACGCGGCAATGATTTTGTGCGTTTGGAATGGCCAACGGAAAACAACATAACCATTGAATATGTAGCCGGATATGGCGAATTGCCGGAGGTGTTGCGGTTAGGTTTACTGAATGCCATATACTATTTGTACGATAACCGGTCAATTGAGGTTGATGATATTGGCCCAATTGCCAAAATGATATTAAAACCACATAGGCGTGTATAAACTGAATAGGCGGGTGACGGTGCGCCGATATGAGGCCACACAAAACGAAATAGGCGGTTTGGTTGCGGTTCAAACCGGTGCATGGTCCAAATGGGCCGAGGTGCAAGATAGAACCGGCAACGTAAGCCGATCCAGCGATCAGGACCAATGGCAATATGACCATGTGGTCGTGATGCGTTATGAACCGACCAGGCAAACACGGTCAAATGATGTGATATTTTATGAGAATGTGCCAATGCGGATCAACAGCATACAGATCCGGAACGAGGGCGCCAAATCATGGGAGTACATCCAATGTAGCAAAATCGATGAAAATATAAACAATGATGCACCAATGGACACGGATACAATAAAAGTATACAATTATGTGGGCGATGGTTCCACAAATACGTTTTCCGATGCATTATTGGAGGGGAAACAGGCGTTTGGCATTTTCAAGGATGGCATCCAATACGTGATCATCACGTCCGGAACGCCGACCGGCAAACAAGCGTTGTTTGATTCCGCTGCTGGATCTGTTGAGTTTGAATACACAATCGAATCGGGCGAAGTTGTCACAATCATGTACTACTAATGGGTTTCAAAGTACCATACGAATATTTGCCCAATTTGGGCGGTTTACAGGCCAATGACATTGTCCCTGTGTTGCGCGATCCGGTAAATGAGGGCAGCGCGACCATGTTGGATGTGCGGGATTATGTCAAGCCATACAAAGTATTTGCGGCATTGCTGAACCAAACCGGAACGGCGGCGCCGGTCATAAATGAATATGAAAACACGTTAGGCGCGGTTATTACGTCAACCTATGTGGCAACAAAGGAATATCAGTTGAATGCGGATGTGGCGTGTTTTAACGATGCCGATTCAACATGGGTGATGATTGGCACAAACAGCAATCAAAAGGTATTTGGTCAGGAATGGATTGATGATCAAACAATAAAAATAACGGCGGATGCCGATGGCGATTTGTTCAATGTGGCCATTGAAATACGTGTCTATAACTACGCACCATGATAAAATTGGATGTTATTGGGTTTCCTAAATTGGAACAGAAGTTGCGCACAATGCCCTCCAGCGTGCGGAAGGAAGTAAACATGGAATTTCGGGCATGGGCGGATGATGTTGCAAGGGATGCAAAGTCTAATTTGCAAGGCCGCACATCAAACACAGGCAAACTGGCCGGATCTATAAATCCGGAATATGGTGATAATTATGTGGCGGTGACCGTTTCATCCAATTATGCTGCATATATAGAATTTGGAACGCGAAAATTCGCATCCGAATATGTTGGAAGTTTGCCCAATAATTGGAAACAAATGGCCAGCGCTGCAAAAGGTAGTGCAAAAAATGGAGATTATTATGATTTTTTGAATGCAATTTTGGATTGGGTGGAACAAAAAGGCATTACGGCAAGGTATTCAATTAAAACTAAAAAAAGGCTAAAAACATCCAAAAGCGATCAAAACAGATTAGTTGAAGCCGCGGAAGCAATTGCTTTTAGCATTTTAAGAAATGGTATACGGCCGCAGCCGTATTTATATCCGGCGGTCATAAAAAACACAATTGCATTGCGTAAACGATTGAAAAAAATACTACGTTGAAAGATACCAACAACCCATTATTTAAAGCATATTTCAACGCCATTTCGGCGCTGGACATACCATGTTATGAAGGCGAAGAACCCGATGATGTCAAACACAATATTTATGTGGTGATTTCCGATCCGGTTGGCAGCGACACATCCACATCAAATTCATTCGATCAGCAAAAAACCATCCAGGTGGCTGTACATTCCTGGTCCTACAAATACGCATCATCCAGCGGATTGAACAACACCGTTGATTCGATATTACAGGCCATTTTGCCGACACCCAACAGCGTGTTGGATTTGTCGGCCGACAATTTGCAAATGATGAATTTAACATTGGATGCCGACCGAACCGAAAGATATGGCGAATTGGCGTCAAAAAATTATATTAGCCGGTTTCTTATTTTCAAACAGGATATTTTTGTACTTTCATAAATAAAACCCAAAAAATAAAATAAAATGGCAGAACACAAAGTTGCGGGCGGGACAATGTTATTGTTCATCGATCCCACAGGCGGAACCGATTATGACATGGTTGTATGTTTGACATCCGTAGGCAAATCCGATTCAATTTCAGTTGTTGACGCATCCAGCGCATGCGGCCCGGACAAATCACCCGGCACATTGGAATTATCGTACACATTTGAAGGTCAACACCTACAAGATCCAACAACCGGAAAAATCAGCGGTACATCATTGCGTCAATTGTTGCGTGATAAACAAACAATCGGATGGCAAATTGCACCGGAATCACCTGTGACCGGTGATGAAATCGAAAGCGGTACAGGCTATCTGTCCGAACTTTCCAGCACATACGCGTTTGATTCCGTTGGCACATTTACCGGAACCATTCAGCCATATGGCGAACCATCGTTGACAATTCAAGCATAATAAACCAATAAAATGCCGGGTGTTTATGCATTCGGCATTTTCTAAACTAAACACAAATGAGTTACATACAAATTGACATTGGCGGAAAAACGAGAGGATTAAAATTCAATCAGTTGGCCATTGAATTGATGGCGCAATACAACGACAATCAAACGGCTACATCCGTAATATACGCGATGTTTTACGCTGGATTGCGTGGGAATGACTATGTGAAGCGGATTGAATCGGATTATACGTTTGAGGAAGTGTGCGAATGGGTTGATACGATGGACAACAGACAAAACAATATCAATTCCGTTGCCGTGGCGCTGAATGAATCGCAATCGTGGAAAACGCTGGTAAATGAAGGAAAGCAATTGACGGAAGCAAATGCCGATGATACAGACAAAAAAAAAGTGTAAAGGAATGGGCATTTGAAAATCTGAAATTCGCATTGGGGCATTTGGGTTGGACACCATATGAATACTACACATCATTACCAGGCGAATTTTATGCGGCATGTTTAGGACATCAGGAAAAGGAACTAAGGGCGGCCAAATTGTTAAGATTTGCCGCCTTTCGTATTTCTGAAGCGATGGCAGGCAGCAAGGCGATTGGACCAATTGAACGGTTTTGGCCGATGGATGGTGATAAAAAACAAAAAAAGGCAATTGAAATGACGCCGGAACGCGTTAAAGCAATATTTGAACGACATAAAATAAAAACCAAATAATGGCGGAAGAATTAAAGGTTGTAGTATCGGCGGACACATCGCAATTGACAGCCGGCGTAAATAAGGCGGCGCAATCATTGGCAACATTGCGCCAATCATCGGCACAGGCCGGAACGGCGGTTGGCAATATGTCGCGCGTTGTCCAGGATGCGCCGTTTGGGTTCATGGCGATTTCAAACAACTTGCAACCATTGTTTGATGATTTCACACGGTTAAGAAATGAAACCGGAAGTGTGGGCGGGGCCATGCGTGCATTGGGTGGCACGTTGATGGGGCCGGCTGGCATTGGTTTCGCGTTTGCTGCAATCACATCGGTGATCACCATTTTCACGATGAACATGGGCAAAGCGAAAAAAGAAACCGAGGACATGGAAAAGGATGCAAAAGCATTTGCCGATTCCATGAATAACGCCAAGACATCAGCAACGGCAACGGCTGTTCAATTACAGGCATATATTGACATTGCCCGAAATGGTCAATTACCATTGGAACAACGTAATGAGGCATTAAAAAATGCAAACAAATTATTTGGTGAGCATGGCGAAAAATTGACATTGGTAAATATAAACAGCGAGAAAACAACAGCCCAAATCAATTTGATGACAAAAGCGTTAATGGCTGAAGCTGTTGCCGCACAATATGCAAATCGAATTGCTGAATTAACGGTCAAAAATTCAATATTAACCGCACAGGCCCAAAAGGATCAACAAAATATTACAAAAGAATCAAACAAAATAGTTGCCCAAGGTAAAACTGGATTTTTTGGGATGGGCAAAGAGGTGAAATTCTTGATTGGTAGTATGTTAGGTGCCAGCGGGGCATCATCTGTTTTCACTGATGACCTACAAAGCGCAAACAATGCATTGAGTTCAACCAATCAGCAAATTGCATTAAATACACAGGAAATTAATACGCTGACATTAGCATTAGATAATTCCACTAAACAGGCAACGGCAGCCTATGGAACATTAGGAACAAAATCAGATGAAACCACAAAAAAACTAAAAAAGAACAAAGAAAAGGACATTGAAACCGTTGATGAATTTTATGCCAAATACAAAGAAAATATTGCCGATTTGGCGCGAGTTGAGGCGGCTACATCCGAATCAAAGTTGCCGGAAAAACTAAAAACAACCGTTAGCGCGCTGGAAGGGATTATTTCACAATTCAATTTGGATCCTGATAACAAATTTGTCATTGCTATCAAATCCGATTTGTTCCGTTTGCAATTACAGGAAACATTCAGCAAACCATTGAAACTACCGCCAATTCAAATGGCGTTGGCTGTTGATCCAAAAAAGTTCACGCCGATTTTATCGGATACATACAAAAAGGCCACAAAGGTATTACAAAAGGAAAACGAAGGATTGCAAAAACAAATGCAAGCCAATGCCGATTCGATAAATAACATATTAAAAGGCACGTTTGAAGGTATTGCGTCAAGTGTGGCGGAAGGGTTTGCCAATTTAATGATGGGCGGAAATGTAGCCGATTTTTTTAAGGGTATATTTGGAACCATTGCGGAAGGGATGATACAATTGGGTAAACAATTTATACAAATGGCCATCCAAATATCAATTGTAAAAAAGTTCCTATTAAAAAACCCAGCATTGGCGATTGCCGGCGGTGTAGCGTTGATTGCCATTGGTAGCGTGTTAAAATCATTGATGGGCAAAAAATCAGCATTCGCAACCGGTACAACATTCGCGCCGGGCGGGCTGGCATTGGTCGGTGAACGCGGGCCGGAATTGATTGGATTGCCGCGTGGATCACAGGTGATCCCGGCAACACAAACGGCCAACATGATGGGGGCAATGGAATCCGTGCAGGTATATGGAGTTTTGCGCGGTCAAGACATATATTTCAGCAACAAAAAATACGGTCAAACCTATAATAGAACAGCATAATGCCATACTTTGAAACATACACGGCGCAATTTCAATCGAACCAATCAACGGTTCAATATTACACATTGCGCATATATTCAACGGTAAGCCCGCCAAGCGTTGGGACCATATTGCTGGCCGGAACACCGGTTGTCCAGGAATGGCAAGAAGATGACGCATTTGCGCCGATTCGCGGCTGTACTTTGAAAATAAACATCATCGCCAATCACGGCAACCCTAATTACACAGAGGTTAAATTGAGCGATTTTTACAGCGAAAATGACAATGAATTTTATGTCACGTTGGAAGATGATTTAACCGATGAATTGTTGTTTGCCGGCTATGTTTTACAGGATGATTGCAGCGAAATACAGGTTGATTTTGCGCATGAAATACAATTAACGGCAACCGATAATTTGGCCACATTAAAGGAAATTCGATTGGATCAGGCGGTGATTGATGAGGCCATACCAAAAACGCTGTATGGCAATTTCAATTCATACATCAGCAACGGCAAAAACTACATCACATTTACCGGTTCGGATTTGATCATGACAACCGGCCAAACGTTTGATATTAGTTTAACGGCATCCGCATTGAATGGTACGTGGACCGTTGTCGATCAAACATGGACAAACACACCCATTTCACAAAACACCATTGTGGTGGCGGAGGGGGTGCCAACGGTCATTGCCGTGGCCGGAAATTTAGATTATGATTACCGGATGCCATTGCGCGGATATGTGACATTGCGTGAATTGTTCAGGAATTGCATATTGGCAACCAATTTGGATTTGGTACATACAAATGTGTTGGCCAATATTTATCCAACAACCGGCACAAACGGTATTTGGTTTGATGATACATATGTCAATGTGCTGACATTCAAAAATGATTCAACATGGGACACATGCCATGATATATTGGAAAAAATAATGGCACGGTTTCGGTCAACATTGTTCCAGGCACATGGTCAATGGTGGGTTGTTCGTTGGGGCGAATTGTGGCGGTGGGCCGATGGTAACGGTATGTCATTCAGCGGCTGGCAATATCCGGCGGCATTGGATACCATTGGCGTGGCGATCACATTTAGCACGTACAACACATCATTCAATGCCGGTGAAATACAAACCGGATGGATGCGATCAATAGTAAGGCCGTACAAATACGTACAGGAAACGATGCAATACAATCAGGTGGCCAATATCATCACGAATGGCGATTTGTCAATATTGGGGCCATTGATCCGGACATATACGGCAACCATTGACGGCGTGTTGTGTGATATAAATGAATACGAGGCGCCATATTGGTATTATTTCCCAACGGCATCACCGCAATTGATTGAATATTACATCCGGGTTGCAACGGCGCAAAATACAGGACAAGAGGTTCAACGGTTGTTGGTATTAAATACAACAGACGCCGTTACGCCGGCCATTTATTCCAATGATATCGATGTGGAAATTGGTGATGTGATCGAATTTAGTTTTGATGTAAAAACGAGCATATCACAAACCGGCAACAATAGTTTCATTTTTTACCTATATATCAGCGACACGGCCGGCAGCACATTCACCGGATTGCAGCCAAACACATCCGGTTATTGGGTGTCTGT
>Ga0129336_10000776_pt1 | contig 18847 bp, 20 predicted proteins | sample CPB6_02_DNA_FD_96878 | JGI IMG/M metagenome (GOLD analysis project Ga0129336, IMG submission 96878) | Freshwater to marine salinity gradient microbial communities from Chesapeake Bay, USA - CPBay_Sum_0.6_0.2_DNA | ecosystem: Environmental > Aquatic > Marine > Coastal | place: USA: Chesapeake... | reverse complement strand
ATTATGTGTGTCGTTGGAATGGTGGACCCAATGCAGGCCACACCGTATATGTAAACGGCAAAAAATATAAAACACATATTATTCCATCTGGTATTTTTGCCGGTAAGAAGTGTGTTATTGGTCCTGGGTGTGTGATAAATATTAATAAAATGCTAGTAGCGCTACGTATGCTCACTATGGCAGGATTTGACGTTAATCTAGTTAAGATCCATCATAATGCTCACATCATTACCGAAGATCATATTGCGTACGATAAACAGCATCTTTCACACTTGGGAACAACTGCTCAGGGCATCGCTCCATGTTACTCTGATAAAATGCTACGACGAGGAAAACGAGCGGTAGACAAATTAGAATCTAATTGGATTTGGGATGGTGAGCTTAACGGTAAAGTTCTCTGTGAAGGAGCACAGAGCGTTTGGTTAGATATTGATCACGGTGATTACCCCTATGTTACAAGCAGCACAACCATGCCATACGGTGCGTGTTCTTTAGGATTCTCACCACAAAAAATCAGACAGCTGCTTGGGGTTGCTAAGATTTACGACACTAAAAGCGGAGTAGATCCGCTATTTCCGGAAACTCTTTGGAACGACCCTATTCTTAATCAAATTATTGAGCTGGGTGGAGAATACGGTTCTACAACAGGACGTAAACGATTAGTTAACTGGCTGAATCTGGATAAACTATTAAAGGCTATTCGTCTGTCTGGCTGCACAGAAGTTATAATTAATAAATGTGATGTGTTAGAAAAAATTGGAGTATTTAAAATTATTCACGGAAATTCTTTTATAGAATTTACTGGTCTTAAAGAGATGAAAACGTATATTGTTAATGCTCTATTATACTCTAGTGGTATTGATGTTCACCATGTTACTTTTTCTGGTGATGTAGAAAAAATTTGATCCTGAATAGCTCAGTTGGTAGAGCAGCGAGCTGTTAACTCGCGGGTCACTGGTTCGAGCCCAGTTTCAGGAGTTATATGTGTAATGTAAATATTCCTCCAATTGAATGTTTTATTAGAGCAGAGTATCTAAGAAATTTAGAAGACTCTCATGGGACAGTATTTCCATGTTTAGTTTTTGGATTTTCTTCAATACCAACAAGAGTCCCATTATTTCATTTTTTGATGGAAGATGGAGGAATATGGTGGAGAATGCCTATATCTGCATTTTGTTGGAAGCCTGATGCAGAACCAATGAAACTAGAAGACCTAGTACTTTGGGATAGTTTTTCTTATTCTGCATCTGTTTCTGTATTTTATATTTTAAAAGATAAACGAGTTCAATATATTTCTAGAGATAAAAAAACATATACAGGAACTTATATGTTTACTATTGATTGGTTTTCTGGAAATTATAATAATTTAGATATTGGTTTTTCTGAAGCACCCGGGCAGCATAAATGTGGTCATGTAATAAAATTAGACAATGGTAATTTTGCAATACAACCAAATAATAGAATTTTAATTCAAGATCCATCGTTTACAACAAAATCCGGAAAGATGATTATAGAAAGAAAATTAAACTCTAATATTTGGTCGGTTGAAGATAAACCAAAATGGACCTGTAGTGATGATGACAAATATTATTATGATATTAAGGAGAAATAATGGGTGGACAGCATGCAGCAGGTAAAGGAGATCAGTATCGTCCAGTAAATTGGGAACAGTATTCCAAAAACTGGGACGATATATTTGGAAAAAAGAAAAAACGTAAGAAAAAAGTTGACACTAAGAAAAAATAGTGTATATTATTGGTATGACCAGCAGTATTATTGATTCGTACCTGGAGCAAGCTTTCCCCCTGTGCATGGAGCTTCCACGTCAGAAGAAGCACGTTTCTTTTATTCTCCACAAGAATCGAATTGTAGCAACTGGTCGTAATTTCTTCAAGACTCACCCTAAGGCTAAGGTTATCGGTTATCCGTTTGATGAGATGCACTCTGAACTGGATGCGTACCGTAAGGTGCCGTATAACCTGCGAGACAAGAAGCTGACGCTGCTGAATGTGCGTTTTAATCGTTTTGGAGATCTTCGCATGGCCAAGCCATGCGAATTGTGTTTACCGTGGTGTAAAGAAATTTTTAATGAAATTCATTACACGACTGACCAAGGAATTATTAGTTTATGAGACCATGTAAACCAACAGATGTTCATGCGCTAAAAGCAACAATTGATGCTATAGAACAATTTGGAATTGAGCTGTCTGTTATTAGAAATAAAGTAAATAAACTAAAACAAGATTTAAAAAATTACATGAACCAACAGGAGACAACAAATGTTCAGACTACACATGGATTTTCCGCTGACAACGGATGAAAATGGATCAGTAGCCAGCGTTGCTGTGCTTATCAATTTTATTCAAAATCACAAGCAAGAACTGATTGATATGGGATTTAATGATATCAATTATCGTCTTGGTAACGATGAAGACCGTCAGAAGTCTAACTACATGATTAAGAATGAAAATGGCCACGTTGCTAATAAAAAGTCACGAATTCATTTGCTTAGTAACGAATCTGATGTAGAATAACATTATGGGATGCAAGTGTCGGGTGGCACAGGATTGCTTATAACGATCTATTGCAGAGTTCGAGTCTCTGGCATCCTACTAAATATGTACATGCGTAAACCAAATCCAATTGCAGACAAAATAGCAAAGCATGTATTAGAATACTTGTTAAATCGTTTTCAGTTAGCACCAGGCGATGTAAACAACATACGATTAATTATTAGTAAAGCACTTAATAAAAATTTTAAAAATTTTAAAAATAATAATGGCCCCATAGATTAACTGGCCAAATCCTCGCCCTTTCAAGGCGATGAGTACGGGTTCGAGTCCCGTTGGGGTCACTTTAAATGTTTCTCTTTTATAAATAGTCTATAAAAGGGGAACAGTATGCCTAAATATTACTGGATAGGATCTACACTAAATACTTCATCTAAACTAGACGCATTTGATTGGAATAACGCCGCTAATTGGCGAGAAGAATATATTCCAGCCGGAACAGCTTTAGTTGCAATAGTTAAAAATTCAGCCCCTACACTACCACCAGCACGAACTGTAACAGGGTCGATAGAAGCTGCCGATAATGTTTATATCGGTATTCCCTTAAAGGATCAAAACGGCAATCCAGTACACGTAAGATCTCCTCTATTATTTGGTGGTTGTACTGGAAGTATTAGTCCAGACAGTGCAAACCAAGGCACTACTTGGGAACATGGAGCAATTACTGCTGGTGTGTTTTTACATATTGCTGGCGGTACTTTCTTCCAAGAAGGGTACAAATTCCCTGTTATTGGAGGCGGTATAACAGGAGGTGGCCAAGGATATTGGAATAGCTTTACCGAATTTAAAAATTGGGCTATAGAATATTATAATCTAACTAATACCAATGATATTAACACCATATTTAGTGCTAGTCAGATAAATACTAATCCCAATCTAAATCAACTAAAGGTTAAAGCTTATAGAGTTACAGAAACTGCTGAACCGGCAAACGGTTCACAGCTTTTAGTTTCTATGCAGATACCAAGAACTTGGGTAAGAGGAACCACTCTGGCATCCACAGAATATATTAGAAAAGGAAAAAATATAAGAACCACATTACACAACAGTGTAATAAATAAAATTTCTAATGTTGCGTCTAGACACGCACAAACAGATCCAGATACAGGAGAAATATTAGATCCTGTTTTTGTAAATAATAATTTACTATTAAACAACTCTGTTGTTAATCGCTATGAAGGATATTACGAAGATAGTGTTAATATTAGAAGTAACTGTAGATTAACTTCTGCAGAAATTTTTTCTCCTGTTGCACCAGCAGCAAATCCAACAAACTATTACGCTGATTCACTTTTTAATATTAGACTTGCTGGTAGATACGGAGCTTACTATACTTCTGCTATTTTAGGATTAACAGGAGTAGGACCAGTTGATGGTCAGATTATACTGGGAGACACAAGAAAACAAGAATACGGAGACGTATATCAATCAAGCTTTAATGTAGTTCTGGGAGAAGCAACAACATCCGGTGCAACCGCAAGCTATATGAAACGTTTGGAAGCTACAAATAGCACAGTATTATTTACTGGTAAAATTATCGTTGAAAGATTTGTTTCCAATAATGTATACACTGCTTACAAATCAGATCTAGCACAATATGCAACAGATACAGTTAATATAGTGTATTTTGATATGAAAAATCAAAGTACCCTAGATCTTACAGTAACACCACAATTTGATCGATGGTTTTTTGGTAAATTACCGTCAGGAAGTACTTTAGTACAAGGCGGAATATTTGCACATGGAGAAGGCAACAGACTTTATGGAAGTCCAGGAACAGCATTTTATAATGACGTTCTTCTAGGAACCTCTGAAATAAATTCCAGACAAGGCAAGAGACCACAAATAAACGAACAATTAAGTAATACTTCTGCTACTAGCCCACAACAAAATACTCAACTAGCTTAATTAAAGTAAAAGGAAGAAAAAAATGGCAAATTTCTATTGGAGAGGACAACACAGAGATAATATTACTGGAATAAGTGCTTTTGATTTTAATGAACCCAGTAACTGGGTTACTTTTGAAATCAGAAGTGGTGACGATTGTATTCCATTTATGAGTAGATCGTCTGACGGAAAAGTAGTAATAGAGGCTAGTCCAGTTAGAGGAATAGGTATTGATAATTACGGATTAGATGATGCAAGTTCTGGTTATGGTTGGGGTGGAGACAGTAATGTGTGTCGTGCGTATAGTGTTGCTACCAGAGCTCCTGGTCCCGGAGATGTGGTTGTGGTAGGTGATGATTATGCTCAAGCTATGTCTCCACTAATATTTGGTGGCTTTATAGGAGGCGAAACCGGCGGAGTATGGCTTAACGGTGCTGACGATGGTAGTGGAGGTTATACTCACGCAGTTGGTGGAACTACAGATTCTTCATTGGCAGCATTTTATTATGGTGGTATGGGATTAGGCCATCCAGATTTTAATTATCCCTGGCAGCGTATTGGTGGTGGATTTACAGCAAATGCCGAAAAATACAGACAACAGTTAACAGAAAATAGATACAACAATAGTTGGGCTGAAATGTTATGGAACTTTTATTTTGTTTCTGGTGGAACCTATATCAAAGAATTATCTGATGGTACCACAGAAATAATAGAAATTCCTCAAGCCATATTTGGAGGAGCTACTTGGACTTCTGAACAACTGACACAAAGAACACAATCTTTAAGAATTAAATCAGACTATATCGAAGAAGCGGCTCGTTCGTATCAAGGAGCACCACATTTTGCTGATCTAGAAATAGTAAAAAACACAAAACCAGCAACAGATCCAGAAACATTAGCCGTATATAACAGAGTAGTAACCAACTATAACAGATACAGTAGAAACGTTACTTCTTTTATTAAGGGTTATTGTAGATTGATACAAAATCTGCCAGCAAACACCTTATATAAAGATTGGCATGGTTCTGAAGGAGAACCTTTCCAAGATGAAGTTCATGATATCTATTACATGAATCCAGATGAAGCACTAATACTAGACGGCGTTACTGCTGCTTCTGTTAGGTGTTATGTACCAGACCGAATTAAATTCCTTTCAAACAGTGTTTGCGGTAGTTTCCATATAGATGACACCTTTACTACTCCAGAAGATAAAGTTTACTGTTTAGCTCTTGACAGAATGGCTAGAAATCATATAATTTCTGGTAAAATTGATAAAGATTTATGTTTAACTGATCTTGGTTTAACAGGCACAGCAGAAGCAGCAGATTTAGACAGTAAACTTTTAGTTCGTGCTTCGATGTCTTCATTTTTTCCAACATCAGGTGATTTGAACCGACGTGGGACATTTACTGTACTCATGGGAAATAACACAGGACTGTCTGGAGGAGTAACCTGTTCTGCGTCTAAAGTAGATATTCAAATCAACGATGATTTAGGTGATGCAATTACCGAAGGGCATAAACCAATCGCTTTTGCGTTTGCTGGCACAGCTCCTATTGTTGTTAATGAATTTACTATAAAAAATGGTATCTTAACGACTTCAACATGGCCTGCAATTGACCCTTCAACCCCCATCTATATTGGTGTGCTGTCTCTGGGACAAAAAGCTTGGTTCTATCCTAGTGCGAATGATCATGCAAATTGGTATTTTGGTATTCAAAATCCAAACGGCGGACCGGACGGAACATTTGTTGGAGGAATTAAATTCTTACAAGAAGCAAATGCTACAGACTTTGATTATACCAGCGAATTTGCTCTATCCCCGTATTTTAGATTACACAGTGCTATGGTTGGTTTAACAGCACCAGCATCATTAACTAATACACCAGTATTCAGAAGTACAGAAGCCATATCAAGAATTCTCAAAAATAATGTAGGCAGTGGCTCATAATATTTCAACGAAAGGGAAATAAAAAATGCCAGTAACAGGACCAGTAACTTACTATTGGGTAGGTGGAGCAACAGGAACCACCTCCGCATCACGTTTTGATTGGAACGTAGCTTCCAATTGGAGAATAAGAAGAACACCTAATGAACACCCATCAGAGTTTAATCTAATAACACCACAAATGTGGCCCGTTGGTGGTGACAATGTTAGATTAGGATACGGTTGGGCATTTACTCCAGGAGCAACAAGTAGCCATAGAATAAATTCTCCACTACTTTTTGGTGGGTTTAGTGGTTCTGGTGGTACAGGATGTTGGATATGTGGCGGAGAAACTGGTGCAGGGCTGTGTGGTGCTAGTGGGACAACATTACAAGCAGTACTTACCAACTTTACCGTAGACGCGTATCCGTTCAATGGTATTGGTGGTGGTTTAACCGGAAACAATATTTACGGTTGGCCTGCACCCGATTATTTAAGCAACTCAATGTCGGTTAGTGGTATGGACAGAACTGCTTGGGAAGCGTTAGCAAATGCTGCATCTACACGTCAACAATCACTAAATCTAAAAGTTACTTATATTTATCACAACGGACATACTGGAAGTTATCAGGGATATTCTCCTTGGTTTGCTCCAAATATTATCGATACATACTCAACTTATGGTGTGTCTGGTAGTACCGGTTATATATCTACTGATATCCGGTATGCGGCAATAACCACCCCTAATTCTTTGACTTATCCCAATCTATATCTAAAAAATAGCAAGATATATCAGGTAATAAAGTATAGTGCAGGCGGTGCTACTGGAGGTGTCAGCTCAGTTGGTGCTGATCCGATCAATCTGTACGTAACTAACTGTAAAATTGGTCAGATAAGTCTTCCAGCAGCAGGGCAGATCTATATTGATAATGATTCTTTAATTGGAAAAATTAAATTAACCGTAGACACTTATGGAAGAATTTTAGACAATCAGTGGCTTTATGCTTCTCTGGGAGGAACTTACAGATATCCTAATGCATTTAAATCTTTAGGATGGCCTGGTGTAACTCTAGACACAGGATCAGAAATAGAGATCGTATATAAGGGAACTGGTGATTATCAGCAAGCCTTTATTGCTCTTGGAGGATTTACTTGGGCAAATGGTACTACGGGAACTTTTACAGCAAATAAAGTATATGTTAACTACACAAACAGTGGTGGTTTTACTCTACAGCAAGGAGTAGCAATTGCTGCCAAAAGCTCTATTGGAGAGATAGAATTATACGGTGCAGAACTGTATAGTGATTTGGATCCTCTCTCCGGTTCTATAGACGTAAACACTATAAGATTGAACGACAATTCTACTCTTAACTTTAGGAAAAATTCGGCCTTTAATAATTGGAGAATTGGTGTAGCATCAGGGAATGCTTCTGGTGTTACTTTAAATGGTGGAATCGTGTTTGAATCTGACACAGCATCCATCAAAGGCGATCCTGGTTTACGATTTATTAACTATGCTAAAGCAGGTGGTAATGTTGATATCAGAAACAGTAAAGTTATTGAAACTCTTGAGATCACACCACCAGTTAGTGGTACTGCATAATAGTAAAATAAAAATTTACTACAAAAAACGTCCGGAGAAATCCGGACGTTTTTATTTGCACTTTTATTATTTTGGGGTATATTATACCTGTGCCTATTCGTCATATCGGTTATGCGTGCCAAAATCTAGCCCTTAACGAGGGGATTAAAAAGAAGGATTACATTACTTCTGACCGTACTCTTCGTATGTCTGGATTTAGTTTGGAACGTTGTGGTCAACTTGCTGCAGCCAACACCAAAGATCTGGTGAAGATTATGGAATGGAATGCTAATAACGGAATTAAAATGTTCCGTGTCGGTAGTGGTATTTTTCCGTTCATGGATCACCCAGAACTAGGGTACAAACTCCACTACTTGGACGAAGCCCATCAAGAGCTCATTACAGCCCATATGAACGAGGCTGGTCGTATTGCCCGTGAGGCGGGTATTCGCCTGTCGTGCCACCCTGGGCCGTATACGTGCCTTGCAAGTCCCAATACAGCCATCGTACAGAAGTCTATCATGTGTCTGGAAATGCACCAACTGATTGGTGATCTGTTGGGCCATGCAGACGATTTCAATATTAATATCCATGTTGGTGGTGTGTACGAAGACAAGGCTACCACAGCCAAGCGTTTCTGTGACACATACAAGATCCTGAATCCCAACCTACAGCGTCAGCTAACCGTAGAGAATGATGATAAGCCGTCCATGTGGAATCCAGTAGAACTCCACGATATGATCTATTCTGGTTGTGGGGTTCGGCTGGTGTACGACTACCACCATCACCGTTTCTGCCACAACTACGAAACCGTGGATTGTGCTGTGGAACTGTGTTTTTCCACTTGGCCTGAAGACCAGATTCCCAAGATTCACTATTCTGAATCTGCTCTTGATAAGCGTCCTCAGGCTCACTCAGACTATATTGAAGGCCCTCTCCCTGTTTTTGATACTCCCAGGCTGTACGATGTGATGTTGGAAACCAAGGCCAAAGATCTTGCTCTCAAAAAGTACTTGACAGAACACGCGGGTGTGGTATAATGGTAGCATGACTGCCTTCCAAGCAGTAGATAAGGGTTCGATTCCCTTTACCCGCATTATGAAAATGTATAATAATTTTAAAATTTGGTTAGGGCGTAAACTGATTGATTTTGGATTTACTGTTCTTTTAAAGTTGGACGATCGTGATTGGAATCCAAAGACTGAAAAATATCCAGGATCAGTAAAGCAATTTAAATATAGTTTAGGTTCTTGGCTAGTAAAGCAAGGAATTCGGGTAGAAACTAAAACGTTAGATAAAGCAGGATGGCCCGGATTTACCACAGTTTATTACGATAAAGACATTTATAAGTATCTTCCCAGACCAAATAAGAAGCGCAAGAAGAATAACGATGGACCCGATTTCAACAATTTCTTCCCAGACTGGCAATGAATCACGAAATATCATTGATCACTACCATTACTGGAAGCATGAAGCGATTCTCGCAGACCTTGACACACGAGCGAATAACTTCTCTGTTCTTTGCAGCAATCTATACAACGACTTTAACATCGCTACTTGCATTAGGAACAGTAACGCTTTTTTGGCTAAGAAAGTGGTTATCTACGGGTCTAAGCAATACGATCGTCGTGGCACTGTTGGTACTCACCACTATGTGCGTCTGCTACACGCTGGAACGTTTTCGGGTCTGGTGCAAACGCTGGATTCTTTGAGACAAGAAGTAGGGATGCCTCTACACCTGGTAGCGGTTGATAACGTAGCAGGAGCCCGTAGGATCGATTCTTACGCTTGGCCTAAGGATAAGCATGTAGTGATGATGTTTGGCCAGGAACAGGTGGGCCTGCCCCAAGAACTGCTACAAATTGCAGACGATGTGGTGTACATTGCACAATACGGTTCTGTGCGTAGTCTTAACGTGGGAACTGCATCTGGTGTGGTAATGTACGACTACTGTGCTAAGGTCCTGTAAAAAGAATAAAGGCTCCGGTCGTCACAGACGGGAGCCTTTATTCCATTAACTTAACAGTTTTTACTTATTTTACTTTTTTGCAGCAGGCTTTTTTAGTTCGGCATTTAGGTGCAGACTTAAGGTTTAATTTAACTAAAAGGGCGTTTACTTTTGATTTAATCCAATTTACTAGTTTCATGCGAATTCACCTCTTTCTATACTTATTTATGAAAAATGGAATCTTGATACATACTTTGTACCCTCCCGGGTGCATTATATACTAAGAGATGGGATAGGGAGAGTACAGCGAATTAACAATAGTTTTAACTTCAATATTGTTATTAACCGTATTAATCAACGATCTTTCCGTATAGTAAGCTGCATCAACAATTCCATAAATGTATTGATCTGCTTTATTCATACGTGTAGACCAAATAAACAAAGGTCTGGTTTCATTTGTTATAGGTGTTAGTATATGATATCTTCCCAATTGAAGATAGTCGTATCCGTATACTTTAAAGTCTACAACAGGACTAAGTACTTCTTGTGTGGAAGAAAATACTATACGCTGACCATCAAATGTGGATAAATTAGTTTCATAAATTGTGGTTAAAACGTTTTTATTTAACGGTATAATATTAGAGTTTAATGCAACTCCACCCAGCCCTTTAACAACAACAGCATCATCGGTCATGTATGCTTCATAATGTACATTTAATATTCTGTAAATAGGTGCGTCTGATAATAACGTTATTCCATCTAATTCTGTAAAAGATTGAACTAAACTTTTTGGAACATGACTCAGAACTTGCACGCCAGATATAACTTGTTCTGCATCTATGGCTATAACATTCTCTAAAGAACTTTCAATTAAAGGTATTACTGTACTTTTATAATCTGTAACTAAAGAATTAGTTTCAGACAACTGAATACCACTACTATCAACGTATGTTATTTTTTTTTTATAAAAATCGTCCAGATATCTGTAATCAAATATTTGAGACATTGCTTGTTGTAAGGGATCTGTTATAGCTTGTTTTTCTTGCTCGGACATTAACGCATCGCCTGTTATAGGATTGGTTAGCGTTTTTAAACTTCCGTAACAGTTTCCAGTATTGTAGACAAATCCATTTCCACGTAATACACATTGTAATTCTGTGTGTTGTGGTAGAGCTATGTTCAGAACAATATTAACACAACAATCGGGGGTAGTTTGATCGTTAGAATAGTTTGTTATATTTGCAATAACTTTGCTTTTAATGAACAGATTAACGATGGTATCTTGACCTATTAAGTTTTCAGTAACAATAGTATCTGTTCTTAATTTTAAAATCTCTTTTCCGTTTATAAACAGTACGTCTATAATTTCTAAAAGTTTTGTATTATTTGTAGAATTGGGGTTCAGAATCTGTATAAAATCACCTGGCTGGTATCCTAACCACAACAGAGGTTTGGCTGTTCTGGGATTGGAAAACACTAAAGCTTGTATTTTTGTGTCTTCTGTATTTTGAAGTGAACCAGTTTTAACAACTTGTGGTGTGTTTATAAGATAATATGAAGAATATAAATCTATAGACGAATTTAAATTATTAATACTACTAATTTTACTGAATACCATATCTCCTTTATATTCGGTAAATTCTAAAATGGAAGACAAATCTGCTTCTAGATTTTTTGCTTCATCTAAGTATTCACCGTTAGAGAATTGGTAGGTTGTTCCTGGTATCATTCCAGCAAAAAACCCCTTTAAATACAGTTTATCTTCTTCTTTTGCTGTGCTATAATCTATTATAACGTGTTGTTGTGCGTCTTTAATATAAAAAACTAAAGACGGTTTAGACGATATTATAGAATTTGAATTAAAAATATCACTACTGTATTCGGTAAATTCTAAAAAGTAAAATTTATCGGTTCTAGCTAGAACCAGATCGTCTAGCTGGATTTCTTCGGCTCTTCGGGATCTAATATTATTTCTGTTCATTTTATGACGCGATATAACAGAAGCTTACAGCAACTCCGTTGGAAGAGAATATAAGTTTACTAAGATCATCTACAGATATGAATATAGATTCTCCCTTACTTAAGAAATAACTGGAACCAGAATTTGCTCCTCGGATTCGTACATCACCTGCATTAGAAGCTAATGCTTTAATAGTTACACCACTGGCTAAAGTTATACCACTTAAAGTGGTGTCACCTGTTACTGCTAGATCTACAGTTCCTGTTGTTACAGTTCCTGGTAAAGTTAGAGTTGTGCTTGTTTTAAACGTTCCGTTTGATGGAAGTTTATTGGATATATTTTGTGCTTGATTTAATAGATTAGTAGTGGTATTTGATACCGTTGTTACATTAGAATTGACGGTTGACAATGCACTAACTATATTTACGTCGCTGAAGCTTATACCACCAATAGCACCACTTATGCTAACCGGAAGAGCACTAGACCAACCCACTTCCACTGCACCACCGGTTAGACCACCTTTAATACGAACGGCAGGACCAGCAGTAGCACCAGCCACGTATAGAGGGACTGTGGGATCGGCTTGACTGATACCAACCAATGCAGAAACAGAGACAGTTGCTGTTAGTCCTGCACCAACTATATTTACATTTAAAGCATTACCAGAGATGCCCAAAGCAGTAGCACCACTCCATAATTGTACAGGAATGGTTGTCCCAGCACTACTAGAATAAATTTTTACACCATCGAATGCGGGAAGCAGATATCTACCACCAGTTATACCTACAGTTCCGGATACAGTAACACTATCTGTTGCCGCACTTAGACCTCTTCCTCCGGTTATAGCTATAGGCTGTCCTCCAGATATTCCTTGCATGTATATAAAGGTATTTCCAACAGTAACAGTTCCAGTAATACCAATAGCAATACCACTGGTAACTCCTTGAATATTTCCTGTGACCGGTACAGGAATTGCACCAGTAGTTCCTGCTATTCTAAATGGACTGCTTGCATTATTAACTACAGTAAATGAACCGGTTCCACCAACAGTTCCAGAAATACCTAAAGTATTAGCAGAAATTATTGTTACTGGAAGAGGAGCAGAATTAGTTACTCTGTTGGCTTCACTCGGTTCTCCCCATGCAACCTTTACTATTTGAACATGGGCGTTAGTAACGCCAGATGTAGGATAATCGGTTGCAACAGTTCCAGTATTTCCACCAGGCACAAACTCTATGTCTATATTTTGATCTCTATCTGGCATTTATTTCTCCAAATTATATTAGAAAAAACTATAAGAAGTCATCTATATATAGGTATCTATGGTGCTATTATTAGACAATGAAAAGCAGAAAGAACTCTGCATAAAAATAGAAAAATACGTGGAAAAATGGAATACTAGATATCTGGATGCAGTTGTAGCTATTGCAGAAGCTGAAGATATACCTGTAGAAAGTATGTCAAAGGTATTATCCAAACCAATTATAGAAAAAATTCAACAAGAAGGACAAGAATTAAATTTCTTGCCCAAATCATCAAAACTTCCAATTTAATATTTGACTTTACGTTATTTTAGTGTATATTTACAACAATAGGAGATTATATGGGATTTAAAGATCTAAAGAAGAATTCTACATCAATGGCCACCAAGCTTCAAGAAGAGCTTGAGAAGAGTAACAAAACTAATGATTACAAGGATGACCGATTTTGGAGACCAACTCTAGACTCTGCTAGCAATGGATACGCAGTTATTCGTTTTCTACCGGCAGTAGAAGGCGAAGATATTCCATGGGTCAAACTGTACTCTCACGCATTTAAGGGCAAGGGTGGCTGGTTTATTCATAATTGCCCCACAACTCTAGGCGAAAAGTGTCCTGTTTGTGAAGGAAATTCCGAACTATGGAATAGTGGTACTGAAAGCGATAAGCGTATTGCCCGTGATCGCAAGCGTAAGCTTACTTACATTTCTAATATTCTAGTTGTAGAAGATCCTGCTGCTCCTCAGAACAAGGGTAAGGTGTTCCTGTTTAAGTACGGCAAGAAGATCTTTGAGAAGATCCAAGAGCAGATGAACCCCGAATTCCAAGACGAGAGTGCAGTTAATCCGTTTGATTTTTGGAAGGGTGCTAACTTCAAGCTTAAGGTTCGTAAGGTTGACGGTTACGTTAACTACGATAAGTCAGAGTTTAGTGCTGCTGCAGAGCTGTTTGACGGTGATGATGCCAAGCTTGAGGCTCTGTGGAAGAAACAGTATGCTCTCAAGGAGTTTGTCAATCCCAAGGAGTTCAAGAGCTATGCAGAGCTTAAGACCAAGCTGGTAGATGCTCTGGGTGGAGATGTTCGTGCTATGGGTGATACCGAGGAAACAATTGAAGATGAACCACAGGTTCGTTCTAATCGTAAGCCTCTGCGTAAACCAGAGCCAGATGAAGATGTGGATGTAGAATCTTATCTAAAGTCTCTAGAAGACTAAAAAAGGCCCCGAAAGGGGCCTTTTCTTTTATGCAAATGTTGTTTTATATTCTAGAGTTTCTTTAATTTCTTTACTTATTTGTGATATTCTATCTTCGGATATATGTAGTTTATTTGTGTTTGGTTGTTGTCTTGTTATCTTTGCATTTTGAAAAGATTCTGCTATTGCTATAGGCTGATCTCCAGAATCAGAAACCTTTGCAGTTCCTCTTTGTATTTGTGTTCTTATTTGTTGCATATGATCTAAACCTTGACCGGATAAATCGGAACTTCCAGTTCTAAGTTTTTCTAAATCTCTTATTGATTTTTTAGAATCTGATCTAAGACCTTCAAATAAAGACATAGCCATTTTATTTACTTGTGCTGAATTTATTTTTAAACTTGCTAATTCTTCAGCACTAGATTTAGCTTCTCCAGACAACATATCTCTAATACTAGGTAATCCTTTTTTTGCTTGATCTTTAACTTTTGGTTTTTCTGGATTTCTTTCTCTATCTTTTCTTTTTTTCTCTTCTTCTCTTTCCTTTTTCTTTTTTTCTCTTTGTTCTTTTTCTTCTTGTATTTTTTTTAGTCTAGCTAATTCTTTTTGGTGTGTTTGTTCTTGTTTTGAAAGTTTAGAAGTATCGCCTAAAATTGTTGTTCCAGAAAAATCTCCCTGTCTAGCTCTTTTTAATTCGTCTACTTTCTTCAAACGTGATAATTCTTTAAAATGTTGTTGTTCTTGTTTAGAATAATTTGATATATTTTCTGGTATTTGTATACCAGAAAAGTCTCCTTTTTTGGCCCTTTTTAATTCATCTATTTTTTTTAATCTTTGTATTTCTTTTAAATGATCAACATCGCCCTTAACAACCGTATCACCAGTTCCGTCTACATTAATATCAGAAAAGTCTCCTTTTCTAGCTCTTTTTAATTCGTCCTGTCTTTTTAATTTTACTAATTGTTGTGCATATTCTTTTGCTCGTATTTGGTCTTTAGTCAAATCTTTGTTAGAAACAGATAAGTCTCCTGCTTGCCAAGCATTTCCCGTCATCCCATAACCAATGTCCACACCAGTTACAAAAGTTTTTCCTATTAGTTTTCTAGCCTCATCAACACTTTCTTGAGAAAATTGGCCTTGTTTTGCCATTTTTATATCTCTAGTTTCTTTTAAAGCTAATAATTTTTGTTGATCTCGTTTTTCTTCATAACGATCTCTATCGAATATATCTTTTGATGCAGCTTTTTCTATAGAACTACCAGAAAGCATTGAGAGTTTTGCCATTTTTAGCATACTTTCATCAAAAATTCCTTCTGTTTTTGCTTGATTTAAATTTTTTTGTCTTTCTGTTCTATAATCACGAACAATTTCTTGTTTTATTTTTATATCTTCTGCCTTTTCTCTGGCCTCTATTCGTTTTTGATCGTCGTGTTGCTTTAAACGTTGACGTACGGCTTTTTTAGTTTCTTCTGATGATTTAGAATCCCCCAAAATAAGTTCGGCTTCTACTCTGTGTGTAGTTGCTGTGATGTTATCACCAATTTTATCTTTTGAATCTAGTGTGACATCACTATATCTGCTTAAAGCCGCTGCTCGCACTTCCCAGAAGTTTTTTTCTTCGCTTTCATATGCGGTTTCCATCTCTGTTTTTATTTTATCTGTTAGTGGTAAATTTTTATTACTGGCAACTAAGTCCCTTAATTCCCAATGTTCTTCGCTCTGTAATGGATATTTTTCTATAATTTTTTCTATAGCTTTTTGTGTTACGTTTGGATTGATGGCAATATATGAAACTATTTCTTTATAAGTACCAGTTTCTACCATCTTAACAAATGGATCTGTTTCTTCTGTTTTATCTTTTGGTGTTTTTTTAACAAAATTTGATCCAGAAAAGAAAGAAGAAGTTTTTAATATGTCTTTATTGTCTTGCATTTTAGATACTTATTGTGTTATTTTGTGTATTTTTTTCTTTTTCTAATTCTGCTATTATTAGATGCATTAATACCTGTCGTTGCCACGGTAAAAGTTCATAGTATTCGTCTATACTATAATTATGAAAATATTTCATTTGAAACATTAACTGATAAAATGTATGAATCGTTATATGATCAAAAAAAAAATTTATTAAAGAAAATATACCTGTTATTGATTTTGATCTGCTGGTTCCATCAGATGTAATATATTTTAATTCAACTAATAATATTGGCAACTCATCAAAATAGTCTGTTATTTTTTTAAATTGTTTTGATGATAAATTTTCAATAAATTCTTTTATTTCTACATACGATAAATCTTTACCTTCTAGTATTTCTTTTTTATTTTGTATTTTTTTAACACAATTTGCTATAAATTTTATATTTGATTCAAAATCATTATTATAATTAGGATTTTCTAAAACTTGTTTTATTGATGGCTTATTAAATTCTATAAAAATTCCTTCATCTATTTCTATTTTATTTTTAGGTTCTGTATTATATACTAAAATATCTTCTAATAGATTAACAGATACGTCTACACTTTCTTGTGTTTCTGGACATTTTATAGTAAATTTTTCTACTTCTCCTATAGATTTTTCTCTAAGTTTTAGAAAACAATATTCAAAATCAGTAATAGACATCGAAGAAACATCTTCGCTAAAACATTGAGATACTACATCTATTAGATTTTTTAATATTATTACTTTATCTTCTGTTTGTTTTCCTAAGAGGATGGTACTTTCTTCACGAACAGTAAATGGTCTAAAATATTTTTCTTTTTTAGAGATTGGCAATTCTAGTTTATATTTTGGAAACTTTATTATTTCATTCAATTTGCTCATCTTTAACTCCATTATTAACTAAATTTAGCTGTTCTATAACTAAAATCTACTTGCATCCTCAAAAGTTCTGGTCTGTCTGTATTAAACTCCGAAGGTAAAATTAATTTAGGCCAAACATAATCTAAAGTTATTGTTGTATTTGAATTGTTTATTGAGTCTATTGGTTGTATTGTCATGGTTGTGTTAGAGCACACATCATCTTTTATCAAAACTCCATCACTACTATTTAAAATTTTATCCATCCAATTTTCAATAAATTTTCTTATTGTGAACTTTTCATCCACAAAAAATTCAACCAAAAATTTATCATCAAATGTTGTCTTAAGAGGAGATCTCCAGTATGGGGTCCATGGTCCAACAGAATCTGGATAAAACATTATACCCCTAGATGGAATTTGAACCATGGTCGCAAAAAAAACAGCTCCATCAGACCCTCCAGTTAGAGGTATAATATCTTGTATCCCTTTACCAAAAAAAGAAACTTTAAATCTGTTTGTTCTTTGAGGAGAAGTCTGTGGGTTAGCCAAAAATCCCATTAACCCACCAATAGTATTAGTATTTAAACTGTTATATCCTGGCATTTTATTTAAAAATTTCTTTTTCTGTTAAAATTTTAAAAATCCAACCATTTTTTTTACAATATTCTGACGCTGCTTTCCATTTACAAGTATTTATTTCAAATTGAATACTTTCTTGTAAATAAGTTTTTTTATTTTTTCTTAATTTGGGCTTTTTTGTTTGTTTTTCTGGTTTGATTTCTACCATATACGTTAATACTTTATCGTCTTTTTTGGCCTCAAATACAAAATCTGGATAGTAAAAATGTACACTATTATCTATAGTCGATAGGTATGGTATTTTAATCTCTTCACTAGACCAGCGTATAACGTTTTCATTATTATCTAAATATTTACAAAATTTTCTCTCCCAAAGAGATCTACAAATAATATTGTTGGTGTTTCCGACGTATTTTTGGGCATTCTCTGGTTTATATTTTGTTTTATATGCCATTATTCTATAATATATATCAATATATGGGATACATATTTCCTCCAGTAACAGACCCCTCGCATCAAGATGTTAAAGAATGGATAACCTTTTGGGCTGCAGATTATAGCACATTTTCTGCCAATAGAACTCCTGCTGCAATACTAAAAGGAGCATTTAATTGGATAACTTTGCCTTATCCTGGAATATTTAACACTCAAAATCAAATAGAGTATTCTAATATGCCAACCCCGCAGGTAAAAGCTCTAGAAATAGGTATGTTTGGTTCGTTAGAACAATCTTTATTGGGAACCATAGAAAAAACAGAATCATTTATGCGTGGCGGAAATGTTATGACGTTTGATCATATGGAAACAGTTTTACAGCCTGGAGGAAGAAGAACTCACCGATTTGAGTTTAATTTAATTTCAAAAAGTATAGAAGCTGCAGGAATTGCATCCGATATTGCTTTGGTGTTTCAAACTCTTATGCATCCGGGATTCAATACGGCATCTATTTACACACAAACACATCCGGCTTTATGGGTATTTACTGTTACTAAAAACAATCCAGCAGGGGGAGGCGCAGGCACATATGATCTTGATGGTAATTATTTAGATGGTCATGGTTTAACTTCTGTATTAACTACAGTTGATATAAATCGAGCCCCAATACAAAATATACCATACACTGTAAAGGGCACTTATAACTATCCT
>Ga0129336_10000775_pt1 | contig 18855 bp, 16 predicted proteins | sample CPB6_02_DNA_FD_96878 | JGI IMG/M metagenome (GOLD analysis project Ga0129336, IMG submission 96878) | Freshwater to marine salinity gradient microbial communities from Chesapeake Bay, USA - CPBay_Sum_0.6_0.2_DNA | ecosystem: Environmental > Aquatic > Marine > Coastal | place: USA: Chesapeake... | reverse complement strand
GTCACAGCTTAACCGGGGCGTGGAGACCCGTACCGACAAACGCCCGATGATGAGCGATCTGCGCGAGTCTGGGGCAATTGAACAGGATGCCGACATCATCATGTTTATCTACCGCGATGAGTACTACACCAAGGACGCCTGCAAGGAGCCTGGTGTAGCCGAGGTCATCATTGCCAAGCAGCGCAATGGCCCCACCGGCATGGTCAAGCTGGCATTTCTCAAGCAACTCACCCGTTTTGAGAGCCTGGCCGCCAATTATGGCGGCGGTGATTTCTAGGCTGTGCGCGTGGCTGAGGCTGCTCAGAAATTCTGACCCAGCCGAAACTTCTCCGCTGTGCCAGTCCCAAAGACAGCCGTTTTATCCAGTAACTTAGAGCACTTCGCTGGCAAAGTCGGCCAGTCGTGAGCGCTCCCCACGTGCCAGGGTGATGTGGCCGCCATGCGGCCAGCCCTTGAAGCGATCCACCGCGAAGGTCAGACCCGATGAGCCCTCAGTCAGATAGGGTGTGTCAATCTGAGCCAGATTGCCCATGCAGATGATCTTGGTACCAGGGCCCGCCCGCGTGATCAAGGTCTTCATCTGTTTGGGAGTGAGATTCTGCGCCTCATCGATGATGACGTACTTGTTCAGGAAGGTGCGCCCGCGCATGAAATTCATGCTCTTGATCTTGATTCGGCTGCGAATGAGTTCGGTGGTAGCAGCACGCCCCCACTCGCCAGCGCTGGTGTCGGTTTTGGAGAGCACTTCAAGATTGTCATCGAGAGCGCCCATCCAGGGTCCCATCTTTTCTTCCTCGGTGCCAGGCAGAAAACCAATGTCCTCGCCCACGTTCACCGTGGCGCGGGTGACGATGATTTCTGTGTAACGCCGGTCATCCAGCACCTGGGTTAATCCCGCAGCCAGAGCCATCAGCGTTTTGCCGGTGCCAGCCGTACCGGTCAGGGAGACAAAATCAACTTCGGGGTCCATCAGCAGGTTCATGGCGAAATTCTGCTCACGATTGCGCATGGTCACACCCCAGACCGCATTCTTGAGGTGGGTGTAATCCTTGAGGGTGCGCAAGACCGCAGTTCGACCGCGTATTTCGGTGACCCGGGCATAGAGATTGGGCTCCCCCGGTGACTCGAAGAAAACAAACTGATTGATCATCAGGCTGTCAACCACAGGACCGCTGATGCGGTAGAAGGTGTGGGGGCCCTGCTGCCAGCTCTCAACCGCCTGGTCGTCCTTGTTCCAGAAATCGACCGGCAGGGCGAGCGAACCTGAATAGAGAATATCCCCGTCTTCCAAGGCTTTGTCATTCTGATAATCCTCGGCGGGTAGACCCAGCGCGCGGGCTTTGACACGAATGTTGATGTCCTTGGAAACCAGTACCACTTCACGCGGGGCGTGCAGTTTGCGCAGGGCTTCCACCACGCCAAGGATCTGGTTGTCAGCCCTGCCCAGGGGAAGGCTTTCGGGCAGCACATAGTTCAGGGGCTGGGTCTGGAAAAACAGCTTGCCATTGCACTGGGTATGCCCAGTGCTGTCGAGTTCTAGCCCAGTCGCGATATCTTCGCGGTGCAGGGCCACCAGCGCATCCAGCATGCGACTGGTCTGACGGACATTACGAGCAACCTCGGTCATTCCCCGTTTGTGGTTGTCCAGTTCCTCCAGAACAATCATCGGCAGGTAAATGTCATGTTCCTCAAAACGAAACAGACACATGGGGTCGTGCATCAGCACATTGGTGTCCAGGACAAACAGCTTGCTAGGACCGATGACCTTTTTGCGTCGGGCCGGCGCAGACTGTGACTTGGCGGTGTTGGCAATTCCTGGGCTGGGCATGACGGATGCTGACTTTGCTGATTTTTGGCGGGCTGAATCGCGCTTGCCGGTTGGAGCGGTCCAATTGGGGCTGGTAACAGGGGGAGCGAGTTTCATGTCAGCCAGCTTGGGCTTGGCTAACTTCTCAGGTGCGTTGATCGGGTCGGCCTGGGCAAGGTTGTCGCTGCTGCGACGCTTGCGCTGAGGGGTTGAAAACGCTTCTGGAGGTAAGTGGGTTGCTCGCTTGGAGGGCGCTGGAGGCAATGGAGGCATATAGGTTCATTATGCATGAGCATCAAGACCAGACAGTCAAATCTTGAAAATGACAAGGGCCGCTTGCAGGCGGCCCAAAAAAAAGGAGCGGGGGCCAATTAAGCGGCAGCTTTTTCTGCCTTCTTCAGGGATTTGACGGTTTTGAGTACTTCGTCGACGTGGCCGGGCACCTTCAGGCCGCGCCACTCATGGCGTAGCACGCCATCGGCGCCAAAAAGGAAAGTGCTACGCTCGATGCCCTTGACCTTTTTTCCATACATGATCTTGTTCTTCACTACACCAAACATATGACACATCTTTTCTTCGGTGTCAGCAATCAGCTCGAAGGGGAGATCCAGTTTGGCCTTGAAGTCATCGTGTGATTTCATATTGTCGCGCGAGACCCCGAAAACGGCGGCGCCAGCCTTGACGAAATCCTTGTACTTATCGCGAAACTGCATAGCTTCAGTCGTACATCCCGGCGTGTTGTCCTTAGGGTAGAAGTAAAGGATGAGCACTTGTCCAAGATGAGAGGTATTGGAAACCTTGACCCCGTTGGTGGCCGATGCTTCAAATTCAGGAAGGGGTTTGTTTAGAACGATGGCCATATGTCTGCAAACTCGTGCGTAGGTGCTGAGAAGGTAGGGGTGAAAAGCGAAATGCCTGCTGGATCAATCAGCGTGGCAGCCATTTCGCGAATCCAGAACCTGCTATTTTAATCGAAAACAGTAAGTTCTGCACGGCAGCTGTCAGGCCTTCTCCAGCAACAAAGCCGCCAACACATGGCGGCCTTCACCCGCCAGGATGTTGTAGGTCCGGCAGGCAGCCGCGGTGTCCATGGCCTCGACGCCAATTCGGCTGGCTGCCAACAAGGCCAACCATTCCGGGCGGGGTCGGCGCAGATGCTGGCCACTGCCAAAAAGTATCAATTCAGGCTTGAAGCCAGCCAACTGGTTGAAGTGATCCTGTCCCAGGTCGGAAAAAAGCTGACAGGCCCAATCCATGCGCTCGCCATGGGATCCCAGGACTGTACTTTGGGTGATCTTCTCCCCCCCAAGACTGATCCAGCCGGGACCATATGCGGTAATGGAAAAACTGGCCGGATGGTCTGCATGAAGCTTCATTGGGAAAACCTTGTGGCCGGTTGTCGGCCGAACTGTGGTCAAATTATAGGTTTCGCCCCCAAAATGGGCGCCCCGGAGGGACTTTGAAAGCGATTAAAAAATCTGACAAGTTGGCCAATGTTTGTTACGACATCCGTGGTCCCGTCATGGAGCGGGCCAAGCAGATGGAGGAGGAAGGCCACACCATCATCAAGCTCAATATCGGCAATCTGGCGGTGTTTGGCTTTGAGGCGCCTGAGGAAATCCGTCAGGACATGATTCGCAACCTGCCGGCAGCGGCGGCTTATTCAGACAGCAAGGGTATTTTTGTTGCCCGCAAGGCGGTCATGCAATACACCCAAGAGCAGGGCATCAAGGGCGTGGGCCTGGACGACATCTACCTGGGCAATGGGGCGAGCGAGCTGATCGTGATGGCAACCAACGGCCTGCTCAACGATGGCGATGAGATGCTTCTGCCAGCGCCAGACTACCCGCTCTGGACGGCAGCGGTCAGCCTCTCTGGCGGCACGCCTGTGCACTACCTCTGCGATGAGTCCAACGGCTGGATGCCTAATCTTGATGACATCCGCGCCAAGATAACGCCTCGCACCAAGGGTATTGTGGTGATCAATCCCAACAACCCGACCGGCGCCCTTTACTCGACTGAACTCCTGCTCAACATCGTCCAGATCGCCCGAGAGCACAACCTGGTTCTGATGGCTGACGAGGTGTACGACAAGGTGCTTTATGACGGTGAAAAACACACCGCCATTGGCAGCCTGTCAAACGACGTGCTGACCCTGACCTTCAATTCACTGTCCAAAAGCTACCGCTCCTGCGGCTATCGGGCCGGCTGGATGGTTGTCTCAGGTGACAAGAAGCAGGCCAGAGACTACATCGAAGGTCTGAATATGTTGTCCTCCATGCGGCTGTGTGCCAATGTCCCGGGCCAGTCTGCCATCCAAACTGCCCTGGGCGGTTACCAGACCATCACAGATCTGATTGGCGAGGGCGGGCGCCTGCGCCGCCAGCGCGATCTGGCCTATGAACTGATTACAGCGATTCCAGGGGTGAGTTGCGTCAAGCCCAAGGCCGGCTTGTACATGTTTGTCCGCCTCGATCCGCAGATCTACCCGATTGCCGACGATCAGCAATTCATGCTGGAGATGCTGGAGGAAACGCGGGTTTTGCTGGTGCAGGGCACCGGATTCAATTGGCCGCAGCCAGACCATTTCAGGCTGGTATTCCTGCCCCACGAGGATGACTTGCGCGACGCCATCGGACGCATAGCCAAGTTTCTTGAGGGGTACCGCAGACGCCATGCGGCTAGCTGAAAAAATTGTCGAAACGGCGCCAAGGCGCCATGAGTAAAAAATTGAAATGAAAGCAATACAAGTTGGCCTGTTGGGGATCGGTACCGTGGGTACCGGTACCTTCAATGTGCTCAAGCGAAATCAGGAAGAAATCAAGCGCCGGGCTGGTCGAGGCATCGAGATCACCATGGTGGCAGATCTGGACCAGGAGCGTGCGCGATCGATCGTCGGCTCCGACGTGAAGGTGGTCAAGGATGCGCGGGAGGTCATTGCCAACCCTGACATTGATATCGTGATTGAGCTGATCGGCGGTTATGGCATTGCCAAGACGCTTGTGCTGGAGGCCATCGCCGCGGGCAAGCATGTGGTGACTGCCAACAAGGCCTTGCTGGCTGTTCACGGGACCGAGATTTTTGCTGCTGCCTCCGCCCAGAGGGTGATGGTGGCATTTGAGGCCGCGGTGGCTGGTGGCATTCCCATCATCAAGGCCTTGCGTGAAGGATTGAGTGCCAACCGGATTCAGTGGATTGCCGGGATTATCAACGGCACCACCAACTTTATCCTGTCTGAAATGCGGGACAAGGGGCTTGATTTCTCTGTGGTGCTCAAAGAGGCGCAACGACTGGGCTATGCCGAAGCTGATCCTACCTTTGATATCGAGGGTGTGGACGCTGCCCACAAGGCCACCATCATGAGCGCGATTGCCTATGGAATTCCGGTCCAGTTTGACAAGGCTTATGTCGAAGGTATCACCCACTTGGGAGCGGTGGACATCCGCTATGCCGAGCAGCTGGGCTACCGCATTAAATTACTCGGCATAACCAAGCGAACCAATTTGGGGGTCGAATTGAGGGTCCACCCCAGTCTGATTCCAGCCAAGCGCCTGATTGCCAATGTTGAAGGAGCCATGAACGCCGTGGTGGTTCATGGCGATGCGGTGGGGACTACGCTGTACTACGGCAAAGGGGCTGGCGCTGAGCCCACGGCCAGTGCGGTGATTGCCGATCTCGTTGATGTGGCCCGGCTGCACACGGCCGATCCGCAAAACAGGGTGCCCCATCTGGCGTTCCAACCTGACGCCATGAGCAATTTGTCGGTGCTGCCGATGTCTGAGGTTGTCACCAGCTATTACTTGCGCCTGCGGGTGGTTGATCAAGCGGGCGTGCTGGCCAAGGTGACCGGCATACTGGCCGAAGCTGGAATCAGCATTGATGCAGTGCTGCAGCGTGAGGCCGATGAGGTGGGCGGTGAGGGTTCCACCTCCACCGACCTGGTCATCCTCACCCATGACGCGCGGGAGGGCACCATGAACGACGCCCTGGCACAACTGCAGGCCTTGTCCACGGTGCTGGCGCCGATTGTGCGTATCCGCAAAGAAGAACTGAGCTAAATCCTTCAGGTTCGGGCCGGTCCGCACCGCGAAGCTTTTGAATTATCAAATTGACAGATTTTTGGTTCCAGACCGGCCTGGAGTCCTGACTGGCTATGAAATACCTCAGCACGCGATCTTTTGCGCAAGACCATTCTGAACACAAGCATTTCTGCGAAATTTTGCTGGAAGGGCTGGCGCCCGATGGCGGCCTCTATTTGCCCCAGAATTACCCCAAGATCGACCAGGCAACGTTGACTCGGTGGCGTAGCCTGTCCTATGCCGATCTCGCCTACGAGATCTTGTCCTTGTACATTGATGACATCCCTAGCGAGGATTTGCGCGCCCTGTGCCGCAAGACTTACACGGCCGAGGTATTCGGAACCTCTGCCATTGTTCCCTTGCGCCAACTCGAAACCGGCTTGTACCTGGAGGCCCTCTCCAATGGGCCGACCCTGGCCTTCAAAGACATGGCCATGCAACTGCTGGGCAACCTGTTTGAATATGAATTGGCGCGCCGGGGAGAGCAGCTCAATATTCTGGGCGCCACCTCCGGTGACACCGGCAGTGCTGCTGAGTACGCCATGCGCGGAAAAAAGGGGGTGCGCGTTTTCATGACCAGCCCTCATGGGCGAATGAGCCCCTTCCAGCAGGCGCAGATGTTCAGTCTGCAGGATGCCAACATTCATAACCTGGCGGTGCGGGGCGTATTTGATGATTGCCAGGACATGGTCAAGGCGGTGTCCAACGATCTGGCGTTCAAGCGCAAGTACAAGATTGGCACTGTCAATTCGATCAACTGGGCCCGCCTGGTAGCGCAGGTGGTGTATTACTTTGCCGGCTATTTTCAGGCTACCGAGCACAACGCCCAGAAGGTGAGCTTTTGTGTTCCCTCGGGAAATTTTGGAAATGTCTGTGCCGGTCATGTGGCCCGCATGATGGGCCTGCCCATCGAGCAACTTGTTGTGGCCACCAACGAAAACGATGTACTGGATGAGTTTTTCCGCACCGGCGTCTATCGGGTGCGCGCGAGTGCGGATACACATGAAACCTCCAGCCCGTCCATGGATATTTCCAAAGCGAGCAATTTCGAGCGCTTTGTCTTTGACCTTCTCGACCGCGATGGCCATCGTGTTAAACAGCTTTTTGGCGACCAGCTGGCCCGGCATGGCAGTTTTGATCTGGGCAGTGACCCAGCCTTTGCCAAGGCGAGCTCTCTGTACGGTTTTGTCAGTGGCAAGAGCACCCACGCCGATCGCCTGGCCACCATCCGTGATACCTACCAGCATTTCAACCAGATGATCGACACCCATACCGCCGATGGGCTGAAGGTGGCCCGCGAGCACCTTCGGCGGGGTATTCCAATGATCGTTCTGGAGACGGCTTTGTCGATCAAATTTGCAGCCACAATCGTGGAGGCCTTGGGGGTGGAGCCGATCAGGCCTGAAAAGTTTGTTGGTATCGAAGATTTGCCCAAGCGTGTTACCGTGATCGACCCGGACATCCAAACTGTGAAAAATTACATTTCTTCAAATTGCACATGAGACTGAGATGAAGGTCGTCGCGTTTTCAGGCCATTCCGGCGCTGGCAAAACCACGCTGGTTGAGCGTTTGATTCCAGCGCTGAAATTGCGTGGCCAACGGGTCTCGGTCGTCAAGCACGCCCACCATAAATTTGATATTGACCATCCTGGCAAGGATACCCATCGGCATCGGGAGGCGGGCGCTTTCGAGGTGGTGGTGGCTTCCAATCAACGGCTTGCCTTGATGCGTGAATTCGAGCAAGCTGCCGAGTTGTCGGCGCATCAACTGATCGCTGAGTTGTATGACGGTGTGGACTGGGTGCTGGTCGAGGGCTTCAAGGACAGTGATCTGCTGAAAATTGAAATTTGGCGATCCTCGACCGGCCGGCCCGTGCGTTATTTGGATGACGACTTTGTGGTGGCGATCGCTACCGACAGCCCGGATGAGCTGCCACATGAGACCCAGCGGCCCATTTTGGACCTTGCCGATGTCGATGGGCTGGCCGATTGGTTGCTCAGCAACGCTAACCGGTTTGATTACAGTTTTGAAATGAAGACATGAACAAAGCCAAACCACCGCTCAGACCGCTTGATCAGGCGCTCGCTGAACTGCTGAGCAAGGCCCAGCCATTGAGCGGTCACGATGAGATCACCACCTTTGACGGTGATGGTCGTGTGTTGGCTCAGGACATTGCCTCTGCGTTGCATGTGCCACCCCAGGACAACAGCTCAATGGACGGCTATGCGGTGCGTTGCGCTGACATCGGCTCGACGGGTGTTGTTCTGCGGGTTGCCCAGCGAATTGCGGCCGGGCAGCATGGTCACGCGCTGCATGCTGGAGAAGCGGCCCGGATTTTCACCGGCGCCCCTGTGCCTGAAGGGGCCGATGCGATTGTGATGCAGGAGGATTGCGAGCAGGTGGCGGAAGGCCAGGTGCGGGTCAACGCCCCTGCGCGAGAAGGCCAATGGATTCGACGGGCGGGTGAAGATGTGAGCCGTGGGTCTGTGGTGTTGTCGGCTGGAACACGTTTAACGCCAGCCGAACTGGGTTTAGCTGCCAGCATCGGTTTGCCTACTCTGAAGGTGGCGCGCCGGCCCCGGGTGGCTCTTTTTTCCACTGGTGACGAACTGGTCATGCCGGGTGATATTGACCCGCTGCAGATGCCTCCAGGCGCCATCTACAACTCGAACCGTTTTTTTCTCCGTGCCTTGCTGCACCGAATGGGTTGCGAGGTGAGCGACTTTGGCATTGTTCCTGACAATCGCCAAGCCACCCTGGAAGCCTTGGGGCAGGCCTCAGTGCAGCATGACCTGATTCTGACCAGTGGTGGGGTGTCGGTGGGCGAAGAAGACCATATCAAACCCGCCGTCCAGGCTCTGGGTGAATTGGACCTGTGGCAAATCGACATCAAGCCCGGCAAGCCCTTTGCCTATGGCAAGCTGCATCGAGAAAACCCTGATTCTGGCCACTGTCACTTTATCGGTCTGCCAGGCAATCCGGTGTCAAGCTATGTGACGTTTCTGGTACTGGTTCGGCCCTTTCTCCTGCGATTACAGGGGGCTCGTCGGATCGAGCCGGTGACCTTTTCCTTGCCAGCGCATTTTGACTGGCCCCGGCCAGACCGGCGTCGCGAATTTCTGCGGGTGCGGCGCAATAGCCGCGGTGGACTTGATCTGTTTGCCAACCAGAGTTCTGGTGTCCTGACCTCAGCGGTCTGGGGCGATGGCCTGGTTGACAATCCTGCCGGAAATCCTATCGCCCACGGCGACAGGGTGAGCTACATCTCTTTTGCTGATTTGATGGCATGAAGGTCACGATTCGTTACTTTGCTTCAATTCGTGAGGGCATTGGCATGGCCCAGGAACCGTTGGAAACCTCGGCGACCACGTTGGCCCAGTTACGCGATGAGTTGATCGCCCGGGGCAATGCACATGCAGCGTCGCTGGCCCGTGGGCGCGCGGTGCGCATGGCACTCAACCAGGTGATGAGCCCGGAAGAAGCTCTCCTTCAGGAGGGCTGTGAAGTGGCCTTTTTCCCGCCGGTTACCGGGGGCTGATCATGCGGGTATCGATTCAGACCGAAGACTTTGATGTGGGGGCTGAAATTGCCGCCCTGCGGGCAAATGACAAGCGCGTGGGGGCAGTCTGCACTTTTGTCGGCACTGTGCGTGACCGCAATGATGGTCAGACGATCAGCACCCTTGAACTGGAGCACTATCCGGGGATGACCGAAAAATCGATCGAGGCCATGATCGATGAAGCTCACAATCGCTTTGACATCTATGCAGCACGAGTCGTTCATCGCATCGGTCTGATGTACCCGCTCGATCAGATTGTGCTGGTAGTCGTAAGTTCAGCCCACCGGGGGCAAAGCTTCCAAGCCTGCGAATTTTTGATGGACTACCTTAAGACCCAGGCGCCGTTCTGGAAAAAGGAAAAGACGCCGGAGGGCGAACGCTGGGTTGATGCGCGGGTCAGTGATGACCAGGCGCTCAAGCGCTGGGGCATCAGCGCCACAAATCTGGGCTAGTTGATCACTGCGCTAAAAAAGCAGTTGCGTTTTTTATATTCTTTGAGGAAATGAACTCATGATGAAACTCAAAATGCCCGATACGACCAACCCCCAGCCTCCGGCCAAGGTCCCGTACAAACGCATTGCCACCGAGGAGGCCTGGGCGCCGCAGGAGATGCTGGACATCTACCAGAAGATCCTCAATCACGCCGATGCCGATGCAGGCTTTCGTGGCTTGATGGGTTTTTACATGAGCAGCCAAAGCGAGCGGGCGCGTCACATCATGCGCTGCCTGACCGATCTGGACCAGGTCCGACTGCAGCATATGGACGAGTCGGGCGTCGATATGGCAGTCATCGCAGTCACATCACCTGGCACTCAGATTATGGACAGGGCCACGGCGGTGTCTTTTGCGCAAAGTGCCAATGACCAACTGGCCGAGGCCGTGCGTCGTCACCCCACCCGTTTTGCCGGCATGATTGCCATCGCACCCCATGACCCGGTTGCTGCCGCCAAGGAGATCGAACGGGGCGTGACCAAACTGGGTATGAACTCGGTCATCATCAACTCGCACACCCACGGCGAATACCTCTCCGACAGCAAGTTCTGGGATATTTTTGCCGCCGCCGAGGCGAACGATGCAGCGATCTACCTGCACCCCAATGCCTTGCCCCCGAGCATGCTCAAACCATTTCAGGAATGCGGGCTGGACGGCGCCATCTACGGTTTTGGCATCGAGACCGGCATGCATGCGCTGCGCATCATCACCGCAGGCGTTTTTGACCGCTTTCCCAAGCTGCGCATGGTACTGGGTCACATGGGGGAAGCCCTGCCATTCTGGGCTTACCGGCTGGATTACATGCATGCGGCAACTGTCAAGTCACAACGCTACATGAGTGTCAAGCCGATCAAGCAGCGTCCCAGTGACTACCTGCGCCAGAACTTCTGGATCACCAACAGCGGCGTGGCCTGGGAGCATGCGATCAAGTTTTCCCAGCAGTTTCTGGGTGTCGATCGTGTGATGTACGCGATGGACTACCCTTACCAGTACGCTCCTGATGAAATCAATATCCTGGATGCCATGGACATGACCCTGGCCGACAAGACCAAGTTCTTCCAGACCAATGCCGAGACTGTTTTCAAACTGCGCTGACTAATATTTAAACGAGGAGACAACTATGAAATTCATGCTTCGCCTGGCCACTCTTATGGCGTTCTGTGCCCCTTTTGTGTGGGCCCAAACCTGGCCTAACCAGTCGGTCAAGATTGTGGTGCCATTCACGCCTGGAACAGGCATGGACACCATCGCCCGCACCGTGGCACCCAAGCTGTCAGAGCGGCTTGGCCAGCCGGTGGTGGTCACCAATGTGCCTGGCGCCAGTGGCAATATCGGCGCCGATCAGGTGGCTAAAAGCAACCCGGATGGCTACACCGTGCTGATGGGCGCCAATACCATGTTGATGGCTGCACAGTTGTACAAGAACGTGCCGTTTGATCCGCTCAAGGATTTTTCTCCTGTCTCCATGGCCGCCTGGGGCACCCTGATGCTGGTCAGCAACCCCAAGAGCGGCATTCGCTCCATGAAAGATCTGGTGACCCAGGCCAAGACTCGCCCCGGCAGCATTACTTATGGTTCTCCCGGGGTGGGCACCCCGCACCATATGGCCATGGAACTCTTTAAGGCGCAGACCAACCTGTTCATTCTGCATGTGCCTTACCGGGGATCGGCTGGCTACACCCAGGATCTGCTCTCCGGCGAGATCAATGTGGGCTTTCTGCCGGTCCATGTCGCCCAGGGCCTGGTCAAATCTGGCCGACTCTTGCCCCTCGCGGTGGGCAGCCCGAAACGTCACGCGCTGGCGCCAGAAGTTCCGACGGTAGAAGAGCTTGGCGTTAAAGGCGTGAATGTTGATATGTGGTACGCGTTTTTCCTGCCATCGAAGGCGCAGGACTCGGTAGTCCAAAGATTGAACCGTGAATTTGTCGAGATTCTCAAGTTGCCCGAGGTCAGCGGGATCCTGGGTAAGGCTGGACTCGTTGCGGATTCCTCCTCGCCAGCTGCTCTCAACGAGATCGTCAACAAGGACTTTCCGCGTTGGGGTCAGGTGATTCGAAGCAAGGGCATCACCAGCGAATGAAGATCAACAGCAGCTTGTGATGACAGAAACCAGGAAGACGAAGATTGCCGTCATAGGCGGTGGGGTGGCCGGCCTCGGCTTGGCGCTATCGCTGCAGCAGCGCGGGATGGCCTGCGATGTGTACGAGGCTGTGCCTGAGGTCAAGGAGTTGGGCGTTGGCATCACCTTGCTACCGCATGCCATGCGTGAGCTGGCGGCCTTGGGTGTGCAGGACAAGCTGGAAGCCGCTGGCATTGAAAATCTGGAGAGCGTTTTTTTCAATCGCTTTGGACAGTTCATCTACAAGGAGCCCCGCGGCCGTCATGGTGGCTCACCTTTTCCCGAGGTGGGTATTCACCGGGGCAAGCTGCATCGCATCCTGTTTGATGAAGCGGTGGCCAAGATCGGGCGGGACCGGATACATACTGATCACCGTTGTACGGGCGTCACCCAGGATGAACAAAGTGCCACCGTCCATTTTGTCGATGCGACTGGTACGCCACGCCCCAGCGTTCAGGCCGATATCGTGATTGCCTGTGACGGCGTCAATTCCATCATTCGACGTCAGTTTTATCCCAATGAAAAAGTTGCCTTTGCTGGCATCAACACCTGGCGTGGGGTCACGGTGCACAAACCGATACTGACCGGCAAGAGCTATATGCGGGTTGGCTCGATCCATACCGGCAAGATGGTGATTTATCCGATTGTCGACAACGTGGATGGCCAGGGCAACCAGCTGATCAACTGGATGGCTGAAATCCAGCGCGCTGGTGAGTCCATGAACGACTGGAATCGCCCGGGTAACAAAGCTGATTTCGAAGCCATCTTTGCTGAATGGAAATTCGACTGGCTGAACGTGCCCGACTTGATCGCCAATGCAAGCCAGATTCTGGAATACCCGATGGTGGACAAGGACCCGGTGCCGCGCTGGACTTTTGGCCGAGTCACCCTGATGGGCGATGCTGCCCATCCGATGTACCCCCGAGGCTCGAACGGCTCGGCGCAGGGGATGATTGACGCGCGTACGCTGGCTGAGTTACTTGCCACCACCTCAGACCCCTTGGCTGCGCTGCAAGCCTACGAACAGGACCGGGTCGAGCCAACCGCCAGGGTGGTTCGCACCAACCGCAGTACGCCGCCCGACTTCATCAATATCAAGGTCGATGAACTCACCGGGGGCAAGCCCTTCAGGCATATCGATGATGTGATCAGCCAGGAGGAACTCAGGCAGATTTCAGAGAACTACAAACGGATTGCTGGTTTTTCGGTCGAGGCGCTGAGGGCTGGCTGATCAGGCCACAGGGGTGCGGACTTTGCGCGGGGGCCATAGCGCCAGACTGGCGGCCAGACCCAGCTGTGCGACTGCCAACAGCATCGAAGCATCCAGAGTTCTCTGGTCTGCTACCCAGCCCGCAAGCACTGGGCCAATGGCCTGGCCGATTGCAAACAACACGGTGTAAAGAATCATTCCCTGCGCCCACTGATTTGATGGCATGGACTGACGGATCACACCGGATACGGCCGCAGGGGCAATGAAGATGCTGGCGCCGAAAAAAACCGCCGACAACAGAACCGGGACTTGATGTGCAGAGATGACTGGCAACAAGGTGCCCAGCAACATGGCCATGCCGCTGGCCGACAGAATCAATGCTGGCGGCCAGGTATCTAGTGCCCGTCGCCAGGCAAAAGGCGAGAAGGCGGCCGATGCGCCCAGCGTCAACCAGACCAGGGTGCCGAATTGCCAGGACATCTTCTGCGCGCCAACCCAGGCAAAAATGAAAGTCATGTAGACAATGTAGCCACAGGCCACCAGGAAATATGAGAGCAGGCTTGGCCACAGTCCGCGCAATTCCAGCGCGGCTGAGGACGCTTCATTGGCACGGCCGCCAATTTTTAGAGCTTCCCGCACTGGCCAGATGCAGGCCAGCGCTGCCAGCAAGCCAAGGGTCAGCCAGGCCAGGGGCCAGCCGGAACTCCCGGTCATGGCCAGCAATGGACCGATGGTCAAACCGGCCGCGGCGATCCCAATGCCGCCACCCGCAAAAAACATCCCGGTGGCGGTGCCTCGAAGTTTGGGCGCATCCTGGTAACGCGCAGCAACCAGTGCCCCACCACAGGCAAAGGCCCAGGCGGTGCCTACACCTGAGGCGATACGGGTCAGGCTAAGCCAGAGGTGATCGGCTCGTAGACCCGTCAGCACCAGGGGAGCCACGATCAGCACAAGGCCGAGGATGAACAACTGGCTGGGCCGAAATCGCCTGAGCAGGATGTAAGCACTGATGGCGCCCAGGACATAACCCAGTGCGTTGGCGGTTCCCAGCCAGCCCGCTTCAGCGTAGGTCCAGCGCAAGTCCTCGCGCATAGCCGGCAGCACCAGGGCATAGGCAAAGCGGGCCAGTCCGTTGCCGGCAGCCACGCTCAAACCCAGGCCGAAGGCTGGCCACAGCGAGGTGGGCGGATCATGGGTTGCTGTCATGAAGGAGGGAGGTGCAGTAAGAGTCTATAACCGGGATGGCTGACTTATGCCAAAGGAAACGTACTTTCAAGAAACAATCGGCCGTAAGGGATGGCTGAGGGATCTGACAGTCAAGTCAGTCAGTATTTTGATATCCATCAAGGCCAGATTGTCCATCAGGTCTTGAAAATCACCTGTCGTTCCCCCATGTTGAAGTCAATCGGAGGTTTACATGCGGATTGAAAAACTCACAAGCAAGTTCCAGGAAGCTTTGGCCGAGGCACAAAGCATTGCGTTGGCTGGCGACCATGCCTACATTGAGCCAGCGCATCTGTTGCTGGCCATGCTACAGCAGCAAGATGGCCCCAAAGCCCTGCTGCAGCGCGCTGGCGTGAATGTCTCCGGCTTGCAAACCGGCGCTGAGGAGGTCGTCAAGAAACTGCCGCAGGTACAAGGACAGGAACAGGTGCAGGTTGGCCGTGAGCTGGTGGGCCTGCTGCAGGCCGCAGAAAAAGAGGCCATCAAGCGGGGCGATCAGTATGTTGCCAGTGAACTCTTTTTTCTGGCTGTGGCAGACAGCAAGCACGATGTCGGTCGTCTGGCCAAAGCCAATGGCCTCACACGCAGCATTTTGGAGGCAGCAATCCAGGCCGTGCGTGGGGGACAGAAAGTTGATAACCCGCAAGCCGAAGAGCAACGTGAAGCTCTGAAAAAATATACGCTTGATCTGACCGAACGAGCCCGCTCCGGCAAGCTTGACCCGGTGATTGGTCGCGATGACGAGATCCGGCGCGCGATTCAGGTCTTGCAACGCCGCAGCAAGAACAACCCGGTTCTGATTGGTGAGCCTGGGGTGGGCAAGACGGCCATCGTCGAAGGTTTGGCGCAACGAATTGTCAATGGTGAAGTGCCCGAAACCTTGCGCGACAAGAAGGTGCTGGTGCTGGACATGGCAGGTTTGCTGGCCGGTGCCAAGTACCGCGGCGAGTTCGAGGAGCGGCTCAAGTCTGTGCTCAAGGAGGTGGCGCAGGACGAGGGACGCATCATCCTCTTCATCGATGAAATCCACACCATGGTGGGGGCTGGCAAGGCTGAGGGGGCCATTGACGCGGGCAATATGCTCAAGCCGGCTCTGGCGCGCGGTGAACTGCACTGCATTGGCGCCACCACGCTGGACGAATACCGCAAATACATCGAAAAGGACGCTGCTCTGGAGCGCCGTTTCCAGAAGGTGCTGGTGGAAGAACCCACAGTTGAGCAGACCATCGCCATCCTGCGCGGCCTGCAGGAAAAGTATGAGGTCCACCATGGGGTGGACATCACCGACCCGGCCATCGTGGCTGCGGCTGAACTGAGCCACCGCTACATCACAGACCGCTTCTTGCCGGACAAGGCCATCGACCTGATCGACGAAGCGGCGGCCAAGATCAAGATTGAAATTGATTCCAAGCCCGAGGTGATGGACAAGCTGGATCGGCGCATGATCCAACTCAAGATCGAGCGCGAGGCCATGAAGAAGGAAAAGGACGAGGCTTCCCAAAAACGGCTTGCCCTGATCGAGGAAGAGATTGCCAAGTTGCAAAAAGAAATTGCCGATTACGAGGAAATCTGGAAGTCCGAAAAAGCGCAGGCTCAGGGCAGCGCCCATGTGCGCGAAGACATCGAGAAGCTCAAATCGCAGATCGCCGAACTGACCCGCAAAGGTGACTTTGCCAAGGTCTCCGAGTTGCAGTACGGCAAACTGCCAGAACTGGAAAAGCAGTTGAAGGAAGCCCAGGCCAAGGAGGAATCCGGTGGCGGCGCATCAGGCCCCAAGCTGCTTCGCACCCAGGTCGGGGCAGAAGAAATTGCCGAAGTCGTGTCCCGAGCCACCGGGATTCCTGTGGCAAAGATGATGCAGGGTGAGAAAGACAAACTCCTGCAAATGGAGACGAAGCTGCATGAGCGCGTGGTGGGTCAGGATGAAGCCATTTCAGCGGTGGCCAACGCCATCCGCCGTTCTCGTTCAGGCTTGAGCGATCCCAACCGACCGACCGGCTCCTTCCTGTTCCTCGGCCCCACCGGCGTGGGCAAAACCGAACTCTGCAAGGCATTGGCCGGTTTCCTGTTTGACAGCGTGGACCATCTGGTGCGCATTGACATGAGCGAATTCATGGAGAAGCACTCGGTGGCCCGGCTCATCGGCGCGCCTCCCGGGTATGTGGGCTATGAAGAGGGGGGCTATCTGACCGAAGCGGTGCGGCGCAAGCCTTACAGCGTGCTCCTGCTTGACGAGGTTGAAAAGGCGCATCCGGATGTTTTCAATGTACTGCTGCAAGTGCTCGATGACGGACGACTGACCGACGGCCAGGGCCGTACAGTCGACTTCAAGAACACCGTGATTGTGATGACCAGCAATATCGGCAGTCACCTGATTCAGAGCATGGTTGGTCAGGGCTATGACGAGATCAAGGACGCGGTCTGGGGTGAACTGAAAAACCATTTCCGTCCCGAGTTCTTGAACCGAATCGATGAGACGGTGGTCTTCCATGGCCTGGATGCCGAGCACATCGCCAGCATTGCCAAGATCCAACTGCAGCAATTGCAGGAGCGCCTGGCCAGAATGGAATTGAGTCTCAAGGTGTCTGACAAGGCGCTGGCCGAACTGGCCAAGGTGGGCTTTGATCCGGTGTTTGGTGCACGACCCTTGAAACGCGCGATCCAGCAGCGTATTGAGAACCCTCTGTCCAAGCTCTTGCTTGAGGGTAAGTTTGTTGCCAAGGACAGCATTGGGGTGGATGTTGATCCGATCAATGCGCCAGGCCAGTTCGGCTTTGTCCGGGTCTGATCAGACTCACCGATAAAGCTTGCCAGGGCCAAGCCGACCCGGGTGTGATTGGGGTCGGTCAATTTCGGTGATACTTGTTCGACAAGTATTCAGGCACGGCTGAACATGAACCATCAACAAGCAACTGAGGCTGCCCGGCTGATTTGGCAGCTCTGGCAGTCAGGCAAGGTTATCGACAATTTACCGCCTGACTGTCGTCCCCAGTCCCGCGCGCAAGGGTATGAAGCACAGTCACAACTGACGTCCGTCTCTGGCCGCCGGCTGATGGGCTGGAAAATCGCGGCCACCAGCACGGTCGGTCAAGCCCATATCAATGTCAGCGGACCCATTGCCGGCCGAATTTTTGAAGGGCAGGTTTTCCCGGTAGGGGCCACGGTGCCTTCGGCTGGCAACCGGATGCGGGTGGCAGAGCCCGAGATGGCGTTTGTTCTGGGCACTCCACTGCACCCTCGTGCCATTCCCTACGAGATAGATGAAGTCATGGCGGCGGTGGCCTCTGTACATCCCTCACTGGAAATGCCGGATTCCCGTTTTGCCGAGTTCACTCAGGCGGGGGAGGCGCAACTGCTGGCCGATAATTCCTGTGCCCATCACTTCATCCTGGGGGCGGCAGCCCAGCAGAGTTGGCGTGAAATTGATCTGAGTCGTCATCCGGTGCGTGCTCAGGTGACACGGGCAAACACTCAGACCTGGTACCGTGAGGGCCGAGGTGATGCCGTGTTGGGTGACCCGCGTATTGCGCTGGCCTGGCTGGTCAATGAACTCACCTCGATGGGGATCATCCTGCAGCCTGGTCAGTTCATTACCACCGGCACCTGCATGACCCCTCTTGAAATTCAGCCAGGCGATACCGTCGAGGCCGACTTTGGTGTTCTGGGTCGGGTGTCCATGCGTTTTGGAGCGTGAACTGATGCATGCTGGGCCAGCCGTGGTAATTTTTTGAAGGACTCGATATGAGCACACGCATTTACACCCACCAAGCCTGCTTTGAGCACAAACCGGGGCCGCATCACCCTGAGTCACCCGCACGCCTGGAGGCGGTGCTCAAGGCATTGAAGGCCCCTGAATTTGACGCGGTGATCTGGCGGGATGCGCCCTTAGGTACCGATGAGCAGGTGCTCTACATTCACTCGCCAGACTATCTCAACGAGGTCAAGACCCTGTCCCCTAGTGAGGGTTACCAGATGCTTGATGGAGGTGACACCATCATGTCTGCGGGTACGCTCGAAGCCGTGATGCGCTGCGTGGGTGCGGCCTGCGCCGGGGTGGATGATGTGGTGTCAGGCCAGGCTGACAACGTGTTCTGCGCCACCCGTCCCTGCGGCCATCACGCTGAAGCCAACCAGGCCATGGGTTTTTGTGTTTTCAATCAGGCGGCTATTGCCGCGTTGCATGCGCGTGAGAAACACGGCCTGAAGCGGGTCGCGGTCATGGACTTTGATGTTCACCACGGTAATGGCACGCAGCATTCCTTCAACGATGATCCCAACCTGTTCTATGGCTCTTGTCATCAGGGTAACTTCTATCCAGGTACCGGCGCGCGCGTAGAACGGGGGGTGGCCGGCAATATCGTCAAT
>Ga0129336_10000774_pt1 | contig 18867 bp, 17 predicted proteins | sample CPB6_02_DNA_FD_96878 | JGI IMG/M metagenome (GOLD analysis project Ga0129336, IMG submission 96878) | Freshwater to marine salinity gradient microbial communities from Chesapeake Bay, USA - CPBay_Sum_0.6_0.2_DNA | ecosystem: Environmental > Aquatic > Marine > Coastal | place: USA: Chesapeake... | reverse complement strand
GTGCTGCGCGCGCATCCGCGCATCGTGATCGGCACCGACGACATGTACGAGACGATCTGGTGGGCGAGCGAGTCCTTCAGCACGCTCGCGCAAGTGGTACCCGATCTTTACGCGCGCACCGTCACCATCAACGGGGTGTCGAAGAGCCACGCGATGACCGGCTGGCGTATCGGCTATTGCGGCGGCCCCGCCGAGATCATCGCCGCGATGGCTACCATCCAGGGACAGAGCACCTCGAATCCCTCAAGCATCTCGCAACACGCGGCGGTGGCGGCACTGCGCGCCGATCCGGCGATCGTGCGCGAGATGTGCGCACAGTACCGGCAACGTCACGATTACCTCGTGCCCGCCCTCGATGCGCTGCCGGGCGTCAGCTGCCTGCGCGCGTCCGGGGCGTTCTACGCCTTCGCCGATATCCGTGGCGCGATGCAGAGGCGCGGCGACGCCAGCGACACCACATTTTGCGATGCGTTGCTCGATGAGGTCGGGATCGCGGTCGTGCCGGGCAGCGCCTTCGGCGCTCCCGGGCACATGCGCCTGTCGTTTGCGACCCGCCTGGATCTGTTGCAGGACGCCGTCGGCAGGCTACGGCGTTTTCTCGGCGCAGCGTGACGCGCCGCGGCCCGACTTGACGTGCCGCGGCGCTTTCCAGAGAATGCGCGCCTCTTTTGACCGACCATTCCCCGGTAGCTCAGTCGGTAGAGCGTCGGACTGTTAATCCGCAGGTCGTTGGTTCGAGTCCAACCCGGGGAGCCATCCACACCGTCAGTAATGCATCTCGTCAGGGGATGCCTTGAAGCGCTCGACGGCGTCGACAACGATCTTCCGCGCCTGTGCCGCGTCACCCCAGCCGCTGATCTTCACCCACTTGCCGGGCTCGAGATCTTTGTAGTGCTGAAAGAAATGGCCGATGCGCTCTAGCCAGTGCTTGGACACCTGGCTGATGTCGTGCACGTGACCATAACCGTTGAACACCTTGTCGACGGGAACGGCCAGCAGCTTTTCGTCGGAACCGGCTTCGTCCTGCATCATCATCACGCCGACGGGTCGACAACGGATGACCGAACCCGGCACCAATGGCAACGGCAGAATCACGAGCACGTCAGCGGGGTCGCCATCGCCACAGAGCGTGTGCGGCACGTACCCGTAGTTGCAGGGATAACGCATCGGGGTCGAGAGGATGCGATCGACGAAGATCGCGCCGGTCGCCTTGTCGACCTCGTATTTGACGGGGTCCGCGTCCTTCGGAATTTCGATGATTACGTTGATGTCGTTCGGCACATCCTTGCCGGTCGGTACGAGTTCGAGCGCCATGCTTCCCTGCTCCCTAGACTGAACGTGAGATGAGTTCTTTCTTGATTTCGTTGGTCCCGCCGTAAATGCGCTGCACCCGCGAGTCGGCGAACATGCGGCAGACGAGATATTCGTTCATGTAGCCGTAGCCGCCATGCAACTGCACGCATTCGTCGATCACCTGCTGCTGCATGTCGGTCACCCAATATTTGGCCATTGAGGCAGTCTCGGTGTCGAGCTTGCCGGCGAGCAGCTTGCCGATGCAGTCGTCGACGAAAACGCGCGCGACGCGCGTCACCGTCGCGATCTCGGCGAGCTTGTGACGTACGGTCTGCATGTTGCCGATCGGCTGCCCGAAGGCCTTTCTTTCTTTGACGTACTTCGAGGTCTCGGCGACGGCGCCCTCCATGGCGGCCACGCCGCAGAGCGCGATCACCAACCGCTCATAGGGCAGATCGCCCATCAGCTGGTACATGCCGAGGCCCTCTTCGGCGCCGAGCCGGCAATCGGCCGGCACGCGCACGTCCTCGAAGAACAATTCGGCGGTGTCTTGGGCCACCATGCCCATCTTGTCGAGCACCCGACCCACGCGATACCCCGCAAGGTCGGTGGTCTCGACCATGATCAGCGACAAGCCCCGCTTGCGCTCCTCGGGATTGGTGCGCGTCACCAGCATCAGGAGCGACGCCTGTCCGCCGTTGGTGATGAAAATCTTTGAGCCGTTGATGCGATAGTGATCGCCCTCGAGCACGGCTCGCGTGCGTACGCCCTGCAGATCGGAGCCCGCACCGGGCTCGGTCATGGCGATCGCGCCGATCAACTCGCCCTTGGCGAGGCGTGGCAGCCAGCGCCGTTTCTGCTCGTCTGTGCCGTAATTGAATACGTAGTGCGCGCACATGCTGTGCACGCCCTGACCAAAGCCCGAAATGCCACGCCGTGCGAGCTCCTCGTAGAACACCACCTCGTGGCGAAAGTCGCCGCCGCCGCAGCCGTATTCGGCGGGCAGATCGAGACACAACAAACCCATCTCGCCGGCTTTGCGCCAGATCTCGCGACCGACGCCATGCTGCCGTCGCCAGTTCGGATCGTTCGGCACCATCTCCGTCTCGACGAACCGCGACACGCTTTCGCGAAAGAGCGTGAGCTCCTCGTCCATCCACGGCGATACATAGGGCAACATCGACGGTGACTCCTCAGGAAAAACCAGGCAGGTATTCTCGCCGATCGCAGCGTCCGCCGGGAGTCGCCAAGATGGGCGCCGTTTATTTCTGCCGCGGCCGTCCCTGCCGCGAACCCGCAGCAACGACTTTGCGCAGGTGCGCTCTAAAGTCGCCGCCTAGCGCCGGGTGTGCGAGCGCATAGGCCACGGTCGCCTGCAGGTAGCCGAGCTTGCTGCCGCAGTCGTAGCGGGTACCCGCGAAGCGATAGGCGTACACCGCCTCTTCGTGCAGCAAGCGCGCAATGCCATCGGTCAATTGGATCTCACCGCCCGCACCGGCGCCGATGCGTTCGAGGTGATCGAAGATCGCCGGCGAGAGCAGATAACGACCGACCACGGCGAGATTGGAGGGCGCCACCGCCGGCTTCGGCTTCTCGACGATGCTGCGAATGCGCGCGGTCTGTCCCGCCGCCTCGACCGCGACGATGCCGTATTTGTCGGTGTCGCGTCGCGGTACGGTCTCGCAACCGATGACGCTCGCCCGCTTGGCACTGTACACCGTCGCCATTTGCGCCAAACAAGGCTGCTCGGCGTCGATCAGGTCGTCGGCAAGGTGGACGAAAAACGGCTCGTTGCCGACCGCCGGCCGCGCGCAGAGCACGGCATGTCCGAGACCGAGCGGTGCCGGCTGACGGATGTAGATGCAGGTCGCATAGCTTGGCAACACGCTGTGCAATTGTTTGACGAGCTCGTTCTTGCCCTGCGACTTGAGCAGGCTCTCGAGCTCGCGGTCAGAGTCGAAGTGATCCTCGATCGCGCGCTTCGAGGCACCAGTGATGAACACGAGGCGCCGCGCGCCGGCCGCGAGCGCCTCTTCGACGGCGTATTGGATCAGGGGCTTGTCGACCACCGGCAACATTTCTTTGGGGCTGGCCTTGGTCGCGGGCAAAAATCGCGTGCCGCGTCCCGCGACGGGAAATACGGCTGTTTCGATCAGGGGGCGCTTGGCCATCGGCGACTCCGCTTTGCAACTCTCGACTCGAGAGGTCTCGGCTCGACAAGTCGCGATGTTAAACCAAGCGCCCCACCACGGTCAGGCGTAACTCAGCGCGCGGCTGCGGGCCCCGGCGTCCGTGGGCTCGTCTTGGCCGCCGCAGCGGTTCCGACGGTCAAGCGCGGGCGGTTCACCGCCAGCGTCTTGGCACCGATCCCTTTGACGAGCGCCAACTCGTCGACGGATTTGAAAGCGCCGTTGCGCTGCCGGTGCTCGACGATGGCGCGTGCCTTGGCCTCGCCGATGCCTTCCATCTCGCGCGCGAGGGTCGCCACGTCCGCAGTGTTGAGATTGATGAGCGTGACCGCCGGCTTCGCGCTACGTGCCGGTTCGGTGACAGCACTGGCAGGCACGACCAGCGAGCAAGTCAGCAACGCGCCCAAGACGAGCGCGGCGAGCCGCCTAACTTCAAGTCGACGACGAGACGATCGAAAACCCGATATTTTGAACATGGCAATCCTCCGCGAGTGAATGCTCCGGCGAAATGCCGGCGCGGAGGAAGGCTAGTGGTGATGACGCAGACTGCCCGAGCACCAAATGTGGCGCGTTTGCGCAGTTAGGGCACGATCAGTCGCGGATCGGCTCCGAGATGCTGTCGTTGACCCGCTCGCGCAAATCTTTGCCCGGCTTGAAATGCGGCACGTATTTGCCCGAAAGGGCCACGGCTTCTCCGGTCTTGGGATTACGCCCCTGCCGCGGCGGACGAAAGTGCAAAGAAAAACTGCCGAAGCCGCGAATCTCGATGCGTTCGCCTTCGGCGAGCGCGTCGCTCATGATCTCGAGGATCTGCTTGAGCGCGAGCTCGATGTCCTTCGCCGGCAGATGTTTCTGCTTGGTCGTGATGATTTCGATGAGTTCCGACTTCGTCATGACAGCCCCGTGACGTCGTCAGGAGGGTTGCGGGAACCCTGTCCCCGCAACCCACCCCATGGTCTATGACTCTCAGCCGCGATCACGGTCCGAGTTGATCTGCGCCTTGAGCAATTCGCCCAAGCTGGTGCCCGAGGTGGGGCCTCCCTGCTCCGAGCGATAGCTCTGCAAGGCTTCGGCTTCCTCGTTGGCTTCCTTGGCCTTGATCGACAGCGAGATCGAACGCGTCTTGCGATCGACGCCCATGAACTTGGCTTCGATCTCATCGCCCGCCTTGAGGAACTGACGCGCGTCTTCGACGCGGTCACGACCGAGCTCGGAAGCGCGCAACTGACCCTCGATGCCGTTGCCGAGGTCGATCACGGCACCGCGTGCATCGACGTCTTTGACGACGCCGCGGACGATACTGCCCTTCGGGTTGTCGGCGATGTAACCGGCGAACGGATCTTTCGCGAGCTGCTTGATACCGAGGCTGATGCGCTCGCGCTCCGGATCGATCGCCAACACCATGGCCTCGATCGTCTGACCCTTCTGGAAATTACGCACCGCTTCTTCGCCCGGCACGTCCCAAGAGATGTCGGAGAGGTGCACGAGACCGTCGATGTTGCCGGAGAGGCCGATGAAGATACCGAAATCGGTAATCGACTTGATCTGACCAGACACTTTGTCGCCGCGGTTGAAGTTCTCGGAGAACTCCCGCCACGGATTCGGCGCGCATTGCTTGAGACCGAGGCTGATGCGCCGGCGCTCTTCGTCGCAATCGAGCACCATGACCTCGACTTCCTGACCGGTCTGCACGACTTTGGCCGGATTGACGTTCTTGTTGGTCCAGTCCATTTCGGAAACGTGCACCAGACCCTCGACGCCGTCTTCGATCTCGACGAACGCGCCGTAGTCGGCGATGTTCGTGATCTTGCCGAACACGCGCGTGTTGGGCGGATAACGCCGACCGATGTTCTCCCACGGATCGGCGCCGAGCTGCTTGAGCCCGAGGCTGACACGCGAACGCTCGCGATCGAATTTGAGGATGCGCACTTCGACTTCGTCGCCGACTTTGACGACTTCGCTCGGGTGCTTGACGCGCTTCCACGCCATGTCGGTGATGTGCAGCAAGCCGTCGATGCCGCCCAGGTCGACGAACGCACCGTAATCGGTGAGGTTCTTGACCGAGCCACGCACGACCGAGCCTTCTTGCAGGTTGTCCATGAGCGCGCTGCGCTCAGCGGAGAACTCTTGCTCGACGACCGCGCGGCGCGAGACCACGACGTTGTTGCGCTTTTGATCGAGCTTGATGACCTTGAACTCGAGCGGCTTGTTTTCGAGGTAGGCGGTGTCGCGAACCGGCCGCACGTCGACCAGCGAGCCCGGCAGGAACGCGCGGACATGCTCGATTTCGACCGTGAAACCACCCTTCACGCGACCGGTGATGATTCCGGTGACGATTTCACCCTTCGAGAAAGCGTCTTCGAGGCGCGTCCAGGTGCGGGCACGCTTGGCCTTGTCGCGCGACAGTCGCGTTTCGCCGGTGCCGTCTTCGACGGAGTCGAGAGCGACCTCGACCATCTCGCCGACCTGAACTTCGATCTCGCCACGCTCATTCTTGAACTGCTCGACCGGAATGACGGCTTCGGATTTGAGTCCGACGTTGACGATGACCATGTCGGAGCCGACATCGACCACGAGACCCGAGAGGATCTGGCCGGGACGGATACGCTGGCTGGCCAGACTCTGTTCGAACAGTTGCGCAAAACTTTCAGTCATTTTCGTTTACTCGTGCGATGCAAAGGGCACCGCGCCTGTTGTCCCGATTGCCACGTTCCGTGGACGCACGGGGGTTGATGAACACGACCAGGCGAGCACTCGCCTAGCCACCCAAAAACACGATCGAAGTTCAACGGAGGGTCAGCGCCACAGGGCGCGCGCGCGTCCGAGTTCGATCACCCGTTCGACCACGGCCTCGACCGGCATGCCGGTGGAGTCGATGACGAACGCGTCGGACGCAGGCCTGAGCGGTGCCACGCTGCGGGTTGAGTCCCGCAGGTCGCGCTCGGCGATCTCCCGCGAAAGGGCGGCGAGACTAACACCAGAGTCCTTGTCTTTCAACTGGTTATAGCGCCGGAGGGCCCTTTCGTCTGGGCTCGCGGTCAGGAAGATTTTGAGCGCGGCGGCGGTGAAAACGACCGTCCCCATGTCGCGCCCGTCGGCGATCAGCCCCGGCGGCTCGACAAAGGCGCGTTGGCGCTGCATCAGCGCGGAGCGTACCTCGGGCCAGGCCGCCACCCGAGAGGCGCCCTGCCCGGTCTCCTCGGCGCGGACCAGTCGGGTGACCTCGCGGCCATCGAGATCGATGCACTCATCGCCCGCCGCAGTCACACCGAAGCGCACACGCATCGAGCGCCCGAGCGCCGCGTGACCCGCGACGTCATCCACGGCGAGCCCCGCGAGTTGGCCGGACACGGCCACCAGCCGATAGAGGGCGCCGCTGTCGAGCAGATGCCAGCCGAGACGCTGGGCCAGCCGCCGACAGACCGTTCCCTTGCCCGAGCCGGACGGACCATCGACGGCGACGACCGGCGCGCTCATCGTCGCGCTCATCGGCTCGCATCCGTCGCCGGCACCTCGCGCAAACGCAGGCCGCAGCCGCGCGCGAGTTCGGCAAAGCCCGGGAAAGACGTCGCCACGTTCGCGGTATCGAGAATTTCGATGTCGGCGGCCGCCCGCAGCGAAGCGACGGCGAATGACATGGCGATGCGATGATCGCCGTGGCTGTCGATGCGACCGCCGCGAAACGCGGGTCCGTACGAGTTGCCGCAACCCGCGAGCTGCATACCATCGGGCAGCAGATGATGCTCGACCCCGAGCGCCGTCAGCCCTTGCGACATGACGGCGAGTCGGTCGCTTTCTTTGACGCGCAACTCTTCGGCGCCACGCAGGAGCGAGGGTCCGTTCGCGCAAGCCGCGGCAATGAAAAACACCGGGAACTCGTCGATCGCGAGCGGCACCAGCGCCTGCGGCACCTCGATACCGCGCAACGCCGAAGGACGAATGAGCAGGTCGGCAATCGGCTCCGGACCGCGCGTCGCGAGTCCTGTCACCTCGATGTCGGCACCCATCGCCCGCAGGATGTCGAGCAGACCGGTGCGTGTCGGGTTCATGCCGACGCCGCGCAGCGTGAGACTGCCGGCACGCGCGATGCAGCCCGCCACCATGAAAAAAGCCGCCGAAGAAAAATCGGCTGGCACGTCGATGTGCGTACCCTGCAGGCGTTGCCCGCCCCGCAGGCTGACGGTCGGACCCTCGCGCACGAGTTCCACACCGAAGCCTGCGAGCATGCGCTCGGTGTGATCGCGCGTCGGCGCGGGCTCGGTGACCCGGGTCACGCCCTGCGCCCGCAGCGCCGCCAACAACACGGCAGATTTGACCTGCGCGCTCGCCACCGGCATCCGAAAGTCGATCGACTGCAGCGCAGTCGTTCCGCGGATGAGGACTGGCGGTCGCCCCTCGCGGGTCTCGATGCGCGCACCCATCAGGCGCAGCGGCGCCGCCGCACGCTCCATGGGTCGGCGCATCAAGGAACTGTCGCCGACGAGCGTCGAGTCGAAACTTTGACCGGCGAGCAGACCCATGAAGAGTCGCATCGCGGTGCCTGCATTGCCCATGTCGAGCGCAAAGTCGACGCCCCGCAGGCCATGCGCACCCACACCTTGAATGCGTAGCGAGGTGGCATGGGGACGTTCGATCGCGACGCCGAGTGTGCGCAGGGCCTTCAGCGTCGCGAGACAATCTTCGCTCTCGAGAAACCCGTCGACGGTGGTCACACCGTCGGCGATGCCACCCAGCATCAAGGATCGATGCGAGACCGACTTGTCACCGGGTACTCGAATCTCGCCCGCCACCCCTTCGGCAGGCGCCACGTACCAACGATCCGGATCGACTGCGCTCACAGCACCGCGCGCGGATAAGATCCGAGCACGCGGTAGAGCGACGCTCTGGATTTGAGACGCTCGAGCGCGCGGGCGACCGGGGCGTCGTCGATGTGCCCCTCGAGATCGATGAAAAAGACGTAATCCCACTTGCGCCGCTGCGAGGGACGCGACTCGATGCGCGTCAGGCTCACTCGATTTTTCGCGAGGGGCTCGAGCAGACGATAGAGCGCACCCGGCGCCTCGGTATGTCCGGTCGATACCAGCAAGGTGGTTCGATCCCTGCCGCTGCGCCCGAAGGTGCGTCGACCGATCACCAAAAATCGTGTGCTGTTGTCGGCGCGATCTTCGATATCGGCCGCGAGAATGGTGAGGCCGTAAACCTCGGAGGCTGTTTCGCCGGCGATGGCCGCCGTGCCCTTCTCATCGCGTGCCCGCCGCGCCGCCTCGGCGTTGCTCGACTCGGCAATGATTTCGACGTCCGGCAGATGCTCCTGCAGCCACTGCCGACATTGCGCGAGCGACTGCGGGTGACTGCAGATCCGCTTCACTTCGCGCAAGCTGCGCATCTTGCCCATCAGGTTCTGTCGGATGCGCAGCTCCACCTCGCCACAGATCCTCAAGGGCGACACCAGAAATCGATCGAGCGTGTGATTGACGCTGCCTTCGGTGGAGTTCTCGATCGGCACCACGCCGAAGTCGGCATGCCCGGCTTCCACTTCGTGAAACACTTCGTCGATGGTGGAGAGCGCCAACGCGCGCGCCGAGTGCCCGAAGTGCTTGTACACCGCCGTCTGCGAGAACGTCCCTTCGGGCCCCAAAAAGCCGATCTTGAGCGGCTCTTCCTGCGCGAGGCAGGCCGACATGATTTCGCGAAACAGCCGTACGACCTCTTCGTCGCGCAGCGCACCACTCGCGCGCGATGCCGCGTTGCGCTCGAGCGCCATGCGCAGCACTTGCGCTTCGCGCTCGGGACGGTAGAAATCGACGAGCCGACCCTCTTTGCCTTTCGACACGCCGACCTGGCGCGCGAGGCGTGCGCGTTCGTTGATGAGTGCATGCAGTCGCCGATCGACGTCGTCGATGCGACTGCGCAGACCTTCGATCTCCGGTTGGGCTTTTTTCTTTTTTCGGCTGGCCATGCTGATTTTGTGAACGAGGTTATCGGGTGGGTGACGCAGGCTGTTCCGGCAGCAATCTTGCCGAGAGTACGCCGTCGATCGCCCGAATGCGACCAAGCAGCGCCGGATCGATCGCGCCCTCGGCATCGATCAGGGTATACGCCAGCTCGCCCCGCGATTTGTTGAGCAGCTCCGCGATGTTGATCCCGGCGCTCGCGAGCAGCGTGGACATTTGACCGACCATGTTGGGGACGTTGCTGTTGGCGACGGCGATACGGCTCGTACCCGGCACCCGCGGCAGCACGGTTTCGGGGAAATTTACGCTGTGGCGGACGTTTCCGCTCTCGAGATAATCGCGCAGGGTATCGGCAACCATCACCGCACAGTTTTCCTCCGCCTCCCCCGTCGACGCGCCGAGGTGCGGCAGCGTCACCACTCGCGGGTGATCTTTGAGGCCGTTCTTCGGGAAGTCGCACACGTACGCATACAGGCTGCCGCCATCGAGCGCGGCGAGCACGGCCGTATCGTCGACGATGGCGGCTCGCGAAAAATTGAGGATGACGCCCGACTTGGGCATCAGCCGCAAGCGAGTCGCATTGACGAGCGCACGCGTCGCCTCGATGAGCGGCACGTGCACCGTGATGAATTGACTACGCGCGAATAGCTCTTCGAGCGAGCGCGCTTGCTCAATGCTCGCCGACAATTGCCAGGCACGCTGCACCGTGATTTGTGGGTCGTAGCCGATCACGCGCATGCCGAGCCGCTCGGCGGCATTGGCGACTTCGACGCCGATCGCGCCGAGCCCGATGACCCCGAGCGTACGACCCGGCAACTCGAAACCCGCGAAGGCTTTTTTGCCGCGTTCGGTCGCTTCGTCGATCGCAGCATCGTCGCCCGCAAGCGAACGCGCGAAATCCCAGGCCTGCACGATGTTGCGCGCAGCGAGCAACAACCCGGCGATCACGAGTTCCTTGACCGCGTTCGCGTTGGCACCGGGCGCGTTGAAAACCGGCACGCCGCGCTTCGAGAGCATGGCCACCGGCACGTTGTTGGTGCCGGCACCGGCGCGCGCGACGGCCAGCACACCGGGTGCGATCGTCATGGCGTGCATGTCGGCCGAACGCAGCAGGATCGCGTGCGGGTCGCTGATCGACGAGGCGACTTCGTAGCGATCGCGCGGCAGGCGTTCGAGCCCGCGTACGCTGATCTGATTCAGGGTCTGGATCCGAAACGCCATGCGCCGATCAGCCGTGGCGACGCTGGAATTCGCCCATGAAACGGATCAGCGCCTCGACGCCCGCAAGCGGCATCGCGTTGTAGATCGAGGCCCGCATGCCACCCACGGAACGATGCCCCTCGAGATTCGCGAGCCCGGCCTTCGCAGCCTCGGCGCAGAACGTCTTTTCGAGTTCGGGTTTCGGGATGGTGAATGGCACGTTCATCCACGAGCGGCTGTTGGCGGCCACCGGGCTTTTGTAATAGCCGGAAGAGTCGATCGCGGCATAGAGCATTTCGGCCTTCCGCCGATTACGCTCGCCGATCGCGACCAGCCCGCCCTCGCGCTTCAGCCAAGCGAACACGAGACCCGCCATGTAGATCCCGAACGTCGGCGGCGTATTGAGCATCGAGCCCTCGTTCGCCATCGCTTCGTAATCCCAGATCGGTGGCGTGCCCGCGCGGGCCTTGCCGATCAGATCGTCGCGCACGATCACGAGTACGAGCCCCGAGGGCCCGATGTTCTTCTGGGCACCGGCATAGATCAAACCGAAGCGGCTGACATCGATCGGCCGCGACAAAATATTCGACGACATGTCGGCGACCAAGGGCACATCACCTGCCGCCGGAACGTAGGGAAATTCCACGCCACCGATGGTTTCATTGGGCGTGTAATGCAGGTACGCGGCGCCCGGGGTCGGTCGCAAGGAGGCCGCTGCCGGCACGGTGGAATAGTTGGAGGCCGCTTCGTCAGCGATGACGTTGACCTTGCAGAACCGTTTGGCCTCACCGATCGCTTTCTTTGACCAGGCTCCGGTGTTGACGTAGTCGACCGTAGCCTCGGCGCCTGCCAAGTTGAGCGGGATCGCCGTGAACTGCCCGGTCGCGCCACCCTGCAAAAAGAGCACCTTGTAGTTGCTCGGAATCGACAACAGATCTCGCAGATCTTGCTCGGCCTGCTGCGCCACCGCCACGAAAGCCTTGCTGCGATGGCTGACTTCCATGACCGACATGCCGCTGCCCTGCCAATCGAGCATTTCGTCGCGGGCTTGTTCCAAAACCGGCAACGGCAAGGTCGCTGGCCCTGCCGCAAAATTGAATACGCGCACGATGGTGTTCCTGCAGGTCAGTGCAGATTCGCGGGACCCGTACCACCGCCCTCGGGCGATGCCGCGGGGGGGGCTGCGGTCTCTGCGTTGGCGTCGCCCACGGTGGCGGCACCGGATTCTGCAGCAGCGGAGTCGGCAGACGCCGAGTCGGCGATGGCCGCGATCCCTTCGACGCTGACGAGCCGCTCGCCCTCTTCGAGGCGAATGAGGCGAACGCCCTGCGTATTGCGACCGACGATGGAGATTTCCGCCACGCCCGTGCGCACCAAGGTGCCGCCCGAGCTGATCATCATGATCTCGTCTTCGCCCTGCACTTGCAGCGCCGCAACCGTAGCGCCATTGCGATCGGTGGTCTGCAGCGCGATCACGCCCTGACCACCTCGACCATGCGACGGAAAATCTTCGAGCGGCGTGAGCTTGCCGTAGCCGTTTTCGCTCGCGGTGAGGATCAGCCCCTCGCCGACGACCACCAGCGAGATCACTTCCTGCCCTTCGCCGAGGCGGATGCCGCGTACGCCCGTGGCATCGCGACCCATGGCGCGTACTTCGTCTTCGTTGAAGCGGATGGCCTTGCCGCCACTCGAGCAAAGAATAATGTCGCGCTTGCCGTCCGTGAGGCCCACTCCGACCAAGCGATCGCCATCGCGCAGATCGACCGCGATGATGCCCGAGGGCCGCGGCCGCGAGTACGCCGACAGCGGCGTCTTTTTGACGGTGCCGTGGCTGGTTGCCATGAACACGAAGTGTTCATCGTCGAATTGTTTGATCGGCAGCAGCGCGTTGATCCGTTCGCCCTCTTCGAGCGGCATGAGATTCACGAGCGGCTTGCCGCGCGCACCTCGGCCCGCCTGCGGCAACTCGAACACGCGCAACCAGTACACCCGCCCGCGATTCGAGAAACACAGCAACGTGTCGTGGGTATGCGCGACGAACAGTTTTTCGATGTAGTCCTCGTCTTTGACGGTGGTCGCCGTCTTGCCGCGCCCGCCGCGCCGCTGCGTCTGATATTCGGTGAGCGGCTGGCTCTTGGCGTAGCCCGCATGCGAGAGCGTCACCACCACGTCTTGCGGCTCGATCAGGTCTTCGGTGGCGAGATCAATGTGATCGAGGTTGATTTCGGTACGACGAGCATCGCCGTATTCGTCACGAATGGCGGTGAGTTCGTCACGCACCACCTCGGTCAAGCGCTCGGGGCGCGCCAGGATGTCGAACAGGTCGATGATCAGCGCCAGCAGCTCGGCGTATTCGCCGACGATCTTTTCTTGCTCGAGACCCGTCAGACGGTTGAGGCGCATGTCGAGGATGGCCTGCGCCTGCGTCTCGCTCAGTCGATAACCGTTGGCGTCGCTTTGCAAGCCGAGCTCGGCGGCGAGATCTTTGGGGCGGGTTGACACATTGTTGGCCCGTGCCAGCATCTCGGGCACGGCGCCGGAATTCCAGCTGCGCGCAAGCAAAGCCGTCTTGGCCTCGGCAGGCGTCGGCGAGGCCTTGATCAAGGCGATGACGTCATCGATGTTCGCCAGCGCAACCGCAAGACCCTCGAGGATGTGCGCACGATCGCGGGCCTTGGCGAGATCGAACACCGTGCGCCGCGTGACCACTTCGCGGCGATGCCGGATGAAGGCCTCGAGCATTTCCTTGAGCGACAGCAGCCGCGGCTGGCCATCGACGAGCGCCACCATGTTGATGCCGAACACCGTCTCGAGCGGCGTTTGCGCAAAAAGATTGTTGAGCACGACCTCGGCGTTCTCGCCGCGCCGCAACTCGATGACGATCCGCATGCCGTCCTTGTCGGACTCGTCGCGCAGACCATCGTTGGATATGCCTTCGATCTGCTTCTCGCGCACCAGATCGGCGATACGCTCGATCAGCCTCGCCTTGTTGACCTGATACGGCAGCTCGGTGACGACGATCGCCTGTCGATCACCCTTGCCGATGTCTTCGAAGTGGGTGCGCGCGCGGATCGAGAGGCGCCCACGGCCGCCTTTGTAGGCGCTGACGATTTCTTGCGCGCCGTTGATGATGCCGGCGGTGGGAAAGTCCGGACCCGGCACGTGCTGCATCAAACCCGCGAGCGTGATCTCCGGATCGTCGATGACCGCGATGCAGGCGTTGACGATTTCGGTGAGGTTGTGCGGCGGGATGTTGGTCGCCATGCCGACCGCGATACCCGAGGACCCGTTCACGAGCAGGTTCGGGATGCGCGAGGGCATCACTGCCGGTTCGGTCAGCGACTCGTCGTAGTTCGGAACGAAATCGACGGTTTCGCGATCGATGTCGGCGAGCAATTCGCCCGCCATGCGCGACATGCGCACTTCCGTGTAGCGCATGGCCGCCGGCATGTCGCCGTCGACGGAACCGAAGTTGCCCTGCCCGTCGACCAACAGGTAGCGCATGGAGAACGGCTGCGCCATGCGCACGATGGCGTCATAGACGGCGGTATCGCCATGCGGGTGGTACTTACCGATGACGTCGCCGACCACACGGGCCGACTTTTTGTAGGGTTTGTTGTATTCGTTGCCGAGCTCGCGCATGGCGTAGAGCACGCGGCGGTGAACCGGCTTGAGGCCGTCGCGGACGTCGGGAAGAGCACGCCCGACGATTACGCTCATGGCGTAATCGAGGTAGGACTGGCGCATCTCGTCTTCGAGTGTGACGGGCAGGACTTCGCGGGCGATTTCGCTCATTCGGCAGGCTGTTACCGCATTCGAAAACGAACGCGTAATAGTACCATAGCGACCTCTTCAACGCGCGTGTACAGGCCATCCCAAATGCATCGTGAATCCGCTCGCGAAAACCCGGGTGCCGACGCCGCCGAGGTCGCCAAGTTCGACGCCATCGCTCACCGATTCTGGGATCCGGCCGGCGAATTCGGCACGCTGCACACCATCAATCCCGCACGCTTGGGTTACATCAGCGAACGCGTGCCGCTGCGCGGCGTGCGCACCGCCGACGTCGGCTGCGGTGGCGGCCTGCTCGCCGAGGGCTTGGCGCGTGCCGGCGCGAACGTCACGGCCATCGATCTCGCGCCCACCATGATCGACGTCGCGCGCCTCCATGCCGGGGGCGAAGGGCTCGCCATCGACTATCGCGTACAAACCGTAGAGAGTCTCGCGGCCGAAGCGCCTGGGGCATTCCCGCTCGTCACCTGCATGGAAATGCTCGAGCACATCCCCGATCCTGCCGCGACCGTGCACACCCTCGCGCAGCTTGTGAGTCCTGGCGGCTCACTCATCGTGTCAACGCTCAACCGCAATTTCCGTTCGTTCATGCTGGCGATCGTCGGCGCCGAATACCTCACTCGTCTCGTGCCACGAGGCACCCACGAATACGAGCGGCTGATCAAACCCTCGCAACTCGCGAGTTGGGCACGCAGCGCGGGTCTCGAGCTCGCCGAATTGCGTGGCATCGAATACGACCCGATCGGGCGCAGCGCGCGGCTGACCGCCGACATCGCGGTCAACTACCTCGCTCATTTGCGCAAGCCGCCCGAGCGCGCGTGAGCTACGGACCTGATCGCGACTGGCTGATTCGCTTTTGCCCACCCGAACAAGCGGCAGCCCTCACCGCCCTGTTCACGGTGGAGCAAGAGGTGTCGGCGAGCCTGCGAGGCGAACTCGAGCATCAAGTCGCGCACGCGCGTCTCGAGTGGTGGCTCGAAGAATTGACCCGACTCGTCGAGGGCGCAGCCCGTCATCCTGCCACGCGCGCCTTGGCCGCCGCCGCGAGCACGCAAAGACGCTCGCCACCCGATTTGCGCTCGCTCGTCGAGCACGTGCGAGTGGACCTCGCGGGCGTTGCATTCTTGTCGCGCGAAGAACTGGACCAACACCTGCACGCGTGGGGCAACAGCGTGTTTCGCGAGGTCGCTCTCGGCGCGGGCGCACCGCCGGCAATGGCCGAGCAACTCTCGAGTCGAGCCGGTGCGCCCGTGCGCGAACTCGAACTCTTGGCCGAGTTTTCACGACATGCGCGAGCCGGCCGAATCTATCGCCCGCTCGGCGAGCCCGCCGAACCCCATGCGCGCTGGCAGGCCGACCCTCTCGGCGTGGCGGAAATCGCCGAGCTCGAGGCGCGCAGACGATCTCTGGCGCAGCAGATTTGCGACGCCGCCTCGGCAACGACCTCTGCGTCGCGGCCGTCGTTGCGCGTCCCGCTGCTCTGGATGGGGTACGCCATCGAGCGCATCGGGCGAGCCCACCCCTCCGCGCTGCGGCGTACCCTGGATAGTTGGCGCAGCGCCGTGACACTATCCCGTGGCAATCTGCCGCGAACCCTCTCTCGCTGATTTCTTTGACTCATCGAGTTCGCCCGAGGATCACCACCGATGACCACCGAGAACAACATCGACTTCGACCCGCGACGCGTTTCGCTCGCCGCCGACGAGTTGCGCGGTCGAGTCGTTGCCATCACCGGGCCCACCGCAGGCATCGGCCGTGCGCTCGCTCTCGAGTGTGCGCGACGCGGCGCCGAAGTGGTGCTCATCGGTCGCAATGTCAAAAAACTCGAGGCGGTCCACGCCGAAATCGCCGCGCTGCGCCAGGCAAACGGCGCTGCGGTGGCCGAAGCCGTGATCGCCCCGCTCGATCTCGAAAAAGCAGTGGCGGGCGATTTCGACGCGCTCGCCCACGCGGTGATGCAGCGCTGGGGTCGGCTCGATGGCCTCGTGCACAACGCCGCGTTACTCGGCGTGCCGGGACCGATCGAAGATTACGACGTGCCGACCTGGATGAAAGTCATGCACGTCAACCTGACTGCGCCGTTCGCGCTGACCCAGGTGCTATTGCCGGTGCTGCGCGCGTCACCGGACGCGAGCGTGCTCTGTCTCTCGAGCGCGGTGGGTCGTCGCGGGCGCGCCTACTGGGGCGCTTACGCAGTGTCGAAATTCGGTCTCGAGGGCTTGATGCAAGTGCTGGCCGACGAGCTCGAAAAAACCACGGTTCGCGTCAATTCATTGAACCCGGGCCGCGCGCGCACCCAGATGCGCAGACAAGCCTATCCCTCGGAAGCCGCAGAGACGCTGCCGCTGCCCGAGTCGCTGACCGCCCCGATGATCGCCCTGCTCGGACCACAATCCCGCGCCGTGAGCGGTCGCGCCTTCGACGCACAGTAATAGCCGCAGCCAGCAAGCACCGCGACCCGTCACCACGGCGACGGCTCACGCCGAGCTTTCGGTCCCGAGGGCCGCGGCCTCTTCGCCGGTCAACGAGCGGAAATGCCCGCGATTGAGATCCCGGGTGAGGGCGAGCGGTCCGAGCGCGGTACGCGTGATGCGACTGACGAATGCGCCTTGTCTTTCGAAGAGTCGACGCACGTCTTTGCCGCTCGCACCGATCGCCAACAATCGATACCAGCGGTTGGCACCTTCGGCTTCCTGCTCCGACCCCTCGACCTCCACGCCCTCGAGACGACGGCCGTCGTCGAGCTCACCGAGTCGCAGATTCTCGAGGTGCCCGTCGTCGAGTTCGCCGCGCACCCGAACCAAAAATTCGGTGGGCCACCGACGCACGCGCCGCTGCAGGCGCTCGGCGAGCGCCCCGTCGGTCGTCACGAGCTCGAGACCGCCATCGACGCGCGGCATCGGCGAGACCGCCAAAAATCGGCGTCCGGCACGGCGCGGCAGTCGCGCGATCAATCCCTCGGTCAAGGAATCACCAGTCGAACGATGGCAAAGAAAAACCGAGGCTTCGGTTTTCAGTCGCGAGGGATCGCGGCTACGCCTGACCACCCGCCCGTCGACGCGCAACTCGTCGCGCCCCGACACCCGCGCACCGATCTCGGCGACCGCACCGTTGACCGTGACGCGTCCGGCACGGATCCACTCCTCGGCCTCGCGACGCGAGGCGAGTCCCGCCTGCGCCAAAATTTTTTGAATGCGCTCACCCGCTGTAGCGGACTCGCTCGTCTGCCTTCGCGAACGATCAGGCCTTGGCATCGACCGCTTCAATGGCATCGACGGCCTCAGAGGCGTCGGCCAATTCAGAAGCGGCGGCCTCTGGCTCGCCGAGCAGTGCCGGCTCGTCGGCCACCGGCAGATCGAGTTGCGGGTTCAGATCGACCATGGCCTTCAGTTCGGCGAGCGGCGGCAACTCGTCGATCGATCGCAGTCCGAAATAATCGAGGAAAGACTTGGTGGTGCCGAGCAACTCCGGGTGACCGGGCACGTCGCGATGTCCAACGACACGCACCCACTCGCGCTCCATCAGGGTCTTGACGATGTTGGGGTTGACCGCAACTCCTCTGACGGATTCGATCTCGGCGCGAGTGATCGGCTGCCGATAAGCGATGAGCGCCAACGTTTCGAGCAGCGCCCGCGAATATTTTTGTGGGCGCTCCGGCCACAACCGACCGATCTCGCGAGCGTAATTCGACCTCACCTGAATCCGCCAACCGCTGGCGGTTTCTTTGAGTTCGATCGCCCGATCCTCGTAATGCGACGCGAGCTCAGCGAGCGCGGCGCCGATCGCAGCCTTGTCCGGCCTGCCATCCTCGTCGAAGAGCTGCGCGAGCTCGTTCGCCGACATCGGTTTACCGGCCGCCAGCATCGCCGCTTCGAGCACGTTGCGGATGTGATGTTCGCTCATCGATTGTCCTCGTCAGATTCAACGGTGTCGGGCTCGATCGGCCCCGACTCGATCGGCCCCGTGTCGACGGGCGATGCGCCCTCGACCAGGCGCAGGCGTGGGGCCTGCGCAGCGCGCACGTGCAGCGGGCCATAAGTTTCGGTTTGTACGAGGTCGATCAAACCCTCGCGCACCAACTCGAGGATGGCAACGAAGGTCACGGTCACGCCCATGCGACCTTCCTCGGGCTTGAAGAGCTTGAGGAATTCCACGAAGCCCCCGTTCTCGACGGCCGCCAGCACATCGGTCATTCGGGCGCGTACCGAGAGACGCTCGCGCTGCACGTGGTGATGACCAAACATCGCAGCACGCGCCACCACGTCACGAAAGGCGACGATCATCTCCTGCAGCGTCACCGTGGGCAGCGTCGAGGCCGGTCGCGGCACATCGACCTCCGCACTCGCCGGCCAAGTGTCGCGATCTTCGCGCGGCATCCGATCGATGCTCTCGGCGGCCTGCTTGTAGCGCTCGTACTCCTGCAAGCGACGCACGAGATCCGC
>Ga0129336_10000772_pt1 | contig 18883 bp, 27 predicted proteins | sample CPB6_02_DNA_FD_96878 | JGI IMG/M metagenome (GOLD analysis project Ga0129336, IMG submission 96878) | Freshwater to marine salinity gradient microbial communities from Chesapeake Bay, USA - CPBay_Sum_0.6_0.2_DNA | ecosystem: Environmental > Aquatic > Marine > Coastal | place: USA: Chesapeake... | reverse complement strand
TCCCAGAAGTCATTATCTCCATAACAACTCATAATGTAACGGATGTTGAGAAAGCCCTCAATGAACCACTCCAACTTACTCATACCATAATAAGTGTCTCGGTCAGTCACACTCCGTCTCCCGTTTCATTCCACTCAAAACCTTCATAAGCATTCTGCACCATTTCTGCGATTTCCATTACTTCTGCTTTGAACTCTGGTTTTGCGGTCTTTGCAATCTCATCATAGAACAGAGTAAGGGCAGTCGTCAATAGAACCAGTTGGCGTTTTGTGAAGTTCATTTTAGTTGTTTTCCTGATAAATGGCGTTTATTCGGAATCCTGATATTATTCTACCACATCCTCAAAGAAAATCGTGTGATACTCACCTTCCACTTCTTCAAAGGTAAAGTTTTCGTGCCAAGCATAAGGCAGCATCTCTTTTACTGTTAAGATTTGGTTTTGTTCAAGAACATTTTTGTATGGACCGAAACCAGTGTATCTAACTTTATAAGTCATTTCAAGCTTTCTAATACTTTACGAATATAAGTCACAGATTGATAAAACTCTCTGGTATCCTGCCCTCCCATTACGATTGCGTTGAGTTCTTCAAGTGCATAATCAATTAGGTCTTTCCTCTCAATCTCAGCAAGATGTTGAAATGCTTCTTTATGTTCTTCTATACATTGTTTTGCGATCTCTAGAACTTTCTTTTCCTTCGCAGCATCTAAAACTTTCTGGTAATCTTCTTCGGATACTTTAGCAACGATTGCTTCTCGTTTTGCTGCTTCTTCAAGCATTTCTTCGTGGGTCATTTCTTTAATGTGTAATTGTGTTTCTGGAATTTGGCATCCTCCCAAATAAGGGTCTTCAAGTGCAAAAGTTTCTTTTCCTTTATCATAAAACCTCAACTTACCATCAGTCATACATCCCACTCCCTTGCTTCCCAATCCATCAGACACATTTCACCTTGTTCCTTGTCTGTGTAGTTTTCATAAGCATATTGACGGCACTGGTCTTCTGTGCCCTCAAATAGCATTTCATATAGTTTGTGGTCTCCATCATAGGTAATCTTGTAGAGTCCCCACTCATCGTAGCAATCAGGGAAGAACGGCATCTTTGTTTCTCCTATACCATTCTAAGTTTCTTGGTGCTCCGTCAATTATATCACAACTCATCTCAAATGCTCTCCACCTAAATGTAAATCCAAACAGATGATGAGGTCCAATACTCACAATAATGAATGGAAAGAAGTCAGTTGCAGTATATTCATCCCACTGAAATGTGAGGTCAACTAGAGCAAACTTTTTAAATCTGAGGATTTGGAAGAACCATTCCTTCCCATAATCCTCGTAGGTTTCATAATCAAAGAGTTTCATCGTAATTTACTTTTGATGGTTCTAATACATTCATTCCACTTATAACTGTTGGTATCGTGTTCTGGTGGTAACCAGTTTTCAATACTCTCCACAAGGTCCATAATGGTGGGGGTTTTATCCATATATTCACCATCACGATCTACTGGTGCTGGATTAGCACAGAATACTTCATCCCACCAATCGGCAATCACATCATAGAGTTTTTGTTCTTTAGTCATACTTTGCCTCCACTTCTTTCACACGCAATAGAAAACCATCATCACCAATATCACCTGAATACAGATAATCAATGTGCCTCATAATCTCTGCCATCTTACGCATTTTGGGTATCTGTGCTTCAAGGTAATCAATCACATCAGGATCATACTCACGCTTGTATCCATATTCATCTACTTTACCATTGTTGTCAATCGCTACTTCCAACTCATCAGCAAACTGTGCTACCTTGTAGTAATCGTAACCGCAGTCACCAAAATGTCCGCCGCTCATTCTTCATCCTCCTCATAAGGAAACATCTCATCATATTCTTCATCAGTCAGAGTAAGATACTGAACATTAGCATTCTTGTGCTCTTCAGCATACACTAACTGATAGTGAGCGAAAGAAGAAGGATCACTACTAGCGTATTCTAGCAGACCATCAACAAAACAAAGGTAGTTCATAGCACTTCCCAATCACATTCCCAATTACAATCGTTGCTTACATTTACCCAGAAGAAGTATTTCTGGTTCTCTGATGCGAGAAACAGCATACCATCACCTTTGTCTTGCTCCACAATACAAATGGCGTTGCCGTCCATCATATTAGCAAGACGGTTCTTGGCTTTACTACTCTTCGGTTTTACAGTCACTCTTCGCATTGTTCTTCCTCAGTCAGGACAGTTCCCATAGGACCTTTTTTGATACGCTCCCACTCTGCGTCTGCCTGTTGCATATCATCAAACTTCTTCCTCAGGTCTTCACCCAAAGTCAGTTCGAACTCATCGGCAACCTTACGCATATCTTCTTCTCTTCGGTGTTCACCGAATGCAAGACCACAAGCACCTTTCATAATGTTGATATCATCGTGTCCCATTGCACGGGCAACGGTTGCAAAAAAGTTAAACAGTTGATAAGTGTTAAGGTCTTCAGCAGGAATTTGAAAAGTATAATGCTCTTCGGGGAGCATCATATCATCAAAACCGCTGCTGTAACTGGTGGAAGTCCATTCGGTATCAAACTGAACCTTGAGAGTTGCCTTGTAAGTCATTGCCAAGTCCTACTGGGGGTTTTTTGTCTATGAGGTAATCATACAGCATCTGGGCGAACCCGTAATGGGGCCGTGTGCCAGTTTCGATACTGGACGACGTGGCAACCGTCCACATTATATCAAGTTGTAGTTTATCAGGTAGTTCTTTCATTTGTATAGAAGTACTTCTGTTGCTTTTTTTGCTTCAAATCCATCTTCAGTTTTCTTTCTACGTCCAGCAGTATATGTGATAGGAAAAGTAATCAGATTCATGTCACCTTTACGTCTCTCAAAGAAATCTGTTCCATCGCAACGATTGCAAAACAAAACTGTTCCAGGAAGATTCTTAGTATATTCTAGCAGTTCTTCGGTGCGTTGATCATTCCACCCTGTTCCATAATCAGCAAAACTATCACGATAAGGTGGGTCAAGATAGTTTAGATCACCTGATGGGCATTGGGAATAATCACCACAATAAATCTCAACATTCTTCAACATATGATTCCATTCATAGACAGTTGCCTTATCATAAATCTTATCTTTTTGATTCAGCAACCCAGCAGGAGTTCCATATCGTCCGTTTGTATTCTGATTGATTTGCCAGATTCCATTAAATCCCGTTTTCATTAAAAAGTAAAGTGTTCCTGCCTCAAAAGTCTTGCTCCAGTTTTCATAATCATATGCATGTTGATGACGAACTTCAAAGAAATACTTCTTACGATCTTCTTTAGATAGAACAAGATACTTGTCCTGGTACTCATCAACGACTTTACAAAACTCTTCTATATTTGTCTGAACGTTGCGGTAAATGTTAACAATACTTTCATTAATGTCGTTAATATACGCTTTCTTTGGATTATAACGTTTCATCACATAGATGAACATTGCGCCTCCACCAAAGAAAGGTTCACTATATTCAGTTACATTACTAGGAAGGTATGGCGTATGATATTTGAGGACTTTGGTTTTACCCCCTGCCCAAATAAACAAAGGTTTAGGTAGTTTCATGTTTAATTTTCTCAATACACTCATTCATATATGTGGTTTACAACTGGATCAGTCCCGCTGTCTCCAATCTTCTGGTTTATCTTCGGTAAAAAAATCTACAATCTCATCTACAGTATTAAATCTTGATATTCCCTTTCTCTCGTTCCCAAGTCCACCAAAATCAAGTTGATTCAAAAAATCATCCATATCACCCTCCTGCATATTTGGATTTTCTGCTTTTCTACGTGCTTGGCGAAGCATTGTCCCAGCAGTTCTATTTACTTTTGCAAGTTTTTCTGCCCAAATCATATCTTCCAAACTTACCTCTTCATGTTGAGCGATTTTTTGACAGATTGCCTCAAGACGAAGACGATATTGCGTAGAGAGCATGTGCAATCTCCATATAGGGTTATTTAGCATTAGATTTTAACTCTTCCATCAACTCTTTTGCAAGTTGATTTGAGCGTCTCCACATTTGATACTTTGCCCAAGGTGTTCTAGGATTATTTTTTATCCACCACCATTGACGTTGAATATAAGACTTTATCAACCTTGTAACAAAGTAAAAAGCAGCAGCAACACTATCGTCAGTTGTGATAAAATATGCTACAACTACAAATACAATAAACCAGGCGTAATAGGTCATCGTCTTAGAAGTTTTAAATATTCTAATACATGTTCACGAACTGCCATGAGTTCATTATAACATTTTTGATTATGAGCGCACTGACGAAGTTCATTGTCTGGTTTATGAACACTTTCAATAAACAAATCTAGTCCTCGGTTCCATTTAACGTCAGGAGTTTCATCCATAAAGTTTCACACAGTTGTACTATTTAATCAAAAAACTTTTCAACAGTTGTCGAAGTTTTTTTAGATATCTTAACTTGTTTTAGAATATAAGATTTGGCAGTTGAATAGTTGTTTGCAGTGTGAACTTGATGTCCATTATGAATGATTACAAACTTTTTTCCCCAAGGTACTGCTGCCCACATACCATCTTTGGTAACATATCCATTTGGATCTCCTGGTGTAGGATTTAGAATGCCTTCATTTTGAATATTCATCCGAAAACAGCATTCACGGAAATAACTTTTGCGTTGGGATTACGTGCCAGAGCAACACGTTTTGCTTCAGCATAATCACGCGCTTGAACTTCCTCATAAAAAACAGTTCCAGCGACGTAGAGTTGAACTTTGCAACGCATGGGGGATTCCTCCTTTGTGTAAGTAGTTTAGCAGAAAAATCAGCGTTTGACAACGCTGATGGCAGGTTGACCCTGCTGAAACACAGTGTCCACCACTGCCTGCACCTTCCTAGCGGTGCTGATGCCCACAGGAGAGTACACAGGGATGCAGACCAACCCGAATGCCTTGGTGTACTCTCCAAGGGCACCAGGGGCGATCCTGCCGCTCCTGAGAGCGTCTGCATCGTCCTTGTGCAGGCGGATCACACGCCCGATGGTTTGAGAAATACCGATGTAATCCATGGACCGCATAAACAGCACTGCCTCCAGACCAGACACGTTGATGCCCTCAGAGAGGATGCTGTGGTGCAGCACAACAAACTTCTTGTCATTGTCTTTGCCCCAGGCACTCAGGGTGTCGAAAAACACCTCACGGTTGACCTTGCGTCCATCGATCACGGCACCAGTCTTGGAAGTGATATACATCCAAGAGAAACCACGATCCTCCAGTTGCTTGCAGAAATCAGTTTCAGAAACCAGAGAAGTAATCTGTTTGGTTGCCTTGGAACAGATCAGAACCTTGCCCACTTCCTGAGCATCGATGGTCTGAATCAGGTTCTCGCAGTCAACATCGGCAACGATCTGACCCTTGCTGAGCATCTCAAACTGCTGCACCACAACCTTAGGAGGAACAATGAAACCACCGTCCACCAGTTCAGGGGCAGGCACATTGCAGATGACGTTGCCATAAACGGCAGCATCATTCATCCCAGGTTTGGAAATAGTAGCAGAATGCTTAGGAGTAGCAGTGAAGAAATAGCAGCGGTCAGCAGCAGAAGAGAAATGCTCGGTGGCAGGGAAGAAATGACGTTGAACAGAATTGTGTGCCTCATCGAAGTAAATGGTGTTGACGGGAATATCTGCCTGCTGCAACCGCTTGAGAGAGTTATAGGTAGTAAAGATCAGTTTGTGACCCTTGGTTTGTTCGTACCAAGCACGAATCACATTGGGGCGAGTGCTGCTGAAGTGATGCGTCTCACCACTGTGGACGTGCATCACCTGAGCATTGGTGATAAACTCAAGAAACTCACTGGACAATTGCTCTGACAGGAGGATACGCGGCGCACAAACGACAATGGTCTGAGGAATATCTTTCAGAAACTCACGAATGGCATCAAAGATGGCAATATTGGTCTTGCCGCCGCCTGTGGGGATAATCACCTGTCCCTTGATATATTGCAGCAGGGCATCCAAAGCACGTTGCTGGTGAGGTCGGAGTTGAATCACAGGTCTCATCGCGTATAGGACTATTATAGCAGAAAGGGGTCCGCGATGGGACCCCTTGTGCCAGTTAGGTAAGTGAATACACTCCTGGCGTGTGGAACCTCAGGTAGTTCAGGTCACGGAGAACCTGCAGCTCCCGCAGAACGGTCCCTTTTAGTTCATTGTTGAATGGATTAGTTCGGGCAAGAACTGGAAACGTAAGATCGTAAACGTCCTTGCTAGTGAACTGAACATCCGCAGAGTAAGTTAAACTGAGGATGTTATAAACACGATCCCTGATTTTCATCACAGTTTCACCAGTTCATCACCATCCATACCACAGATCTGGGGAGCACGATACCCAAACTCCAGATAGTTACGGAGAGAAGAGTTATCAGAGTTGAAAGTCTCCAGAGAAGAGATTACACGATAAACCTCTTGCTTGCGAGTCTCCACAACCTTCCGCAGATCGTTACCATCCTTCACATTGGAAGTAGTAACATAGAAGTGAACCACAGTCTTAATACCCTTGGAAGCGGCATCAAAGAAGATAGGCAAGAAGTCACGGAGAAACACCTTTTGACTCGCCTCATACAAGCGATGCACAACCTTAAGGTTGTCTTCCAGTTTGTAATCGGACTCACGGATCACAAAACCTTTGTCAAGAACAAGCATGTCAATAGCATCATTACGAGAAACTGATGCAAGGAAAGCAGTCTTACCAGTGTTGTTAAAGATTGCCTTTTTCAGGTTAGTACGATTGAGTCTGGTCTCATTTGCAGCAAACTTCTCTACCCAAGCACTCACAAGTTCAGGGGTGATTTCAACACCTTCATTCTTCTTGCGTTCGATAAACAGAATGCCACGTGCCTTGTAATCTTCAAAACCAGCAGCAGTTCCTTCGGGACGGGGTTGATGCAGCAGACCAATCTCATCGATGGCATCACCCACGGAGAACCCTTCCTTGACACGGAAGATGTCAACAGGCATCCAAGAATACCCATTCTCCTTGTACCAACGCAGACGATGATTTCCGTTCAACAACCAATCTTCACCTTCCAACATCGATGCAGGGCGCTTACCAAACCTCCAACCTTTCGACATCGAACGGTCAACGGTTTCATAAGAAGTTTTCGTAATACCACGGAAACGACCAACGTTTGCCTTACCAGGTTTCTGAATGGTGTTTACGTTGATTGCTTCGGTCTTTACATATTCCAGAGTTTCGTAGTGATCAGGAATCGGATAAGAACGGATTTCTTCTACAAGGCGAAGAACGGCATCATCTTGAGGATGCGGTTGATATTCCGAAGGAATGTTGATGTTAAATTCAGTAAAAGTCATAAAAAAATACGGCAGTTTGTCCAGTTTGAGTCTCGGCAGTGTGCCTCAACCACAAGAGTAATATAGAATGAAACTGCCTCCCCGTCAAGGAGTTGACATATTAGAAAAACTTTTCAATACCGATAGGTTTTCCAAATGAATAGTCATACTCCAAAGCATTTGCACAAACATAGTGAGGATGATCTGGGGATACTCCTAGACGAGAACACAGTTCCTTATGATTATCTTCCATCATCTCAACTGCATATAACATATGATCAAGAATATGTTTTTCAGTATGATATTTCAACAATCTATTCTTAAGTGCGACTAGAAAGTTACCAGATCCAGCAGAGTTATCGATAAATGTGCTACTCGAATCTTGTAAAATACTTAAATCAATATCATCAATCATACTCTCGATCAATTCTATCGGAGTAAAAACTTCTTGTGTTTCTTTAATTCTTTCATCAGATCTTTCAATCTCAGATCCAGTTTCAAGATTGTGCTTGTTCTTTTTCATTTAAACACTCAATATACGTCGAGATTAAATCATTCTTTCCAAAATGTCTTCTTCCATTACAACTAGAAGCAACTTCTCTAAATCTAGGTGCAAACTCGACGAGATTTTGTATAACTTCTGGTGAACGAACTTTAAGAAAATGATGTCCTTTAGCATAATGTGTAAAGTTTTCTGTTTTGACTCTACCACTGGGACCTGATCCATACTCACCTACAAATACATCTGCATCAAATCTTTGTTCATAAGGAAGAAATGTAAAATCAGGATGCTCTCGTATCATTGGTATTTCACCAACACCAACCTGAAACCTAGATGTATTTTTTACTTCCCAGTATTGTTTGACTGCACTAATACCGTTTGGAAAAGTAGAAGGATCCAGATCTTCATCAACAACACAATGAAGATGTGCCTTGATCTTATTCAGTGATGATGGTTTACGAACTGATGTAGGTAAAACAGCACGAATATCATCTGTGATCTCTGCAGTCTTATTGAGAAACTTAATCGCAAGGTTTCCGCCCACTCCATAAGGTGGATTAATAAGAGCTAAAGTAAACCTCATAACTTATCTTCAACGACCACAAAGGTATTCTAATGGGATTTAAGGATTATGTCAAGTATTATGCTACCGTAGAAATACCTGCCCAACCAGTTCCACCACCAGTACCCAGATAAACTTCAAGTCTTTTGTTTGAAGTATTATAAATTAAAGCACCTTCCACTGGAGATAGTGCTGTTCTTTGAGTTGTTGTGATTCTAGGTGGAAGCATAAACACATAAGCATCACTGAAAGATCCTTTACCAGCATCAGCAAAATCTACACCCGCTCGTAAAGCAACTGTACCTACTCCAACACCACCAAGTAAAGCTTGTCCATTTTGAGCATTAATCGCAGCAGCGGTGATAGCCGTCGTTCCAATTGCTATTCCACTATTGAAGATTGTTACAACATTTCCACCAGCGCCAGAACCAACCTGAATACTTTGTGAATTAACAACACTATCAGTTCCTACACCCAACTTGGAAGCAATGATTGTGGTATCATTGACTTTTAGATTATTAAATGTTGAAATACCAGTTATCAGATTAAGATTTGTTTGAGGTAATGGAGGAAGAGATGCACTTCCAGTAATGTACAAATCTTGTGCTGTTATACTGGATGAAGCAGAAACATTTGTTGCTGAAACAATACCAGTTATAGAAGCGTTACCAGATACAGAAAGCTTACTTGTTGGATTTGTATTTGCAATTCCAAGATTTCCAGTATAAGTAAGAGTTAAAAGAGGGTTGCTAGGGTCTTTTCCATAAAACCAGTTAAAGGATCCTGTGTTGATTCCAGATGCATTTCCAAGATGAATATATGAGTTGATATTTCCAGAATCATAGTTTATAATATCAAATGATGATGTTCGACTATAAGGATATAATCCAATAGTATTGCCAAATCTTATAGATCCTGAACTATTCTTTTGTTCTAATGTTCTTCCTACAGTAATAGATGCTTCTCCAGAGAAAGAAGTAACTTGAATAGAAGAAATACCACTTCTAACTACATGAATATCTGATTTTACTCCAGATCCAGTCGTACCGACACCTACTGATCCACTTACATCTAATCTTGTATCTACTGTTGAAATACCAGATCGGGAAAGATTACTTGTTATACTAGTGATTGTAACTCTAGCATCTGAAGTCAGATCTCTTGCTGTTGTTGCAATGCCAACTAGATTTCCAGTTACAAGACCTACAACGTTTCCATTTACATTTCCAGTTATGTTTCCAGTTACATTTCCAGTTATGTTTCCAACAAATCCTGATGAAGCAGTTATAATCCCAGAAACACTAATGTTTGCTGGTAAACTAGAATTATAAACTGAAGAAATACGATCTCCTGTAATAGTACCAGAACTTATATTTGATGCATTTAATAGTGTAAGGTCTGATCCAATACCAACAAACTTATAAGAAGTTACAATACCTGTTCCATAAATGTTACCAGAGGAATCAATTCCTACACCCCTAATAAATCTGGATTGGTTTGCATCTCCACCAACTTGGAATGTGTATAATGGATAGTTTGTCCCCACTCCAACATTGCCTTGTGCATAAATGCTGGTGTATCCGAGACCACTATCAACATCTATCCATTGTGATGTTGGCAATCCTTGTAAATATCTTCCATCCCCATAATAAGTTGCTAGACCACTACTTGCAGTAACAATACCACTTCTAATTGAAATGCCAGCACCAATAATGCTAGAACTTGCATTTGGCAATCTAAGTGTAGTTGCAGTTTGAACACCAACTGTTATGTAAGGAACATATGCTTCACTGACGGTTAGAAAACCAACAACCTTTAGATTTCCACGAACGTCTAAAGCTTCTGTTGGAACGGTTGTACCCACCCCAACCAATCCCAAAGGATTAACAATCAGATTGTCATCATCAACCTGAACACCATTTCGAAAATTAAAGGTCTTTCTAATATTTGCCATCTGACATGGTATTTTTAGTTATTTATCCTCTTTTTAAATCTCTACTTCTACATTCTTCTTTACATCAACAAATAAAAAGATCATTGGATAATCTGAATAGTTATAACCCTCATGAATATAATCCATAACTTCAAAAACTCTAGGTTGCCCTTCAGTCCAATGAACTGTTTCTCCTTTCCAAATCATATAGCATTTTTCATTATCTGGAATTGAGATTGGTATTTGTATCCTCTTATATGGTTCTCTATAAATGTTTGGATCTCTATGAGGACCTAGTTTAGTTCCAGATGCAAATGAAGCGTACATTGAAAATATAATATCTGAGTTATTGTAAATCTCTTCTATATTTTCATCGTTTATCAGTTTCTTTCTGATGTATTTTACCGTGGAGTCACCAGTTTTACTTCGAGATTCACCTTTAATCCAACAGTATTGAATAGGTATATTTGAATATTCTTCAGCAGTTGGCGCTTTTCTTGTGGGTAGATTTGCATTTTTTGCCCATTGATACAAATCATCAAGGTTTTTTCTTGTTATAGTCATAATTACCAAGATCTAGTGAATACTATTGCTGAAGAATTTTCTGGTATATCTAGGTCATATATTTTATCTACTTCTAAATGAGAATAGTCGTATCTCTTCATTAATTTTCCATTTACTTTAATATTTTTGGATACAATAACTAAGTATGCTCTAGTAGAACTCGTTTGAAACTGTTTAGATTCATTTGTCAACAAAGTTGCAGTCCATTTCCAATCTTTGTTGAATGTATTGAATCCAATCAAATAAAAATCAGTTTGAGCTTCAAATATAACTCTATCATGAACATATTCTGATACGTCAACTACTTTTTTATCCTCAGCATCTAAAATAATATGATTTGATTCAAAAATTCTTCCAAATTTTCCACATCCATAAAGACCATAATAAAATATGGTAGTTCTGTTGATTGGTTGTTCTACGAGAAGATATCCCTTTTCTCCAATATTAATGCATAATGAAAAATCACCACAGTTTCTAAAGAATCTTTTACATCCTGGCTCTGGTAAAAGATTAATTTGTGGTGAAAAGTCAAGCATCATAGATCAAAATAATCCATTTCATCAAAAAATCCACTTGAAAGAGTATCATAATCTACTGCAACAATTTTTCCAATATAGTCATCTAGGTCTGTAGAATCTACTTTCTCAACATTAGTATTTTCTTCTGGAGTTGGTTCGTTTCTTACCTGCTCTTCAATATGATGAGTTAAACATGTAATAATACTTGCAGCAAGTTTTTCTGGAGTATTAAAATCCAAATGCAAATAATCTAGAGCATATGCCTCATAAGAATCGATTGGATCTCTAGAGTTTTGCCTACAAAACTTTACGACCAGTTGTTCCTTTTCTTTGTTATTGCTGATTACTTTAAAAATCAAATTTAAAGGAGTCATTTTTCACTTATGCTTTGGAATATTTATCAATCATGTTATAACACTATAAGAAATATCTCCATGAATAGTGCCATTATTGATAACGGTTATATTTGAACCTACATCAGTACTTGTAGCAATTGCCCAACCATTTAATGCAGTTACACCAGATCCTCCTTGTCCTGGACTATTAGATGGATCTCCACCACGTCCACCAGATCCTGCATTATTTCCTCCAGCACCGCCAGCACCGCCAGTAGTAGCAGTTCCATCAGATCCACTAGATCCTGCACTTCCTTGACCATCTACCCTCCCAGTAGCAGGAGCTCCACTGCCTGCTGGAATCCCAGCACCTCCACCACCGCCTCCACCTTGGGATTCGTCATGTACTGTTGTATATGTGGGGCCTCCACCACCACCTCCTCCGCCGCCCATAGATTACAACTCCTTAACTATTTGTATTTATTTTTTGATTAAGAAATTCAACCTTTGCATTCAGTTCTTTAATTGCTTGAAGTAATATTGGTATAAGTTGAATATAATCTACAGAAAGATATCCATCACTTTCAAGAGTTACTAAATCAGGAAATTCTTTTTGAATTTCTTGAGCAATGACTCCATATTCTGATCCTTGTGTACCAGTAAGTTCTTTCATAGTATCATTCCATTCATAATGAAAAGCATTAACATTATCTAACTTATTTAATATACTCATATATTCATAATTTTATCAAGGACATTATTGAGTTTTTGAATATTTGTCTTGAGGCGAATATCACTCTTCTTACCGCCACCGCCGCTACCAGTTTGAACTTGTCTATCTTGTGACCAACCAGATCCTCCTCCACCGCCGCCATAACCTGCCTGAATATATCCTCGATTTAAAATAGTACATGGATATCTCACAGTGATTGCGGTTGTTCCATTACTACCTGCATACCTTGGAGAAGGTCCTCCATCACCACCAGATCCATAAATTCCTCCACTTGGGCCTACATTTAGTGTCACATCTGTTCCACTGTCCCAAGTTGCACCAATATTGATTGCAGAGTTAGATCTATCTCCTTTAGTTGAATTTATTGTTGTATTAACATACAAAGTTACTTTTGTTCCACTTGTATTACTTGGGCCACTTCTAAAACCACCTATTACAGTATAATATCCATCAATGTATCTTTGGCGAGTTTTAACGCTTTGTGTGGCATTACAGTCCACGACAATATTAAGTTTTTTACTGTAAAAATCACTAAACTTAATTTGACCTGATTGGGGAATACCACTGTCAAGAGGTAAGTCTTTTAAATCATTATCAATCCTTTGACTTACTCTGTAGGCACCAAGATTTTTATTTGTGGGAGATCCAAATTCTGCAGCAATTTCACTAAATGAAAGTGAAGACCCAGAAGACTTGATGGTCATTTATTTTCCTCCTTTAAGTTCATCAATCTCTGCCTTAAGTTCTTTGATTGCCTCAATCAGGAGAGGAACAATCTGTTCATAGCGAACTGCAAGATAACCATTTTCTCTTGTAGTAACTACTTCTGGTAGAACTTCTAAAACTTCCTGAGCGATTACACCAACTTCAGTTCCTTGTTTACCTGATTCTTCATTCCAATCAAATGTATTTCCACTGATTGAAAGAACTTTTTCAAGTGCGTTAGGGATTGGAGCAATATTGGTTTTCAATCTTTGGTCAGAGCTATAAAATGCGTAGATATCACTCGTTACATACAGATTTCCATTAACTGAAACATTATCATTTAAAGTAATTGTATCTCCACTTGCATTAATAGTTCCATTGATATTTAAAGTTCCACCGATTGTTGTATCACTACTTACTGATAATGTACTTGAAAGTGAGGCAGCACCAGAAACTCCTACAGTGCTTGAGAGTGTAGTTGCACCAGAAACAGATAATGTTCCAGTAATTGTTGTTGAATCACTGCCACTATCACCAAAAGAAGTATTTCCATTAGCAGTTAAATCACCAGTAATGACAGTATTTCCACCAATATAAGTATTCTTTTCAATACCAACTCCACCTTCAATGATTACTGATCCAGTATCCTTGCTTGATGACTGTGTTGTATCTGAAACTGTTAATGTTCCAGTAAGAACTGTATTTCCACCAACGTTTAGATTTTTTTCAATCCCTACACCACCCTCAACAACTAATGCTCCAGTATCTTTATTAGTTGATTGAGTTGTTGTTTTAAATCCAACATCTCCACCAACATTTAGATTTTTGAGGATTCCAACTCCACCATAAGATACGATTGTTCCTGTGGTTACACTTGTTGATTGAGTTGTATTTCTGAGATCAAAAATACCTGTTGATCTTAAATCAGCATTTATAACAACTTGCTTTGTAATCTTTAGCTCACCATTAAAAGTAACTGGTCCATTGAACTGAGAAAGAATCGCTCCTGAGTTTCCACCTTCAACAAGAAGTCTTTCTTTAACGATTGCTTCATCAAATACAACACTCAATCTGTTAGGATCTTGTCCAGTGACTGTTGGATTTGGAATATCATAAGAAAGAACTGTTCCACTTGCAGCAGAAGTCTTAGTATTTCCACTAAATACATCTCCATTACTGTTCATACCAGTATAGAGAACTTTACCACATGAAGTTTGTTGTGATTGTGCTAAGAAATCTTCTCTTTCGGTGATTGTTTTGACTTGAACTTGTGGTAAACCAGTCGAATAGTTGCCAGGTCCATAACCAAGATATTCAAATGTGTGACCAGATGCTCTTAAGATCGATGGTCTACGAAGTTCAATCGGAGTTAACTTAATCTTTTTAATTAAAGATCCAGTTAAATGATTCTCTCTTAGAGTTCCCATTGAACCACGAATCACAGAGATTTGATTATTGCCAGAACCACTTAAAGTGCTACTGGTAATTCTCATAATCTCATTATCAATTTGAATATAAGAACCAAGTTCAAATCTTCTTGTAGTTCCGATACCAGAGTTTCTTAGTTGAATTGGGAACTGAGAATCACTTGTAATCGTAGATTGAAGAATGGCAGTTTCTTTTCCATAAACAAACAAACTTCTTGTTCCTATATTTTCTCCTGTATCATCTGCAATCGCATCATTTGCAGATAATGCATGTTTTAAAACATATTTTGAAGAAGATATATTAACTCTAGTTTTTGATGTGAACTGAGTAACAGAGTTAACATTTTTAACTAGATAATCTCCAAGATTATTGTTATTAGAGTCAATAATCCTAAATGAGTTACCAAAAACTAATCCATGAGGTCCACCAGTATTAAATGTTGTAATTCCAGTAACCGTATCATATGTTGTAGAGTTTACAAGAACTGATGGTCCATTATGTATGACATATTGACCAGCAACAATATTAGGATCTCCTGCGGTCTTTGCAATACCTATAGCATACTTATTTGACGCATCTGTGATTCTATAATATCCACCTACCGTTGTTCCAATACCAGTGACTTGAACTACATCTCCAGTAACAGTTGAAATACCAGCAGTTGTAACCGTAATATTTGAACTTGGTGTTCCACCAATCTTACTACTATCAAAATAGAGAGTTTCTCCATTTTTATAACCAGATCCACCAGCAGTGATCTGAGCTGAAGTTACTGCTCCTGCTCCAGATACTGTAACAGTTGCTGTTGCACCATCCCATGTTGCAGAACCTGGTGCAGCACTAGTATTGAAAAGTCTGACATTATAATATGTTCCAGGAGTATGTCCACTTCCACCACTTAAAGAGTTATAAGCAGCAATACCAGACATCTGATGTTCTGTATCAAATGTTAAGGTTGCCGTTGTTGATGTTGAAGATACTGTGCTAATCTTATTTCCATGTCCAAAGACATCATAAAACTTGTCGATAGTTTCTCTTGTAATACTCTTTTTAAGATCATTTGTGACGATATCACCAAGAGGAGATCTTTTTGCAAATGTATATGCTGATCTTGGATTATCGTTTTCATTATCTTTATCCTGTTGGGGATAAAGATCAACAATATTCTGGGTGTAGTTTAACTCTGTAAACTCACTATCGATTCCATTTGATGCATTAAGCATGTAGACATAATAAACACCATCTTGAACGTTGTAAATGTATGGTGTAATAACTTCAGTTCTATAAATATACAGATTTTTCTTTAAGTCGTTTCTTTCAAATCTTGGTAAAGAAACTGTCCTAGAATCGGTGTTATTTGTAAAAACTCCAGGAGAGTGTACAGTTCCGTAAATATCTGTCGTACTATATTTGAATACTTTATCACTGCTTATTTCGGAAACTTGGAATGTACCATTGTATCCATAGTTATTTGTTCCAGCACTATTTGTGCTACTAGTTACATTTTTAATGATGATTTGATCACCAACTTTTAGATTATGTGGTTGATCTGCTCGAACAGTTACAATATAATTGACAGAATCATAACTACAGGTACTGATAAATCTAGGGTTTCTATTGAATAGATAATCCGATGAAGTTATATTTGTAAGCGCAAAGTCAGCATTACTTCTTGCACCAGTTGAACTTGAATCTTGTATTACAAATCCATCTACAGGATCTCTTCCATTAAAAAGTTCTTTAGGAACAACAATACGAACTTTGTAAAGTCTTTCATCCAGACCTCTATTATCTTCATAACGATTAACATAAGAGATTTCAGTTCTATCTCCTAATCCAGCTACTCCTAAACTAATAATAGTACTATAGATTGAGTTTCCACTATCTACGTGAATAAACCAACCACTGTTATTTGGGTCCCATTGAATTGGACATCCAATCTCTCCAACTTCTTTATCAACAGCACGACTTAAAACTCTAAGTTGATTTCCACCATAGGTTGTAATGTATACCGCAGTTGCAGCTTCTGCATTAGTTTTTGAAGATGCAACACGAATTTCATTAGCACCTAAAGAAAGATCTTTGGTATTTGTGATAGCATAGTAGGTTTTATTAGAATCAATATTTTCTGGCAGATCTCCAACATCACTTAAAATTCTAATCTTCTCACCATTTCTGAGTGAGTGTCCACCAGAGATTGTAAAAACAGAGTTATTGTTTGATGCTGCGTAATTTTTTTCTGAACTCGTATTTCCTGCTGCAGTATTATCAATCGTTGTGATAACATTATCACACATATAGATTGCTGCTTCTTTAACTCCAATAGGAGTTTCAATATAAAGAATATCACCCTTTCTACATCCAATTTTATATCCCTGAGCAACGATTGGAGGTGGTTGATCTACATTATAATAACTGTATAAGTATAGATGACCTGGTTTAGCAGCAGAAATAGTCTTTGCTACATCTAACTGAACCCATTCAATCTTTGTTGCTTCGGATACAATAGCTCTTGGAGTTACAATTGAGGTAACGTATGCTTTATTGTCTTTGTCGAATGCTGATGCCTTAAATCCATCCGCAGACAATGAATATTGACCGAAGTTTGAGTTTGAGTTTGTAATCGAAGCATCTCCGCCAGATTGGACGTCAAAATGCTTATTAAATCCAATCGCAAAAACAGAAACGATTTGAATAAAAGAGTCGTTAGAAACTTTAATATGACTTGGTTTCCAACCTCTACGATATATTGCGTTCGAATCTAGGTGATAGACTGTTGCTAGATTTGTTGATGATGATCCAGAGGAAAGAGCAGCACCAGTAACTTTACTGATACCAATTCCATCATAAGTACGACTCTGCTTATTATAACTTACAAATGCACGGTCATCTTTTTGTAGAGAAACAGCAGTAAACTGTGCAACAACCATCGAACGGAAACCCGATGCTTTGCTACCATCAGCGTGCATTCCATTCATACCCCATACTGAACGTAAAGAGATATTAAAGATATAAGGTGATGCACCAGAAACTGTGTCCGTTTCAATCGTTGCTGTTGCTGCAGATCCACTCAATCCTGCAGCAGGACCAGCAGGGAGATTTTCTCTTACATATGGAAGTAGATATGTGAATGTTGTATCATTGATGACCGACTGTACTTTTGTAGAAATATTATAGTCATCAACATTAACTCCTCTAATTTTGATTGGAGTTTCTCCAGTAAATCCATGAGCAGAAGATGTTGTAACTGTTACAACACTTCCTGGTGTTGCACCATCTCCAGAAATAATATTTGAAATATTGATAGGATCTGGAGCAAAGGCACCAACGATTTCCCACTCTGGTCTTTGTTTTGAGAATCCAAGAGGATCCGTTGGATATTTTTGATCAATATCTCTACCAGAGGATCTATTAAATGCGTTTGATACCTTACTGAAATACATATCAAGATCAGTAAGAGCATATCCAGATGGAAGATTTACACCATCTGCATATTCAAAGCAAGTTAATTTATGGTGAGAGAATGTAGGTCTAGATTGATTGATTGATGTAAAGTTAGTTGGGTCAGTATAAACTAGACCACCTTCACTACCATCAAAAATAGTGAACTGCCAAAAATAACATGCACCAGTGATTCTAAAAATCGCAGAAGATTTTACATTAGAATCAGTTGGATTTGGAACATACTTAGGACGAATCTTTGTTTTTCTAAGATCAAGACCTACAATAGAAGTACCACGAGGAACTATTACACCACCATTAACACTATTAAACTTATATAAAATATTATCCGATTGAGTAATATCAAAGTTAGAATCTAACGTTAATGAGAGTTGATCAGGAGCATAATATTCAGTTCCTGATGGAGTAACCGCAGTTGGAATACCTCCAACATCTTTAATCGCAAATCCTGGACGATTATCAATCGTATGTTCCCCAGGAAAAAGTAAAATAGTTGTTTTTTCTGTAATATCGTTATCGTTACCTCTTAAATAAGAAAATCTAGCCGCCTCAATAAGAGCTCTTTGAACTGTTTTGAATGGTTTTGTAAGGGAGTTTCCCTGATTTTCTACACCATCTGTGGCATCAAGATCATTTGGATTTACATAAAGAATGCGCCCTTCAGTATTCTTTATAAAATTCTCTAACTTATTAAGAGGCATCGGATTATATTGGCCAATATATTTCTATCATCTATTTAGCTCGTCAAATCCTCCTCATCATATTCATATTCTATATCATCTGGCATATCTTCAGGGTT
>Ga0129336_10000771_pt1 | contig 18885 bp, 18 predicted proteins | sample CPB6_02_DNA_FD_96878 | JGI IMG/M metagenome (GOLD analysis project Ga0129336, IMG submission 96878) | Freshwater to marine salinity gradient microbial communities from Chesapeake Bay, USA - CPBay_Sum_0.6_0.2_DNA | ecosystem: Environmental > Aquatic > Marine > Coastal | place: USA: Chesapeake... | reverse complement strand
GGTCTAGTTGCGGTTCATCTTTCAACACCTAGCGGCGTTGTACGCTTGGATTAGTTAACGCCGCCCTAGCTCAGTCGGTAGAGCGCCGCTCTCGTAAAGCGAAGGTCGCGGGTTCGATTCCCGCGGGTGGCTCAAGTAATTATTTTAAGGGTTTTGGTAATTTATTAGCTGAAGCGTATGCCTCATTGGATTGTTGTTGGATCTAAGTGATTCATATTCAGTTGCAGAATAATTAATGCTTTCATAATCAATTTCACGATGAATAAATGTCACTTCAACCGTATCCGCATGAATTCCAAAATCTGACCTAAAAACGCCTCCAAAGTTGTTCACATTTGAAAATACAGCCAAGTAGAAACGCGATAAATCTTTGAGTTCTTTATAGATTCGATCAGACTCGCCGTTAAGGTGCGAACGCAAAATTCCGTGGAACTCAATAACTAAAACTTTGGGGGGGGTCTTTAAGCATATGATGTCTTTCAGAACTTCCCATTCAAAACCTTCTATGTCAAGCTTAATGCAGTAAGCACTTTCACCTACGGAAGTTGCTTTCAGGGCCTCATCAATGGTCCAAAATTCATCGGATGCCACATGCGCAAGACCCTTTTTAAAAAAAACTACTGAAGAGAGACTATTTTTTGGAAGCGAATTTATCGTGTGGTCGAAGCAAAATACTTGATTGTTCTTGGCTATCTCATTTTCAAATTCTAAATTATCTCCAATCCCAAAAGTTACCCAAGTGTGGTCTTTGCTTGCAAACATAGGTATGACGTATCCACCATCATGTCTAGAACCCAACCGTATGAGTTTTGGAATTTCCTTTAATCTTCCCACGATAAGTTCATTTATTTTGGTGAGAACTTCTATGTTGCTCCTGTTGAATTTCTCGCGCTTATGCTGAACTTCTCGCTCAAACATAAGAAGTTCTATATCAGCAACCATTAGCCTTCGCTCGCGCCTCAATAAAGGTAAGTCAGAAAAATCTAAGAACTTCTTGATGCAAACTGAGATTATTCTTCGGAGAAACGGCAAATTTGAAACTATTCCCATTACGAAGAACTCCTCAACTCTGTTCGCTAGACTCTATCTGAGTCGCCAGTTTATCAAATAAATGCCAAAATAAAATTGCTCTAGGGACCAAGACTTTTCTCGTCTAAAAAGTAAAACTATCTAGTTGATTTTACAAAAACTTTCTTTCACGCTAGACCACTTTAAAGAGATGTCAGAGAGATGGACTCAGTGTATCAAGAACGTAGAAACTTCCATGATACTTCGAACATAAATCGGCTACTCTTAGACGTAAGGCGTCGTAGCAATACTCAGTAAACTACTTTATTGTAGGATTTCGGCGTGTATACAATCCGCGCGTCAATCAATTATCTTTTGATAGCACTGAAAAAACCGAGACTTCTCATTTTTTGTGAATCTAGTTTATCTAGAAGATATGTGCTTTTCAACATAGGTATGGCCACAAAAGGACCAAGCTCGGTTTTGTATTCAATCAGAGACGGGCTACTAGGTGTTGGGAAAATTCACAAGATAATTGACGAGACTAAATTAAGTGAATTTAATGAGAAGCTAAATGTTTCCAATGAAAATGAATATTTACTACTCTCATGGAATGTTGGGAAACTTGATCTTGTTTCGATGATTTCTAAGATAGACTCCTGCAACTTGATAATCGGACCTAACATAGAGATTAATGCAAAACTCGTATCTTTCTTAGTTGATAATTCAAATATGTATAAGAAGTTTCTAGTTCCCTCGGCGCAAGTAATTGAAAGTTTGCGAACTGCGATTCCGGAATTTGCCAGAGTTAAAGTAGAAGTTTGGCCTGTGGGTGTTGAGACAAGAAAGTGGAAACCAAGCAGATTACGCTCTCGTCATAGAGACACAATTCTAATTTATCAAAAAGGAGTGTTGACGGATAAGGATTTGGGGTTAATTGAACTGTTGAGGTTGAGATATCCGAAAATTGAAGTTGTTGAATACGGAAACTATAAGCCAAAGAGTTATCTTAAGATTCTTCAAAAAACACGATTTGCAGTTTGGTTGGGCGGGTGGGAGAGTCAAGGTATCGCGATGCTTGAATCTTGGAGTTGTGATGTTCCAACATATGTTCGCACTCAATGTGACTGTACAGACCATATTGAGGGGATTTGCGAAAAATCTAAAAAGTACGCACCTTATCTGAGTCAAGATTGCGGCATATATTTTCAGAATGAGGAAGAACTCTTAACTGCTTTAGAGGAACTTGACGGACATAATCCCAATTCATTAAAGAAATTTGAGCCGAGGACCTGGGTAAAGGAAAATCTAGATACCAGGATTCAGCTCAAATCACTTTTGGATTGAGACAAAGCGATTAGCAGAAAATCAGAATCAACGTCGTGTTTTAAGATAAATCTTGATTACTCGAGAGGATTTTAGCTTTGATTTGAATCTATTTTTTATTATAACGAAAATGAACCTTACCATTTTACTAATCTGAGAACGCGTCGTCGCTTTGTTGAGTTGACTATTTCGGATTTGAGTAAAATTCTCCATAGATTCTTGTATCAAGTATTTTTCACCCAGTACGTATATACTGGCAAAGTCAAAAATAGCAGCTTCAATAAGGATTGAATAATCTATTTTCTTCACTACGCCGTAGCGAAGATAGATTCTTTCACGTTCCCCAGGAAGAGTTGAAGAACTTGACGTACTCAAACCCTTTCTTTCATTGAGATAATAACCCAAAAGATTGTTGGTATATCCAACCCTTCCCAAACTAGTCAGACGAACGGCAAAATCGAAATCACCTGCAACCTTGAATTGTTCATCGAAACCTCGCAATATTGAGAGATCCGCCTTTTGAAACATAAAGAAAGGACCATGCAGCATTCCTTCAATCCAGTGGGATTGTGGCGACTCAGATTGGTTCACAATTATTCCGTGAGTAGATCCAAAATGCCTAACAATAGAAAAAGGACCTGCAACACTTCTAAAATTCCCAGATTGCATCAGAGAGAGTTGGCTAGCGAGAGAGTTTGGAGTCCTTAAGTCATCAACATTCCAAATCGCTACATATGGAGTGTTGGCTTCGCGACACATTTCATTCCACGCTCTATAAATAGGTATAAGGCTAGAATTCTGTTTTACGGCAATTTGACCCTTAAAGTACGGACGATATTTTCGGATCATCTGTAATTCGTATTTTGAAGGGCAAGAAATGTTTAATGCAAAGAATGTTTCGTGAAAAATACTTTGTTCTAGACAGTTTTGAAGAAAAAGCTCCAAATATTCCTCTGATTTATAAAGCGAAGTTATCGCGGTAACGCTATGGTGACTTGAAGTTTTAACCATTCTTAGTTACCTTCAAAGTTGATAAAAACTCCCTCATTAAATAGATTAAGTGAACGATGCGTAGTCTAAAGGTCTCAAGAAAGTCGACCAAAGAAGAAAATGAATGTTCCGTGCCAAATTGCCTTTGGTAAAGTTTTTGCATTGTTTCAAAATGCCAAATATCAATATTGCATACCTTAAACTTAGAAGTATTTTGCAATTCACGCTCAATATCATTAAAGTACCATGAGTTGCTTGCATCAAATTTGAGCGCATCGTGATTCGTGAAATCCAATTTTAGGTTAGGATTGAAGTCAGTTCTCAGGGATTCCCTAGGCTGTTCCTTTGTGAACTCATATGTTCTGTTAACAACCCTATAGCTTCTTCCAAGTTTTAAAACTTCATATAGTCGGTACCAAGACTGCTTAATTTGTCCTAACTCCCAATTCAGAAATTGAAAGTGCAATACAAATGCCTCCTGAAAATCAATAAAAACGTAATTGTGTGAGGATGATTCATGAATCGGAGTCCGGGAAAAGTGCACGAACCTTCGATCCTTAGGATAGTGCATATCCGGTTTATCCCGAAATGCAAAATCCTTGTCTTTTGGCGACCATACACTTTTCTCATTCATGTAGCCTAGGCCGCTGTTATCTGCCATGACCCACTTCATTATTAGTTTTTCGCCAGGTGCAAGATTTGATATCTTACCCTTTAGGACTTCAGGAAGTTTCGCAACAATAATTTCATCACAATCGAGAATTATGAAAATCGTAAACCCGTAATCTCTTCCTACAGATAGTAAATGTTCGCGAATATTCAAAGAAGCACCTTGCCCAGCATTCTGATTCTCAAGTCTAGGCACCAAGATTCCTCCATGCTGAAGAAAAATTTGTAACGAAGAGTCGGTTGACCCGTCGTCATATCCTAAAATTACATCGGCAATCTTCCTCATGTTTTCCATATAAGTCCCCATAAAAAGTTCCTCATTGCGAAAAGCAAGTAGAGCTGCAATTTTCAAACCCTTTTTTTTCATAAATTGTCCAGATAAGAATGGGCAGAAATCGAAAAATAATCTTGTGAAAACTTTCTCAATGCGATTTCTGGCGATTTCAAAAATATCTTCCGAGAAATAGCTGTATTAGAAAACTTAGTTTTGATAATTTTGTGAGGCGAATATCTCTTCATAAGGTAGGCGTAGAGTTCGTATTTAGCACAAAATCTTGAATCTTCATTTGCTAAATCAGAACTAATTTGCATATATTGATCATATAGTTGACTTACATTAAAAATACCTAAATTCCAAAGGTATTTTCTGAAAAGTTGAGTCTGAAAAAGCATTTGATGACAAACATGGGATTCCATAGGCACTCTTCTAAGTCTTAAAAGGCGTTTAATAACTATGTAATATGGGAGATGGAACTCAGTTGAACATAGGATTGTTTGATTTCCACTCTTTTCCAGCCAAGTCATTGGCCGTAAGTTTATGGTGTCAGCATCCACTTGCAACACTGCAGAACTTTGCGAATCTAGAACAGATTTTACAGTTAGAAATTGTTGAGCAATCCAACCAAATCTGTTGGGAAAGTCAGCTAACATTTTTCGATAAAGCTCACCTCCAAGAACTTCGTAATCACTCTTATAGTCAAAGACAACATGTTTATACTTTGATTCCATGAGATTTAATTCTCTTCTGACTAATCCCAAAGTATCATGTGGACAAACTAGATTAACTTTCTTAATTGGATTCAAACTGTTTTCGATAGCCTTATCAACCACAAAAGTAAGCAAATGTAAATCTTTTTGATGAGCCAGAATCAAGAGTTCTATTTCTGGGTTATCGAGGCTTTTTATCGGGGAAGAGCTAAGTCTCAAAGTTTTCATCAATGTGTAAAATCTACATCCATGTTTGCCATATTTAAGAAGAAATAGAGGAAACAAGGTATAATGTAGTACGTTCGGTTTTGTTTTAAGAGATTGAAAGTTAAGAGCAAAAGTGTCAAAGTTGATAAGATTTGAAAAGTAGATCATGATTCTAGGCGAGACTTTTCCTAAAATAGTTGTAATATATTTTAAATTCAAATGAAATCCTCCCCTATCGACTATATAGTTTACACGTGAATCCCTCTCTACATGTGAGAAAGAAGATAGCCTTTGTTAAATATGGTGGTTTGGCGGCAGGAGGTACGGAAAGATTTCTGCAAGAAATAGCAGCCGAATTGATTCATAAAGGATTTGAAATTGACTACTTCTATTGTGATCCAAAAATTTCTCCGGGGAGTTCATGGATACACCCACCTAGTGATGAAGGTCGAAGAAATTTCCTCAAATTAGCGGGTGTCAATTTGATAGAGTTTCAATTATCCTATAAAGATCTTTCAAAAGGTGACCACCCTTGGGTATCTAGCAACTTTTTTCAAATATTCAACGAGAAAAACTACGAGATGGTCTGGACTGCGAAAGCTGGCCCGAGAGAGTTTCCGTTTTATTTAATTAATTTACCTTTCATTGAAGTTGTTACACTGGATGCTGGCTATGACAATTCTATTAATAGACGACACTCTATTCTGATTTCAAATTGGCAAAGGAATTCGTGGATTGAGAAGGGTGGAGATGAATCAACTTCATCAATTCTTCCCTTACCGGTATCAGAACAAGTTTCAACGGATGATCTTCGATCCGAATTAGGAATTTCGAAGGATGAAATAGTGGTCGGTTTTCATCAAAGAGTTGATGATGCGATTGTGAGCCCAATACCTTTCGAGGCGATTTCTCGTTTGCAATGCAAAAAACCGCTTTTGTTAATAATGGGAGGTGGGAGCAAATATCGAGAAATTGCGAAGAACTTCAACCTGCCAGCTATTTTTCTTCCACACAATTCAGATTGGTTAAAAATCTCGAAATTTCTGAAAACTATAGATATTTACACACATGGACGAGCTGACGGTGAAACATTTGGAACAGTTCTAGCAGAAGCGATGGTTTATGAAAAACCAATCATTACGCACTATTCGAAAACAGGATCTAATGCACATGTGGAAACTATTGCAAATGGAGGTTTGTTTGCATATTCAGTTAGTGAGTATACTTATTTGTTAGAGACGCTTATCGAGAATACTAGTTTGCGAACCAAGTTAGGGTTCAGTGGCAAGGTATTTGCGAATACCACCTATTCGTCCGTTGCCTTCAAAAGCAACTTGTCAAATATTCTAATTAACCTTGGACTCTTGAAGCGTTCGAATAAAAAAATCGAAAATCCCATTTTTAAACCACAAGCGCCTAGGACTATACCGAACACACGCATTCTTATTCATGGGTTATCAGACTCTTTTGAGAGACAAATGTATTTAAAAGGGCATCAAGTTCAAGCCGTTACCAGAATTTTGAGACAATTAAATCTAGAAAAACCTGTATCGATGTGTGCTGTAGGGTTAGATAATCTTTTAATGGCAATTGAGCTTGGTAGAAGTTTGCCTAAATCGCATGTTGTTTTTCATAGGTCAGCGTCGATATCTGGAGATGAAATTCATCACCTAATTGAAATCAATCAGATTTTTGAATCAACTATATGCGACACCTCCGAGGAAGGCGATAATTCGCAGCACTCACTAATTTTGGATTTTCGCACTGACATTAATCAAGGAAAATCTGTTTCACCTAACAGTTCTGGACATTTGAGGTGCAAAGAAAATATTGAAAAAGGTGCGTCTTTCTATCTTCTTTTACCAATCATTTCTACGGGTAAGTTTAGAATTCATGTAAGTAGGATTGTTATTCTTGGGAAAGCCAATAGAATATTCTTACTCTTGATTCGTGCCTTATTGGTGAATATTGTATTTTGGAAGCGTTTTATTCTTACAATGTTTAAACTGGCGGTCCAAAATACCAAACTTTATCGGAGATCAATTCATGTGAGATTTCTTGTGAGTAATTGGTTAAAAGTCAAAAAAAATTAGAGAAAAATACGTTGTGGTAGTGTGTCGGGATGAATCTAGCTATCACAGGGGCAACAGGTCTATTAGGGAATTCCATAGTTGAATACTTTGTAAAAAAAGGCTGGCAAGTTTTTGTCTTAATTAAAGACGAACACAGTTCTTTGAAATTAAGTGACCAAACGAATAAAGTTTATGGGAATATTAATAGCAAGTCCGACGTCGATTTCTTCGTTCAAAAGGCGCTGCCGAATTACTTCGTGCATCTTGCCGCTCAAACTCAAGCTTACGATTCTCTCAAATATCCCTACAATACTTTCTACACCAATTCTGTCGGAACACTGAATATACTTGAGTCATTACGTGAATATTCTGCAACAAAAGCAATAGTGGTGGCTTCTAGCGACAAAGCATACGGCGAGTTAAAAGGATCTGAATACTTAGAGTCAAGTCCTTTAGACGGTATCTATCCTTACGACGCCTCTAAAGCCATTACTGACATTATTTGCCGTTCCTATAGGAGTACTTATTCAATGCCTATTGTAACAACGCGCGCTTGCAATATATATGGAAAAAAAGATTACAACCAACAGAGATTGATTCCGGCAATAATCAATGCTTTTAAAACAGGTAAACCATTTGTAATGCGTAATAGTGGTGATGACATTCGTGAATATATTCACGTGGATGATGTGGTCAAGGCTTATGAACGCATTTTGGATTACATCTCAAAAGGTGGAGTAAGTGAATCTTTTAATATTTCGTCTGGTGAAAGACTAAAAACAAGGGAAGTATTCCAGTTAATTCAGAATTGTGTTGGCGGAGATATACCTTTAGAAGTAAAAAGTAGTAACACTAAAGAAATCAAGAAACAGTTTATGAACTCAGACCTGCTTAGATCATCTACTGGCTGGAGACCACAAATGAGCTTTCAAGATTCCTTAGGGGATATCGTCGACTGGTATCTAAAGAACTAAGCTAATCGTCAGTTACGAGAAAAGGATGCGGTGAATTTTGATTTCAGAAAAGCAAATGCTTTTAAATTCAACTTTGCAATTTTCGAATATAATTAATGATTGGAGTTCTAACGAAGTTGAAGTCGACTCGTTTCTAAGATTGGTTGATTCGACAACTTCAACTTTGAGGAATGATGGAAAAATAATATTTTTCGGAAATGGCGGTTCGGCGGCCGAAGCTTCACATCTTGCGGGCGAGTTTGTCGGAAAGTGTGAAACAGATGTTGGAGCTCAGCCGGCAATCTCACTCACTGATTCAGGTCCAATACTTACGGCGATTGCAAACGATTGGGATTTTGATGAAGTTTTCGCGCGTCAAATTAAGGCCGTCGGAAAGCCCGGGGATTTAATCATAGGTTTATCAACCTCTGGTTCATCAACGAACGTTCTCAGAGGTTTGTTAGAAGGTAAACAGAATGGTCTCAAAACTTCTCTATGGACATCAGCACGCTTCAATGGCGAAACCCACTTTATCGATCATCTCTTGATCGCTCCCACTCAACGCACTCCTCGTGCACAGGAACTACACCTTATTTTGGGGCACGTTCTCTGTGAGTATGTGGAAATAATGTTTAAGTCAAAATAGAATCTTTTGAAGAACTTAGCTTCAATGAAATAAAGCATCAAGAGTCTCCACATAATATTTTAAGTCAAATCTTTCGAAAGATTGGTTAGTTATCGAACTATCTAGAATGGCTTCGCGAAGAGCGGAGGCAACAACATCCGCTTTTGCATCGATTGGAACTATGTTGTAGTCACGGATTTGGGACAATACGTCCCTGACATGCCCTGTATCAGTTACAACAATTTTCAACCCTGAAGTCAAACTTTCGATTAATGGGACAGGCCCTCCTTCAAGAGTAGAAAGCGAGCAAAAAACTCTGTGGCTTGCTAGCACCTGAGGATAAGTTTCATATGAAAATAATTTATATTCAAAATTATTAAGCTCTTTCAATTCAGAGAATTTTGACCAGTTTTCCCAATCCTTGCCCAATATTGTAAACTGCAAGTCTTGACAATATTTCACAACCTTTAAAACTAATTCTGGATTTTTTCGTTCGTAAAAGTTAGAAACAAAAATTACATCTCGTTCCTTCTCCTGCAAACTGAATCTAAATCTATTGACTTCTATTGGATGGGGAAGTACATGAATTCGATTCTCATCAAAACCTTTACTGTATAACTGTAATTTCGAAACTGAATTTTCAGTTGTTATAAACTTCGCATTAGAAAATACATCTAACTTCTCTTCAACATTGACGCTATCGTGGGTGTATCTAATTCCATATTGAGTCGAGCTGCCTATCCATTTTCTTTCCCAGGCCTTTATTGCCAATGAATGATGCATAAAAAGGTAACACGACTTTTTCGGCCAATGAATGAAACCATTTATGCTCCTAACGTGTCTACGAGACTGAGGTATTTCAATAATAGAACTTTTAGTAAAGGCAGGAAGTAAGTTCTTTGCGAGCTCACCAATTGCCCAGTTTCTATGGCCAGTAGAAATTACAAGGCCCAAATCCTGAATTTCAGCCATTTTTACATTTTCGCCGAATAGTCAAAAACTTCTTGGAGGCCCGCCGAAATTGTTGTGAATTGGAATTCTGGAAACAAAGCGCTGAATTTTGAACTATCGGACTGTGTATACCATTGATAGTCCTTGGAGTATTGATCCGGAAGTAATATTGAATCAACTTTCACATCGGGTATTCTGGCTGAGACTAAGCTTACGATTTCGCTAAATGCATGGGAGATGCCTGTGCCAAAATTCAGTAATCCATAACCTCTATTTGAATTCATCAGAAGTCCCAGGAAACGCACCAAGTCGTCCACAAACACGAAATCTCTCGACTGGCTACCCAGAACATGTCCTTCCTTTGTAAAAATGACAATTTTATTGGTTCTTAGAGCATCGTTAACAAATCGCCATACTATGGAAGACATTGCCCCCTTTTTTTCTTCAAACCTCCCATAAATATTAAATAAGCGAAGAGCAGTAATATGGGGAATTTCGCAGTTGCACCTTCTATTTATATATTGTTCTGATTCCCACTTTGATTTAGCATAGAGATTGTTAGGACTAGTCAAGTTCAAATCTTCATTCATCGGAATAACTTGCGAGTAAACTGAAGCGCTAGACGCGAAAACCATATTAATTCCTCTTTTACAAGCCACATCAACTAAAGAATTAGTTACATAGGTATTGAAAATTCGGATTCTTGTTTCGTCAGTGAAAAGAGTAGAAGTTATAGCTCCAAAATGGAGAATATCTGTGACGTCCTTGGGAAGAGTTTCATTTAAATGTAAGGGGTCAATTTTCAGTAACTCACTTTTTTGATTAGTTTTTCGCAAAGCAAGTTTTTGACTCTCAATATCAACTACATAATGAATATCAAAGAGATTACTGCGGAATATTGATTTGCCAATAAAACCTTCGGAACCCGTAAGCAGAATTTGTTTCAAAAGTCTAATCCTTCTGTATTTGTTCCAGAGTCCGAATAAGAAAATCTTATGCACTTCTCTTTCCCAAACACATTTTCAACCTCATCTATCTGTTTCGGACTCGCTAGAACTAAAATATAGCCGCCATTTCCAGAACCCAACAATTTAAAACCATCAACACCAATATCTCTTAGTAATCTCGACTTTGTATTAAGAATGTTATGAAAATCAGGATCCATCGGCAAAGTTTTCTTAATTTCCCAATAATCAATAACGGCACTTACAATGGAGGAGTAGGCAAACTCGGAATTGGAGCTAGCTTTCAATGAATCTTCTAGTTTTCTTGCAATATTTGCACTCTCTTTGAATGTCGAAAAAAGAATGTTGTTTGCAGTATCTTGAATGGTTTGAGCAGCAGAGGCGTTTTTGCGTTTAAATTCTGTTGCAACCAAGATCTGTCTTGCTTTCAAAAAAGCTTTAACTTCGCTGGAGAGATTCAAATTGTGCGATTCAAAACCATTCTTGTTGAGCCTGTAACTCTGAAAACCACCGTGCGTAGTGGCTATTTGATCTTGCCAGCCGCCAGGCTCTCGTAGTTGCTCTCTTTCTAACTCAATGGCTTTGCCAGCAAGCTCTGCACCGTTTACAGATATCCCTAGTCTAAAGTTAAGATTTTGTATGGCCGCGGCGGTAAATGCAGATGAAGATCCAAGTCCAGATTCTCCGGGAACATCTGCCATCGTCGCCATATTCAATGGCATCGTCCAATCTAAATTCTTGAGTAACTGCCGCAAAACGGGATGTTCCAACAGTTTGAAGTTGCTTACACTCTCAGTTTTGCGATAGGTAAAGCGAAAGCGATCCTCAGCTAAGGGCCATTGCGGTAAAGAGAAAAAATATACGTACTTATCAATTGTCGCATTTACAACACAACCACCATACTCTTGAAAAAAGGGATAATAATCAGAGCCGCCACCAGCATAACTAATTCGAACAGGAGATTTCGAAATAATCAGCATTCTATATCCAGTCCAACAGTAGTTCTCGCACTCCATTTTTGCGCGCCTGAACAAACGGAATGTTAGCATTATTCGCAGCTGAAAGGTCTGAGGGACTATCCCCTATAAAAAGAGTATTAGATTTACTTGATCCGGATAGAGAGATTGCCATCTCCAACATTGCTGGGCTAGGTTTTCTGCATTGACACGCATCTTGCGGAGTATGGGGACAAAATATCGCACCGTTTAACTGACCTTTATTACTAGACCAAAATTTAGCAATCGTACGGTTGACAGACAAAGCATCTTTCAATTCGAAAATACCTCGACCAATACCAGATTGATTTGAAATTAGAAATACGGAGATGTTTTCACGACACAACAATTCAATAAAATCAAAATTATCGTCGAGAAATTCTATCGAGTTTACATCATGAAAGTAACCATCGTCGTGAATAATTGTATTGTCTCTATCCAGAAGGAGAGTTCTTTGAGTTGATTTCATGGGAAGTGAATAAATTTCACAGAACATGAATGCCTGTCTCAATATTCAGCTTGTACCAATGCGTAAGTTGAGGAGAAGGATTTTTGGCATCCGCAAACCATGGGCTTGGGGCAACGATATTCGGTTTGGGAAATTGTCTATTTTCACGTAAATACGCACCCCACCACGAAAAACTACTATTGCTTAAGATTAGATGAGAGCAATTGCTTAGCAGGAGCAGCTCCTCGGCTGCATGTAGACCAAATTGTCCGGAAATCACAATCCAATCAGGCACAACGATATTCTCTCTTGCCCACTCTGGATCATCAGAGAAAATAAATACTTTCGATTCAGGCACGCGCTTTGATAAATGCTTTAAAGCCTCTTCAAAATATGTTATCGAACAAACGCCATGAAATTTATTAGTCTTCATATTTGAAATGTAATCACCACGTCGCACGTGGATCCCAATACTCCCGGATTTACTTTGCTTAATCAATCTTTCAATATTTACGTAATCCGAGTTAACTTTTGCTAGGGAATTAAAAGTCTCCAAAATTTCAGATTGTGCATCTTTGAAATACTTCTCAGACTGCCAGTATCCTTCCAGACCAATAACTTCTGCATCACAGTTTTGAATATCTTTTGCCAGTGAATCACTTTCCTTAAAGACTGCGAAGGTTTTCTCCTGGCATTGCGATTCCAAAACCTTCTCAAAGGTTCGTGGATAGTATATCGACCCAAAATTCTTAACACTGAGGTCCTTTGTTAAGGAAAATTTGCGGATATCTAAATTTCTTCGGGCATTCTTGCCCCGTTTTATTAGAGGTTCATTAATTCGGACGTATTCAACTGTGATCGAATTGGACTTTGCTATTGCCATGCCAAATGCCACTTGAAACATTTGGTTTCCCAGCCCGCCTTGCAGGCGAATTACTACAAGTTTCGCAGTACTTGGAAGGCGAATCACTCTCTTAGTGTATCCAAGAAAGCTACGAAAGTGTGTTAGTCAGCAACCAATGGAAATAATGATTTAAGAAGCGCTTGTCAATGTGGCCGTTCAGATGCAAGAGTGAAAAGAGCTCTGTAATTATCTACTGATTCTTCCTCTGTGACAACACCTTTAATGAAATCTAAATTGTTCATTACAGAAGATTGAGCAATTACTTCTCTAAGTTCCGCAAAGGAAATCAATCCGTTCATTGGTAACGCAAGTCTTTCATCAACCCGCAGTATGTAGTGGAAATTGCCAGTTGTTGGTGTTGAAATTACAGGTGTTCCGTGGGCAAGAGACTCTAGCGTTATGGTGGGAAAAACATCAAAGCATGCTGAGGCAACTGCAGTTACATCTACTGTATGAATTAATTCATAAAGTTCTTTTTCGTCGAGTAATCCATGAAAAGTAAATTGATTTGAAGGCAAAGATGCCTTGGCGAAATCCAATAATTCTGTCCCACCTGCTAGATGAAGATGTAGCTCATAAGGGCTTGAAAACGAGTCAACAAGTCTTTCAAGGCCTTTACCTATTAATCTTCCTGCGAAAAGCACATGAAGTTCATTGTTCCATTTTGACAGCTTCGTCCCAATAAACTCGCAAGTGCAAGGTCTAACCGTATTATTCACAATTGTTCCGGTTGGGTATCCCTCAGATTTGTAAATGGCTGACTGCAAATCGCTGAGGTAGACAATATTTGATGAACTAGAAATTATAAACCTCGTCATTTTCTGCCAGAAATTTGGTTTTGAGTTTAGTTTGAGATTTAATGGTTTGAGACTTCTATGAAATGCTATTAGTTGACTTTCGATATTCCCGTCGTTTCCAGGGATATCCTTGAAGTCCTGGGGATACAGTTTCCGGAAACGTAAAAAAGTATAATCATGAATGGTAAACAGAACGGGAATTCGAAGCGCCCTAAACATTAAAAGTGATGTTATTGGAATCCTCCAACCAATCTGGTGCACCCAGATCACCTCAGGAGAAAATTCCTTGATACATCGATATATTCTCCAAAGTCTTCTCACTGCAAGAATGCGTAGGACACCTTCAAGTCGTGGAAATCGATTGCGGGCTCTATCTCGAAGTCGATCAAATATCGACTCTTTAAAATATCGGAGATGGAATTGGTGCTTTGTTTGAGGAAGGACCGCTTTCTTACTTGTACACAAATATACAAACTCATTATCATCAAATACCCGAAGGGCCAGATTCATAGCAATACTTGCTGCGCCTTTTGATTCAAAAGGATCTACATCATTTAGCAAGAGCGCCTTTACGAACTTAGTTTTCATTTTGTCTTTGCCATTGTGAGTTTTTCAGCTTTCTCAATTGGCGTTTAATAAGCGACTTTAGAATCATTACAGCACATCGGCAGTATAAATATAGTTTCCGTGACTGCGAAATTCTTATTTTAGAAATCACATTGAATGCATCTTTACTCAAAATACTTTTGCCTGTAACGAGGGACACGAGAGCTGATGCGAAAAGACGATTTATTTTGTTTTCCCTAATTTCACCAAAATGGAAATATTCTGGCTTATAGGAAAATAATTCTCTTGCCACATCCGAAAGTTCATCAAAATTGAGTTGACGTAGAAGTCCAAAGCTCTCTGAATCAATTCTTCCCAGATGATCAATTAAGAACTTATCACAATAATCTAAAAACACTTGATCAGATATGTCAGATGAATCTAACTCAATGTGAGAGAAACTTTTTAGTTTATTGCGCATTTGCTCCGCACCGAAACCTAAATAGGAAAAATGGCATCCATTCTCTGAAGATTGAAAAGTGGGTAATTTGTGGTGACGGCCCGCGTTGGGCCAATTCTTATCACTTCTCGTTGTAAAAACTGCTTTGTTCCATCTCAAATTCCAATCGGTAGTTGACCAGTTTGCTTTGCGATAGAAAGTTGGAGTGTGGAAATGATAATCCCCTCTTAGTTTGCGCATGGTGGCAACCTGTGAACGCGCAGGTATTTCATCAAGATCAGAAATGATGTAACCGTCCTCCGGATAGTTCTCAATTAGAAACTCTAGTAGACCTTCTCTAGCACTGGATTCCCGTTGCCAAGCGTCCTCGCCTTTTAGATCTAAACTTACGGTAACTACTCTCTGGGAAAAATCTGAGGTTGATGTGAGCCATTCACTAAAAACTAATGGTTTTTTGTTACCACGAAATGTAACTTTTGATTCCCCGATTACAACCAAGTCAACGTGGGACTTGAGATACTGAATTCGAAATCTCGCAAGTTCGATTTCGTCGTTAGCTAGAAACGCATCAATTATGCGTGGTGCCCCATAATTCCCTTCGCCCATGAGAGTACTTTACTCCTTGTGAAGATTCTTTTTCTGATGCTAGATAGTGAGACTGGACCTTGGAGCCAACTGTTTTTTTCTGGAGCTGAAAAGACTTGGAGAAATGATCTATTAAGAGATGATTTATATTTCAGATATATGTCTACTGGTACTAACTATGCCTCCAAGCTTCTCCCAAGCAAACTTCTCAATGGCCGTTTAAATTCTATTCTCTGGCCTATTTTCGAACTAAAAAATTATCAGAGACTTTCCCGAATTCAGGTTCAAAAGAATGGTCAAGTTCTCCAAATAGATACCTCAGAACGTTGGTCTTCAATTGCAATTAAGACTCTTGTCGCATTCAAATATTGCCTCGAGAATTGGGATTTTGATTTCATAGTACGTGGAAATGCAACTGCATACTTCAATGTTATAGCTCTTCGAGACTATTTAGAGAATTGTGAATCAGACTATGTTGGGCCAATTCAGAAAAATAAACCTTTTGCTAGTGGTTGGTCCATGGGGTTATCTCGAGAAGCAGCCACTTATCTTTTGGATCATTTTTCTTTCCACGAACTGAGCTATTTCGATGATGAAGCATTTGGTAAAGTGTTAACGCCGAGGTTTGGATGCCAACCAATGCCTTTTTTTGAAATTTCGAGCCCCGAATTGATAAATGGGTATTCACAGGAATTTCTGCGCAATTTTCCGGTAATACGAACAAAAGCAATTGTCGAGGGCAATAGAATTGACTACTTAATCCAGCAAAAATTATATTCAAAAATCAAAGGGAATCGCCAAGTATGAAGATTCTTCACGTTATTACAACAATTGACATAGGGGGCGCAGAGAAGCAATTACTCGAGTTAAGTCGTAGTCAAGTTTTGGCTGGGCACGAAGTTTATGTCGCATATTTAAAAGAAATACCTCGTCTTCGCGAACAATTTACTGATTGCGGAGTGTCTGTCATTGGAACGCTATATGGGAAAAGCGCTATTCGGCAGCCATGGATTCTCAGGCAAGTTATTAAAATAGTTGCACCAGACTTAGTGCATTATCATTTGCCAAGAGCAGAATTAATCGGAGCAATTGCGAGTTTCCCGGAAAAATATTTTGTCAGTCGGCACAATATGGAGAAATTTCTACCCAGCGGTTCCTTATTCTTATCGAAATTACTCTCTAAACTCGTTACTCGCAGAGCATGGGCTGTAATTGCGATTTCGAATTCAGTCAGTCTATTCTTAATTAACAGCGGAGAAATTTCTCGAAGAACTATGACTGTAACAATTCCTTATGGAATTAGTTCGAGTGAGAAAGAAATTGCTCTAAAACAGCCAAAAGATGCATCGCTGATATTTGGAACTTTATCACGTTTAACTCCTCAGAAAGACATACCTTGCCTACTAGAGGGATTTGCGATTCATTTGAAGAATTACCCAAATGACGTTCTTAGAATTGCAGGAGTAGGTGAATTGCAGTCAGAACTAATTAACTTTGCCGCTTCACTAAATATAGATGAGAGAGTCCAATGGTTGGGTAAAGTACCTAACGCTGACGAGTTTCTTAACAACCTAGATGTTTTTATCTTGACAAGTAAATATGAAGGGTTCGGACTTGTAATTTTGGAAAGCTTAAGATCTGGAGTAGTACTTCTAAGTTCCAAAAGTGAGGCAGCCATCGAAATTCTTGGTGAGGAGTATAAAGGCCTCTTTGGTATCCATGACAGTAAATCATTAGCCAATTTGATGGGGCGTATGAGAGAACGGGAGTTTCGAGTAACGCTTCAAAAGCAAGGAGTTACGGTATTGCCACAATACTCAATTGAAAAAACAGTGGAGAGTCACGATAGACTTTACTTGAGTGTGAAAACCAAGTCACAGTTGAAAAAGGAAACTAATTGATTCTTGTAACGGGCGGAGCGGGTTTCATTGGATACCATCTGCTAAAAAATATAGGTGATCAAAGTCAGGTCCTATCTCTTGATTCATTTTCCAATTACTACTCAGTAGAGCTAAAGAAATTGAGATGCAGAAACATTGAGAGAGACCTTGGAGTATCCGTTGTCGAGTTAGATATGGTCGATTCTATTGAATTAGATAAGTTGTTTAAGGAAAACAAGATAGAGACCGTTATTCACTTAGCAGCTCAACCAGGGGTGAGAATTTCCCCTAGTAAATATTCCAACTACGTAAATTCGAATTTATTGGCTTTTGAAAACTTATTGCAAGCCTGCGTAGTCAATGATGTGCAAAATCTGATATTTGCCTCGTCTTCAAGCGTTTATGGAAATCACGCAAAGATCCCGTTTTCTGAAGAGGAAAGTTTCTTGAGGCCGCGCAGTTATTATGGAGCCACCAAGCTTTCAAATGAAATTACGGCAAGAGTGGTTTCTGAACGTCATGGGCTAAGGATTTTGGGCTTGAGGTTCTTTACTGTTTATGGTCCTTGGGGCCGGCCCGACATGGCTTACACGAGGGTTGCAAGTGCCCTGCTGAATGATGAAGATTTCAACCTCTTTGGGGATGGTTCTGTAATTAGAGACTTCACGTACGTCTCCGATGTCGTCAAAAGTATTCTAAAGCTAACTGAAACGCTTCCTACTTTGAAGGAGGGAAGCTTTGAAATATTGAACATTGGTGGTGGAAAGCCGGTATCTCTCATTGAAATGATTGGTGAATTTGAAAATCAACTGGGAAAGAAACTTAGAATCTTGAATAGAGAAAGTAATCCAAGCGATGTTATAAAGACACATGCGGATTGGACAAAACTTCACACCATCTGTGGTGATTTTCCAAAGACAAGCCTCACAGAGGGTATCGAAGAGACAATTGCGTGGGCCAAAGATCCCGAAATCAAACCTAAATTGAAGTCATGGATTCAGAGCGTGGTGTAGTTCGATGAAAGAAAACTCGTAAATGTGCGGAATTGCGGGAGTGTTTGGCGAGACCCGAAATAGAAATTGGATGCAGGAGCAATTCCAATTACTTGCTCGTCGAGGTCCAGATTCGCATGCACAGATTAGTGCTGGACCGCAGTGTCAACTAATTGCATGTCGCCTAGCAATGACAGATCCTAATCCTCGAAGTAATCAACCCTTTGAGGATAGTTTCTCTCAGAATTCAATTGTTTTTAATGGAGAAATCTATAATTACCTCGATCTAAAAGAGAAGTTACTTTCGGATTATCCGAATGAGATTTTCCGTACTGAGTCTGATACAGAAGTTCTTTTGCGATGGCTTGATAAGTTCGGAGTTGATGGAATTTCTAACCTGCAAGGAATGTATTCTTTCGCATATTATCAAAAGTCAGCAAATACTATAACGCTTTCACGGGATACTCTTGGTAAAAAACCTCTTTACTGGATGATGCATGAAGCGTCGCTTTACTGGTCCTCTAG
>Ga0129336_10000769_pt1 | contig 18894 bp, 21 predicted proteins | sample CPB6_02_DNA_FD_96878 | JGI IMG/M metagenome (GOLD analysis project Ga0129336, IMG submission 96878) | Freshwater to marine salinity gradient microbial communities from Chesapeake Bay, USA - CPBay_Sum_0.6_0.2_DNA | ecosystem: Environmental > Aquatic > Marine > Coastal | place: USA: Chesapeake... | reverse complement strand
TAGAGGCCATTAAATGAATAAGGCAGAGAAGATCCCTGTTTATATTGGGTACGATCCTGTAGAAGCTGGAGCCTTCTGGACCTGTGCTTCTAGCCTGCTAGAAACCTCTTCTGTACCTGTCGAGATTATACCGCTAAAACGCAGCCAACTGCCTCTTACCAGACCCCGACATCCTAAGCAATCCAACGAGTTCGCCTTTACTCGTTGGCTAGTTCCTTACTTGCAAAATTACCGTGGTTATGGTATATTCGTAGATTGCGACTTCGTGTTTCTGGATGATATTGCGAACCTCTGGTATCTCAGAGATAAACAGTACGCAGTGCAAGTTTGCAAGCATAACCCGGATGTATTCAAGGCGGGCACAAAGTTCTTGGGTACGGAACAAACCGTATACGAAAAGAAATGCTGGTCCTCTTTAATGCTATTTAATTGCGAACACGTAGCGTGCGAGAGATTAACACCGGGTTACGTCGATAGAGCCAATGGTTTGGATTTGCATCAATTCAAATGGTGCAATGAAGAAGATATTGGTTCTTTGCCGTTAGAATGGAATTGGCTTGTCGGTTTGTACCGGCATATTAAAGATGCTAAAGCTGTCCATTATACGGAAGGTGGCCCGTACTTCTCGGACTACGCTGACTCCCAGTATGCAGAAGAATTCTGGACTGCATTCAATAAAATGAAATACGTCAAAGACGGCCTAACTTAATTCTAAAGGAGGAATAAATGGCTGATGCAATGTATGACAACTACCGAGAGGAAGCACTGAAAGGTACGCGAACTCCTCTTAGTGAAACAATTAAAGTAGTGGGCGTTACTTCGGGATATACGTTCAGCGCAGCACATACTTCTCTCAATGATATTGCTGGAGCTAACCGAGTTCACACCTCCCCTGCTCTTACCAGTAAGACGGCAACTGCTGGTGTATTCGATGCTGACGATACCACGCTTACTGCGGTAGCGGCTGGCAGTGCTATTGCTGCGCTTATTGTTTACACCGAAGCAGGTACTTCTGCCTCCAGCACTCTGATGGTGTACTTGGATTCTGCTTCGCAACTCCCTGTTACGCCTAACGGCGGTGACATTATTATCTCTTGGGATAACGGCGCTAACAAAATCTTTAAGCTCTGAGGTGGCCTATGGATATTATGGCTTTCCTCATTACGGATCCGCTCGTTAAGCGCACTCGGCGCATGAGCATGATTCAAAAAGAGATCATAAAGATCACAGCAAAAAAACGCAGGCTTGAGTTTGATGCTCTGTCGCTTACAGAGGAGTACGAAAAACTCCGACTGGAAGCAAAGAACATTAAAAAGAAAGGCTCCCCGTAGTAGGGAGTTTTTTCTATGCAAGTCTGTGTGCGCTGCAACTGCGTAGCTATTACTTCGTCTATAGGAAGGGGTAGCTTGTGGCTGTAGGTTTTGATGCTGCAACAGAGTTTCCAACAACTCAGTCAGCGGGTGCGAGTAATACTCTTACCCTAAGCTGGAATCACATTCCAGTTACCAGCACCCCTCGCGGTGTTGGTGTTTTTATTGTTGTACCAATAGCAACTACTACAGTTGTATCCGCTGTTACTTACGGCGGAATTGCTCTTTCACAAGTTGCTACTGCTAGAGATACTGCTGGAGAAGTGGGAACAACCGAGTTCTGGTACTTAGGTTCCAATGTTCCTACCGGGACACAAGCTTTCAATGTCCTTCTTGATGCATCCACTACCAGCGGAAAATGGGGCGTCGGTTTCACTGTTTCTGCGTCTTTTGATACGGTTATCTCTCAGTTTGCCGTTGAAGAGAATAACCAAGCTCTTGCTGAACACACTCTCAGTACGGTAAATGTTGGTGTTCTCCTTGCTGGAACTTATTATGGAGGATCCACGCCTCCTGCGGCAGGTTCAAACAGCACTACTGTTTTTGATATTGATTACGGAGCCTATGCTGCTAGAGTAGTACGAGAAACTACTGAGACTTTGGGAAAGAGAACAGTTGGTTTTTCAGCGGCAGCAGATGACGTAGCCGCTGTTTATGTTGCTATTGAAGAAGTAATCCCAGCAACTACCCTTTCAGCAAACGGTCTTACATCTGGTTTAGCTTTTGGTTCTATTACGCTTTACCAAGATATAGAGTTCTCCCTCTCTGCGTCTGTTCCTCCGGGCTACAAATACACTGTCCTTGATAACCCGGAACTCGTTGCTGATTGGTCAATAGGAAGCTCTTACGGAAGTACGCTATCTACCTCGGATATCGTTGTCTTTAAGAAGTTCGCATTCCGAGATGGAACCACTGCTACCCATAGCGTAACCATCAGCACCAATGGCAGAGTATTTGTTAACTCTGGTTCTGATTCTTCCTCGTACACAGTCGAGTACTTCCTCTGGGACGAAGAGACATCCCTGTACGGCACAACTCGTACCTTTGCCGTAATTCAGAACCCTGTAACATCCGCAACTGTATCCGCTGTAGGCAAGGCTTCTGACCTTGCTTTTGGTACGCTTGTACTTCAAGCAAGAAACACGGTAACGCCGTCAGGCAAAACTACAGACGAAGCCTTCGGTACGGCTTCTCTTTTTGCGCGTACCACTGTATCCCTTAACGGGCTGGCTTCTGGCGAAGCATACGGTACTCTGCAAGTACTCTCTCGGTATACAGTTCTTGTTAATGGACTGGCAAGCGGAGAAGCATTCGGAACACTAACTCTTAGTGCGGGCGATGTAACACTCTCTGTTGCTGGCAAAGCCTCTGATCTTGCATTCGGTACATTCTCGGTAACAACAGGAGCAGAGAATACTGCTTCTTTCTCGGTATCCGCTACTGTACCGCCAGGATATAAGTTTACTGTTCTTTCTAATCCAGAAGTATCCAATACGTACAACATTGGATACAGCCTCTCTCCGACCCTTGCAACAGGGGATATCGTAATCTTCTCGGAGTGGGCCACTCAAAATGGCACCACTACCTCTTACTCTGTAACGATTACGACAGCGGGTTATCCCATCGTCGATGCTATGAGTACCTCGGGTTCTCTTAGCTTCCAGTACTTCATATGGGATGATTCAGCACAGAGCTATGGTTCTACTGGCACGTACTCCATGCTGGAGTTCGCAGCTAGCCAGACTGTATATCCAAATGATCTCAGTTCAAGCGCAGCGTTTGGAACGCCCAGCGTAATAATAGATAAGTTTGTCGAACTCTTTTCCAAAGAAAGCGATGAAGGGTTCGGGCAAGTAAGTCTGAGTACCAGAGTTGTTGTATATCCTAACAGTAAAAATACGGATGCAGCTTTTGGCTCATTTGCTGTTACTTCTGGCACGTACATACGGCCAAACAGCCTGGCAACAAGCGCATCGTTTGGGGTTGCCAGCCTTACTTCTAGACTGTTTCTGTATCCAAACGGTATTGTTACTGGAGAAAGTTTTGGTACGCCTCAGTTTGGGGCAATTGAGTACATATACCCAAATAGCTATGTACAAGTAGAAGCATTCGGTCAACCGACTTTTGGGACAGTCTATATCCTTAACGCCAGTAGTCTTGCTTCTAGCTTTGCAATTGGGGTACTTACTTTAACCTTTGACCAATATATAGAACTTATTGGCAAAGCATACACAGAATTCGGTCAATTTAGAATCTACATTGCGGGGCAATTAGTCGTGGCAGGAGATAACATATTTGAATGGTTTGAGGATCAGCCTAGCGTACAGGGTTCTAAACTGGATAGGCTGAAAGAGTACTTGAACTCCCAAGGATACAAAGGAAGTTCTAATAGTATGGTATTCAAGTTCTTGCGCGATAATGGATACAAGGGATCATTGCCTCAAATGATCTCTAAGTTTGAACGAGACTTTACCAATAGGTACGGCCCTGCATGATTAATGCAGACAATAAATTCTGCTTAATTAAAAATGCCTTGGACGGTAAGAGGTACGCTCTTTACCGAGACGGGGATTTAATTCGTATTCTGTACGCAGAAGGGCTAGTATCCGGCATGGGTATTGGGGAAGTAACTCTTGTCGATAACAACGTAATCACAGCTTCTTTGCTTCTCTCCGGCTGGAACCAAGAAATTACAGCGGATGAAACACTTACAGGGGTTGCGCCTCTTGTTGTCCATTTCGATGGCGCAGAAACGGTACATTCAAGTGTTGATGGATTTTTGGACCTCTTTTATCACTGGGATTTTGGATACACAAGCACAGCGAGTCAGTCCGTATGGGGGACTACCGCTCTTCTGAAAGGCCAGCAGATTGGCGGACCTATTGCAGCGCACTGCTTTGAAAAAGCCGGAACATACCCTTGTTCAGTTAGAATTCAAGATGCTTTTGGGGCTTATGTGGATCGGTACTTCACTGTAATTGTTAGATTGGCGGACGATTATTACAGTGCGGGAAACACTATTTGTATCTCTAAGGCAGGAGACTTTACAGGAGCGCCTAGCGGGGCGACAACAACAACTACGCCTCCTACAGCAGTGACAAGCGATACTCGCTATCTCTATCGGGCAGGAGAAGACTACAGCACGAGTACGTTGAGCATTGCTCACTCTAAGTCTAAAGTTCTTATTGGGTCTTTTGGAAGCGGCTCCAAACCAAAAGTTTGGCACAAATTAGTTCAAACTCCTCCAAAGACAACAGACACTCTCTTAAACAGTGTCACATTTATGGATTTAAATGTAAACGACATGGATATACCCTTTGGCGATTACATATCTTTTATAAGATGTGACTCGTTTGACCAAGGGGCTAGCGATCCTTATGTTGCTGGCTGTGGAGAAACAGTGGCCTACTATTATAATAACCCTCCTGCCAGTACAAACTTATCCGATATTAAGTGGCCTAAGAATTCCGCTTGGGTATCTAATACAATTGATGGTAATTTGGTTACAGGGAATGCTGTCGGTATCAGAGGAAATAGGCCGATACTTCTTGGAAATGATATAAAGGATCCCTCTGAACACGATGTAAGGGTGCATCTTGCTTATAAGTTATTTATGTCCCATAATTTATTGGGTACAGTTTCGAACAATACAAAAACGCATTTAAAGTTTCATGCTAAAGGCACAGGAACTTTTACCGAAGATTACGGCTCATCTCCTAATCCCGGATCAAAGTATTCAGTTGTTTCTGATAATTATAATTCAGAGGACAGCGCCAACTGGATTATGGCGCTGGCTCCTCAAAACAACTCTTCTACAGAACTTGTTTCTTATATCATTATGGAAAGGAATCAATTTTTGTATGCCTCTGGCGATACTGCGGCAAAAGTTTTTCACATACTCAGCGGACAAAATCTCTGTGTCCGGGATTACACTCTTTCTGGAACAGTTACCGTGAGAAGGGCGGTTGGTTTTGATGCTCATTCACAAGCAATAGGGATAGGCACGCTTTCCCCGTATTTTGTTCCAGCAGGAAACCCATATATTGACGGATCAAGGATATTTACGGCAACAGGAGTAGTGACTCCATTTAAGGCAGGAACATGACAATACCATCAGTTGTTTCGAGGCTCTCTGGAAACACGACTACAGAGACGCTAAATCAAGTAATTATTTTGCCTAGTGGCATTCAAAGCGGAAACATGATTTTTATAGCTGTTTCCTATAACAAACAACCTACAATAACGTGGGACGATTCAGCAGCGGGTGCCTTTACACCTCTTTTTAACTTAACTAAAAGTACCACTTGTCTTGGAGCAGGTTACTACAAGATAGCAGACGGGACGGAATCTGACGCTTCTCTGTCCATTGTGACCTCAATAAGTGCTGGGGCGTCTTGGACAGCTTTTGTAATTTCTGGACATAACTCTGCTATTGAAGCAAGTGTAACAGGTACCGGATCGGGCCTTACTTGCAGCCCTCTAGGGCTAGCTCCAACTTGGGGTTCTAAGGATGTTCTGTGGATTTCTGGAATGGCTGTCCCCGGAACGCCGAGCATAACCGGGACTCCTGCGGATTATAGTGCAACTTACACAGCGGCAGGAGTAGGGACAACACGATCTTCTCTAACTTCTGTAGAGAAAGGCGTATCCAGTACGCTTTCCGAGAGTATAGCGCAAAGTGTATGGGCAGTTTCTTCAACTAACCCGAAAGTCATGTTCCTTGTAGGCATACAAGGAGCAGAAGCTGGCGGATTCACTATTACTTCCGTTAACGAAGGTAATGATGTTTACTCAGGACAAACTTTTGTAAAAGTAGTAGGCACTGGCCTTAGCAACGTAACTTCTGCTACTTACAAAGGAGCCGCTTGTTCAGAAATTAGTAAATCAAGCAGTCTCAGCATTACTATGACTTTCCCTAACTTCTTTACCAACAATATCAAAGTTGGTGCCCAGCATTCATTAAAAGTCCGAGGATAATTTATGGCTAAGATCACATTCAGTAATATCTCGTCTGGTTATCAAAGCGTCAGTACGCTGAACAATAACTTCGATCAGTTGGAGTACGAACTCCAGAACAATGTCCTGTACAGGAATAACCCTACTGGCGAGCCTAACCAGATGAGCAATGATCTGGATATGAATGGGCACGATATTTTGAATCTAGGTAACGCTACAGTCGTAGCCTCTGCTAGTAGCGTACAAACTATGCTTTGGGGTACGCAACGTGACGGTACAGGTACGCACAGTCTGAGCGTAGGCGATGTTTACAGAACAGTAGAAGTCTCTGCTAGTTCTTCGGTAACGGCGGTTATGTACCTTACCCTTGCCTCTACAGCAGGATGGGTAGGCGGGCAATGGGTCTCTCTTCTCCAGAAAGGAGTAGGTAAGATCCTGGTTACTCCCGAAGCGGGGGTCACGGTTAACTGCCCTGCTACTGTCAAAGGCACTCGTAGACAGTACGGAACGGTGACACTTCGGTACAGGGGCAGCGATATCTGGTACTTGGATGGAGATGTATCCGTATGACGGTAGAGAAGATCACGGGTTCCTACCAGTTCAGGTGTATGACTCGGGAACAGAAGGATATCTATCGCAAGGATTTCCTTGAGATTGCGGATCCTACAGGATTCATTTTTGCCGAGAAGTGGTTGGAAGATGGCTACCGCAAGTGGACCTCGTTTATCCACAGTATTGGAGTAAAAGAAGAAATCAAAGAGTGGCAAGAGACGCTAGCCATTAAACTCCAGGCTACAGCAATTACGCAGATTGCAACTCAACGGGATTCCTTCCAAGCTCTGAAATGGCTGGCAGATCGTGGTTGGGTAGAGAAATCAGATAAACGCACTAAGGAAGCTAAAAAAGCAGCAGCAAAAGCCGACGAAGCAGTAGAAGCTGATATGGAAAGACTAGGACTTAAACTTGTCAAATCGTAGTAATAATCAACGCACTCGTCAAGGGCGACGGGTACGCAGACAAGAGCTTTATAATGCGGGGATAGTTCCTTCTCCGCACCATAGGATAATTTCTGATTATCTTCAGTTCAACGTATCCAATACATATTCTGCCGCTGTCGGGCAACTTGCTTGGAATGTGGATAATGGGACAGTTGATTTAGGGATGGATGGCGGAAACGTCACTATGTCTCTGGGTCTTGAGACGTATTTCCATGTGCGGGCGGACTCTACTATTAGTTGCGGCCAAGTAGTTATGGCTACCGGTACACTAGGTAATAGTGGAAAGCTAAAGGCTGCTCCAGCGAATATTACGGACCCGACTCAAGGAATATACATCATTGGTGTGGCAGCAGAGACTATTGCCACTAACGATTTTGGATACGTGACTTGTTTCGGCATAACACATAATGTCGATACTACTGGAGATGAATCCAGCGAAAGCTGGTCAGACGGTACAATTTTGTTTTATAAACCCGGAACAGACGGGAAATTTACTAATGTAAGACCAACAGCGCCTAGTCCGCATGTATTAGTGGCAATGGTAGTTAATAGTGCAAACTCTGGAACAATCTTTGTTCGCCTTACGCACGGCCTTGCTCTAGGCGATATTAATGGTAACGTAGAATTCAGTACTCTAAGCGACAATGATTTTATTGTCTATAACTCTGGTAATTCTCGTTGGGAGAATCAATCAGTAAGCGAAGTTAAAGCTGTAATGGGTTTGCCCGGTGCCCTTACTTGGTACTCTGGAAGCGGCTCTCCAGAAGGTGTGGTAACTGCGGTAGTAGGTTGTCTGTATTCTAATACAGATAGTGGTGCTACGGATTCTCTTTTTGTAAAGAAAACAGGAACGGGCAACACAGGTTGGACTTCATTAGGATAATAAAAATGGAATGGCAAAACCTATTTAATATAGCCGCTTCTTTTGTTGTATTTTTGCTAGGCTGGTTTGTGCGGTTAGCATATGACGCAACAGTAGCTATGAAAGAAGATATTACAGAACTTGAGCGTACTGTATCTAATCATTATGTGCGACGAGAAGATTATAAACAGGATATTCGTGAAATAAAAGATATGCTTATTTCAATCACTGTTAAAATAGATAACAAAGTCGATAAACATGATTTGAGGCTACATGACAACTAAGAATGAAATACGAGAAGCCGCAGAAGCGGATCTCTGTACATTTGCAAAACTTGTCAACCCAATGCGGATCTATGGAGAGATCCACGAAAAGGTTTTTCGTTTTTTGCAGCATTCAGAGAACGATCTTAATCAGCTAATTATGTTGCCTCGGGGACACCAGAAATCTCATTGTCTTGCAGTGTGGTGCGCTTGGTGGATAACAAAGAACCCTGAAACTACGGTTCTGTACATTTCAGCTACGGCTCAGTTAGCAGAGGATCAGTTGTATGCCATTAAGTGCATCATTGATTCTCCAGTATATCGTAGGTACTGGCCTGAGATGCTGGATCAGGACGAAGGTCGCAGAAGTAAGTGGAGTACGACAGCAATTAACGTAGACCATCCATCCAGGATTAAAGAGATGGTTCGAGATAATACTATTCGCACTGCTGGCCTAACCACAAACACTACAGGATGGCACGCTGATGTGGTTATCGCAGATGACGTAGTAGTTCCTGATAACGCTTATACAGAAGAAGGTCGCAGGAAAACTGCCGCTGCTATGTCCCAAATGTCCTCTATCAAGAACGCTGGAGGAATGGTCAAAGCAGCAGGTACTCGGTATCACCCTTCGGACCAATACAGTGTGTGGCTAAATCAAGAAGAAGCTATATACAATGATGCCGACGAGATTGTGAAATACATTCCTGTCTGGGAAACAATGGAAGAAGTTGTAGAGGTAGACGGGGTATTTACTTGGCCGAGAGAAGCGCGGCCTGATGGAAAACGATTTGGTTTTGATCGGAAGATCCTTGCTAGGATTTATGCTGAGTACACTGATAAAACTCAGTTCTATGCTCAGTACTATAATAATCCTAATGATCCCGAATCTAATCGTGTTGATCGTTCTCGCTTCCAGTACTACGATCAGAAGTTCCTTAAACAAGTATCGAGCAACTGGTACTTCAAAGAAACCCGACTTAACGTATACGCAGGAGTAGACTTTGCGTTCAGTTTATCAAAAAAATCCGATTATACGGCTATCGTTGTCATTGGCGTTGATTCCTCTAACGATATCTATGTACTCGATATTGACCGCTTCAAGAGCGATAAGATCAGCGAGTACTACGATAGGTTGGTGTCAATGTATAACAAATGGCAATTCAAAAAGCTCAGAGCGGAAGTCACGACAGCCCAGCAAGTCATCGTCAACGATTTGAAACAAAGGTTCAAGGAAGGCGGTATTTCTCTCAAGATTGACGAGTACCGTCCTAATAGAAACCAGGGTTCAAAGGAAGAACGAATTGCCGCTGTGCTGGAGCCTAGATACCAGCAGCAGGCTATGTGGCACTATCGTGGCGGATACATACCCGTGCTTGAGGATGAGATTCTTCTTGCTCGCCCTGCACACGATGACATTGTGGACACTCTTGCAAGTATTGTAGAGATTGCCCAGAAGCCGCGAGAGAGAACTGAAAAAGTAAAAACGACTCCTGTATCTGCTTTGTTCAATAAGCGGTTTGGAGGATTTGGAACAACTATGGGTGGAATAGCATATGGCCGGTAATGTAGCGCAACTCAAGGAACAACTTCGTCCTGATAACCTTGCAGGGCAAATTTACATGATGTGGAATGATTTCTACAATCAACGAAAACCTTGGGTAGAAGAACAAAAAGAACTCAGGAACTATCTGTTTGCTACCGATACTAGCAAGACCAGCAACAGAACCCTGCCTTGGCGTAATAGCACAACTACGCCTAAGCTCACACAGATCAGGGATAACCTCCATGCTAATTATATGGCTGCGCTCTTTCCTAATGACCAATGGCTCAAGTGGGAGGGTTTCTCGCTTGATGACGCTACTAAAGCAAAGCGTGAAGCCATCGAATCCTACATGCAAAATAAAACTCGATTGGGTGGATTTCGTACTGTTATTTCTCAGTTATTGTACGATTACATTGACTATGGTAATGCTTTTGCGGATGTTGAGTGGGTAAACGAAACTAAAGAAGATCCTCTGACGGGAGAGAAAATTCCTGGATATGTAGGCCCGAAGGTTGTTCGTGTTTCGCCTCTGGATATCCTTATTAATCCGGCTGCATCTAACTTCAAGAACACTCCCAAGATGACCCGGAAGGTTATGAACCTCGGGGAACTCAAGGCCCTTGCAGAAGATTTTCCCAATGAAGGTTGGGTAACAGAAGCTCTGGCTAAGGCTATGAAGTTCCGACATGATATTGCTAATGGGCAGTATAGCATTGAGGATTTTGATAAAGCAGCAGGCTATACCATTGATGGCTTCGGTAACCTGTACGAGTACTACCAGTCGCCTTATGTAGAATTGATTGAGTTCGAGGGAGATTTGTATGATCCTTATACTGATACTCTGCTTCGTAATCATTGTATTACGGTCATTGACCGTTCCAAAGTAATCCGTAAAGAAGTCAATCCTAGTTGGTTCCCCAAAGGCTCCAAGGCTCACGTTGGCTGGCGTCTGCGTCCTGACAACCTGTACGCTATGGGGCCACTACATAATCTTGTTGGTATGCAGTACCGGATCGACCATCTGGAAAACATCAAGGCTGACGTATTTGATCTTATTGCGTTCCCTCCGCTGAAGATTAAAGGAGAGATTGAAGAGTTCGATTGGGCACCCGGCGCTGAGATCCACATGGACGTAGAAGGCGACGTATCCATGCTGGTGCCTGACACTACGGCTCTGGCAGCGGACACACAAATCGCTATTCTCGAACAGCGAATGGAGGACTACGCTGGTGCCCCTAAACAGGCTATGGGTATCCGTACTCCTGGTGAGAAGACCGCCTATGAGGTACAAGCACTTGAGAGCGCAGCGGGCCGTATCTTCCAAGAGAAGATCCAGAACTTTGAGGTGGAACTGCTGGAACCGGTCCTAAATGCCATGCTGGAGATCTCCCGCAGGAATATGGACGCAGCGGATATCGTCCGAGTATTTGATGACGAGCTTGGTGCCCAGATCTTCTCCACGGTAACCAAGGAGAATATCACAGCTAACGGCAAACTCCGTCCTGTAGGCGCTCGGCATTTCTTTAGCCAGCAACAATTGATCCAGAATCTGACGGGACTATTCAACAGTCCTGTAGGTCAGTTGATTGCTCCTCATGTATCAGCTAAACAATTGGCGCGGCTAGCCGAGGATCTCTTTGGCGTAGAGCGATATCAGTTGATCTCTGACAACATTGCCCTGATCGAGCAGTCCGAGCAGCAACGTCTGATGGCCGTACTCCAAGAACAGGCTATTGGAGAGGATGCTGCAATGATGGCAGCGGACCAGCAACAGATGCCAATTGGTTGACAAATCAACGACATTCTGCGATAATCGGAGACTATTATGCCTTATGTTAATAAGCCTCGCCCATATAAAAAAGAATATAAGCAACAAAAAGAACGCGGAGAACATCCGAATAGGATGGAACGTCAACGGGCTAGACGCAAATTAGACAAAAAAGGTGTTAATCGCAAAGGTAAGGATGTTGCTCATAAAAAAGCCTTATCTAAAGGTGGATCAAATAAAGACGGAATTCGTTTAGAATCTCCTAGCAAAAATCGTTCTTTTGCTAGGAAATCTGATGGATCAATGAAGTAAAGTTACCTTAATAAAACAAGTGAAAACAGTTTGGTTCAAGGGCGCTAGAGACGATCAATCTAAAGCGGACAGAAAGTCCCAGATTGTCTCAGCAGCCAAAGCCCTAGAGATTCTGACCGGAATCCTTGAGGAAAAGATTAAGGAAAAAGAGTCAGAAAGGAATCTGCCGAAATGCTACGAACTCGCAGGGTTCGCGTACTTTCAAGCAGATGCGTCCGGTTATATACGGGCGCTTCGGGAAGTTCAAAGCATTATTGACCTACAAGGAAAGGATTAAATATGTCTGAAGAATTCTTGGGCGAGACCACTGCCCAGCCAGCCGAAACTAGCCTACCCGCAGTTGAGGCACAAGCGGTAAAGCAAGAAGGGAAAGCCGAATACGGCGAGTTCCTCCAAGCTATTACCAACCCTGAAGGAAAGCCTAAGTACAAGACTGTGGCGGATGCGTTGATCGGTGCAGCTAAGGCGCAGGAGCATATCCAGCGTATCGAAGCTGAAAACGCTGAACTTCGCAGTGTCGCTAAGAAGGTTGAGACTATGGAACAACTCCTTCAACGCCTTGAACAAGGTAAGGGTTCCGACCAAACCCCGATTCCGAAAGTCGAGGATCAGGAGCAGATCGTTCTTTCTGTACTGGAGAGACGAGAACAGGCTCTTCGTGAACGCCAGAACCGTGAACAGGTACTGGAGTCGCTTAAAGGAAAGTTTGGAGATAAAGTCCAGGATGTCCTTCAAGCGAAAGCTACTGAACTTGGTCTTAGCGTAGCTGAGATGGGTGCATTGGCTGCACGTTCACCTAAAGCAGTACTCGGTTACTTCGATGCAAAAGCCGTGGCTCCTTCCGTACAAAGTACGGTAAATACGCAGGCTCTTTCTCCAAAACAAACGGAAGTAAAAGCACCTGACAATATCATGTGGGGCGCAAGCACCAAAGATGTTGTAGGGTTCTTCCGGCAAGTTAAAGAGGAAGTAAACAAGGAACTTGGACTTACCTAACAGGAGAATACTATGTCCAATATGACGCTGAACTCTGCTGCGTTTATCGAAGCGCAACAGTATAGTCAGTTTATCCTTCGTACCCTGCCGACTGCGATCCTTCCCGCCTCTTTCTATCGGGATGTATCGGATTTCGGCGCAGGTTCGACGCTAAACATCAAAACCATTGGTACGGCAACGATTCAAGAAGTAGAAGAGGATACTCCTCTTATCTACAACCCGATTGAAACCGGCAACATCACTCTCTCAATCACCGATTATGTTGGCGATGCTTGGTACGTTACTGACGTACTGCGTCAAGATGGTTCGCAGATTGAGGCTCTGATGGCTGCTCGCGCACAGGAAGCTACCCGTGCGATTCAGCAGCGTTTTGAAAGCCGCTTCTATCAAGTTGCCTATGCTGGTCAAACGGCTGCTAACCCCAACAACGTAAACGGCTTCGCTCACCGCTTCCGCGCTACTGGCGCTAACTGGACGATGGACGAAGATGACTTGATTGCAATGCGTCTCGCATTTGATAAGGCCAACGTACCGCAGTTCGGGCGCGTTGCTATTGTTGATCCTGTGGTTGCAGCAACTTTCCAGAAGAAGGTTGTTATAACCTCGCAGCTTGATCGTCACCCGGCTTATCAGTCGGTACTCGAAAATGGCTTCAACAACGAGCACCAGTTTGTAATGCGAATTCATGGCTGGGATATCTGGACCTCTAACCTTCTGCCCACGGTCGCCGCTGGCACGAGCGTAGACGGAACCAGCACTCAGTCTGCTAGCACTACCTGTATCGCTAACCTCTTCATGTCCATCGCGGATGACAACACCAAGCCGGTTATGTCGGCATGGCGTCAGCCCCCGAAGGTTGAAGGTGAGCGCAACAAGGATCGCCAGCGTGATGAGTTCCTTACGACGGCTCGTTGGGGCATGGGAGTACAGCGCCGGGATACCCTCGGTGTAGTTGTAACTTCTGCAACGGCAACGGAATAAGGAGTAAATAATCATGGCTAAAGAAAATAGTGCAGGTCTTGGTGTAAGCGCCCGTTATGGTGCCATCTCTCTTCCTGATGGCGCTCGCGGTGAACTCGGACGAGGCGAAGGCGGTATTTATACGCTTGCCGCTGACTTTTCGGCAGACCTTATCAACTCCGATTCTATCGGTCAGGCGGTAACGGTTCTGCATCCGGGAACTCTGGTGCTTCGCGGTTGGGCTGAAGTAGAGACGGCTGTCTCTCTGAGTGCTGCTGGTGCTGCTGTATCCATTGGTCGCCAAGGCGGTCTGGGTACGGATAGTGCCGATCTCTCGGGTTCGGCTGTCGGTGTGGGCTTCAAAGCTCTGGGCCTCAAGGGGACGTTCTCCACCGGTATCACGGCTACAACGACGGTTGTTGTTGGTATGGCTGCTGGTTCAATCGAAGGTGGCGCTGGGCGTTTGATCCTTGAGATCCTCAAGGCTTAACGATAACTACAACGACAACAACTCTTAGGGGGAGTTGGGGCGGGTGTCCCGCTCCCCCTTTTTTATTTTTGGAGTCAGTATGAAACTTACTCTCCTAGAGATAGTTCAAGACATAATGAACGATATGGATGGAGATAATGTTAACTCCATCAATGACACAATTGAAGCGCAGCAAGTTGCACAGATTGTCAAAACTACGTACCTTGAAATGCTGGCTAATCGCAATTGGCCGCATATGCATTCTCCTTTTAATTGCAATTCCTCTTCGGATTCTTCTTATCCTACTAGCCTATCCATACCGGATAATATCAAAGAAGTTAAATGGATTCGGTACAACAAACGCTCCATTACCGACACGAAGGATAAGTATGAAGAGATAACGTACCTCCAACCGGAGGACTTCTTCGATCATTGTTCCAGGAGAGACTCTTCTGCAAGCAATGTTCAAATCATTAATCTTAACGGTATGCGAATAAATGTTCGCAACGATCAGCCTCCGCAATACTGGACAAGTTTCGATGATTCCACCCTCATCATGGATTGTTTCGATAGCAATGTGGATTCAGTGCTACAAGCGGGAAAGACTTCTTGTTGGGGCGTTAAGAATCCTGAGTGGTCTGGCTTGGATAGCAGCATTCCTGATCTGCCTGCCGAAGCGTTTCCTGCTCTTGTTGAAGAAGCTAAAAGCACTGCTTTCTATACTCTTAGGCAAGTGGCAAACGAAAAGGCTGAACAGAAGGCTAGCAGACAGCATCGTTGGCTTTCTCGTAAAGCATGGCGAGCTAAGGGCGGTATCCGTATGCCTAACTACGGTAGGCGCAAGGCTTTCTCTGGTTATGAAAAGAACCCTCTCTTGGATAAAGGCTAATGGCTAAATCACCAGCTTGGCAACGAAAAGAAGGCAAAGACCCAAAAGGCGGATTGAACGCTAAAGGGCGGGCAGCTTATAACAGAGAGACGGGAGGCAATTTAAAAGCCCCTGCACCTAACCCTAAAACAAAGAAGGATGCTGGAAGAAGGAAATCTTTTTGCGCTCGTATGAAAGTCATGAAAGAGAAGCTAACCAGCGAGAAAACAAAGAACGATCCTAACAGTAGGATCAATAAGTCTTTGAGGGCATGGAACTGCTGAGGATTAAATGGAAGTTATTCAAAACGGAAGTTACTGGGTAATTAAGAATACCCGAGGGCCGATCCCTAAAGTTCTTGACGGAGACTGGGTATCTAAAGGAAAAGCTGAAGAAGCCATTAAGCTGTTCCAGCAACAAGTACAAAGTCGAGCAATCAACGTAAGTCAACGTAGCAGAGAGCGCAGAGAACGTGCAATCCCTTCGACAAAAACACAGCCAGACAACAATAGTTGAGGCTAACAACTGGGTCGCTGGCCTTGTAACAGAGGCTTCTCCTATCAATTTCCCGGAAGGGGCTTCGGTAGATGAGGAGAACTTTGTGCTGGACAGAGACGGTTCTCGTAAACGCCGCCTTGGCCTAGGTAAGGTTGGTGCTGGTATTCAAGAACTCGGCCATGTATCCGTAAGCGTATCTGGGAGCAGCACTGTATCCAATACGTGCTATGCCTCTATGAGTTATCTCTGGACTAACGCTGGAGAAAATCCTGCTACAAATATCTTTGTTTATCAGTACGGCAACAAACTGTACTTTTACGATGCTAACTCTGCTGACAGCGTAGGTAACCCGTACTTCGGATCCAACATATCTCTTCCGGCAACCATAGGAACTAAGTTCTCTTTTTCCAGTATTCAAGGGAATTTGATTGTAGCTGTAGGGGATCAGCAGCTACGAGTTGTCGAGTACTTGTCTTCTATTTCGTACTCGCTATCGCAAGTGCGTCTTAAAGTACGAGACTTCTGGGGCATAGATGACGGGTTTGCTACGGACGAGCGAACAAGTACTCTCACGGATCTTCACGCTTATAATTTATATAACCAAGGCTGGGTACCAGAGTTCTTTTGCTCTTCTGATCCTGACAACCCTACTACCATGAATAATGGCACAACAGAGGATCCTGTTGAGCGCACGTATCTTTCTCTTGGTGTATATCCCAGCAATGCGGATATCTTGTTCACTGCGCTTACAATGCTTACTAATGGCCGTAAAGCATACTATCCGCACGCTCTCAAGAACATTGTATCCGGTAATACGCCCGCTGCTAATGGGCACTACATCATTGATCTCTTTAATCGCAGCCAAGGCCGAAAGGACACTTACGACGAAGATATAGCTGCTGGTTGGACTGCTCGCAGGGATTATAAGAGTTCCATAGTTACGGACCAATCCACTGGAGGTATTAGAAGTATTGCGGCCTACGCTGGCCGTATCTTTTATGCCTGTTCTGCTGGGGAAACTGGAGGAGACCCCAAGAGTCCCCATATTGGCACATTCGTGCTGTTCTCTAAATTGGTGGACTCAATCCAGGATCTTGGGAAGTGCTATCAAGAAGCGGATCCTACTGCCGAAGATATCTCGGATCTGATTGATACAGATGGAGGGTACATACAGCTTCCTGATGCAGTAAACATCAAAGCATTGATACCTTTTAAGAGCGAGCTTCTTGTCTTTGCGGACAATGGCGTATGGTCTATTGCTGGGGGAGATAGGGGCTTTACAGCTACCGAATACCAGTCAAAGTTCCTCACGAACAATGGGGCTTTGTCTACCGACAGTATTGTTGTCACGCCGGATGCAGTGCTGTACTGGAGCCGTAACGGTATCTTTGCTCTGGGCGTAGGGCAGACAGGTATTGAATTCCAATCTTTGACTGAGTACACGATTCAGCGTCTATATAACGCTATTCCGTACAACTGCAAGAACAACGCTATCGGTATATACGATGATGCAGCGTATCGCTGCCGTTGGTTGTACCAGCAAGAATACAATGCGGATGCGCCCCAAAAGTTCACGCATGAATTGATCCTGGATCTCTCTATGCCTGCATGGAGTCGCTTCAAGTTCTATGATCTGTCGGCTAGCTCTACTGCTACGCCGCGACTTACTGGGTATCTAAATACCCCTGTTGCCTACCGTAACTCTGTTGGCTCAGACTTCCGCTATACAGGGTTGGATGAAGTAGCTTCACATACTTATGCGATGTCCTTGTACTACTATAACAATACATCCTTTGAGGACTGGTCTTCCGTGGATGCAGCAGCTTACCTGATTACTGGGTATCTTCTGTGAAGCCTATACCCAGAGTGCAGTCTTGGAATAAGCAGTCCTCTCAGGACCAACAAGAAAAGCAGTCCAGTTTTATTTCTCCTTCTCGTCACAAAATGGCCCCGTACTTGACAGTCTATCTCAGGAAGACAGAAACAATTATAGCGGACTCTCCGGTGGATCCTTGGGAGGCTAGCCTCTAATGCGTATAGGTGCATCTCGACAGAAGTACTCTCCGTGGCTTGTTGTGCATTTCAACAAGACTGAAAGCATTTCCCCTGACGAAGCACCTCCTGTAGTTGGCCCGCCATCAGGCGGGAGATACCCGTATGATGATTACGCAAGTGGTTGGTCAGGCGGACCTGCACTTCAGTACTGGTGGAAGATGCGGTTGGATGTTACAGCAACATCCTCTATATCGCAAACTAATAGAGGAACTGGCGGCACAGCTATTCTGTATAGCAGCGATAGAAACACTATAAGCACTACTTTTGCTGTTGTCACTCTGGGCACAGAGGATTCTGCGGCTTTTGTTCCGGCAGCGGCGAGTGCCGATAGAACTGTTATTTATGCGCCTAATGTTGAAATTAATGGGACACAGCCTTTTACTGCTGGTATATGGGTAAGACCGTATGCTCAAAACCAAGGAGGGGCTTTGTTATTTCAATCCAATCTTGGATCTCCTGCGGATAAACTTGATATTATCAGCTACAATGTTTATCGCGGGCTATGGATTGAATTAGTCAACGGTAAAATTTGGGCGCAATTTGGAAATGGGCGGGGAACCGGGTACACTAACAGAATTTCTTTTGAAACAGACTTTAGTTGTATCAGCAATAATACTTTGCAATTTGTAGCGGTTTACTGCGATCCAACTAGTTATCAAACGGCTGAAGCATCCCTCTGTCCTGTATTTAAATTGTACGCAAATGGAAGGCAAATTCCATACCATAGGAACGGAGGAATAGGTTCTGTTTCTGGCGGGTATTTTGGAGACTCAGCATACCAAGCCGTTGCTTGGTCAACTCTAACTAATAGTGCTGGATACAGTGGCGTAGGGTTTCCGGGGACATTAAAAACTTATTGGTCTCCGCACGTAATTGATGAACCCTTCGTTCATTTTGACGAGATTACTCCGCACCAAATTCGTAGGATGTGGGAAATAGGTATTACTGGAAGTTCCGATTTCACTACCGCAAG
>Ga0129336_10000768_pt1 | contig 18899 bp, 20 predicted proteins | sample CPB6_02_DNA_FD_96878 | JGI IMG/M metagenome (GOLD analysis project Ga0129336, IMG submission 96878) | Freshwater to marine salinity gradient microbial communities from Chesapeake Bay, USA - CPBay_Sum_0.6_0.2_DNA | ecosystem: Environmental > Aquatic > Marine > Coastal | place: USA: Chesapeake... | reverse complement strand
TTGTTGGTGGCGGCGGAGGCGGCGGAGGCGGAAGCCAAAACGTCGCAGGTGGCGGTGGAGGCGGAGGCCAAGTTGTCGTATGTAATATTGACGTCAACCCACTTCAAACATATCAGGTAACAATTGGCGCAGGCGGTATGGGCGGACTAGGTGCTCAGACTGGTGCTGCTGACGAAATCAGCACACTTCCAGGTGGTAATGGTACTCCTACCTCATTTGGAACTGTAACAGTTGCTAACCTTCTAACAAACACAGACTTTGATTACAACATTCTTGGTTGGGACCCAGATGTTGTATTCCGTTCCGCAACTGGTATCTCAGGACAATCAGGTCTTACTGTTTATCCAAACGCTGCTGGTATATCTGTAGGTCAGATTGTAACTGGTGGTAACATTGCCGCTGGTGCAGTTGTTACATCTATTACTGGAAACGTAGTAGCAGTATCTATTGCTAACACAGGTGTAGTAAGCGGTATTATTCGTTTTGATAACGACACTATTCGTCTACGCCCAACAAACATCTTCTTTAACAATATCTCAGGCGGCGGAGACTTAACTAACCCTCAGACATCAAATACCCCAGGTTCACCATACTTCCAGAACCTATCAAACAATATTTTGATGCCTCAACTATCACAGCTTGAAGAAGCTGCATTAATCACAAATAACAACATTCGTCAGTATGGTGTGGCCCTATCTACATTTACCATCACCAACGCGGGTGTTCCAACTAAGTTGGCAGAAATGTCTGGTGGTTATGCAAAACTTCTTACTGGTTCTTTAACTGCAACAACAGTAACACTGAATGACACTCTAAACGTGTATCCAGGTATGTTTATTGCAGGAAACGGTGTTCAGTCTGGAACTACGGTTCTCTCTGTAAACAGCAGCACATCAATTACATTGTCTGCTGCTCTTACTGCAAACTTAACAAATGAAGCCGTAACAGTTTCCTACTCAGGCTCAACTGGTGCTCAGGCACTCATTGCTGGTACAAGCTCATCAACAGCTTCTGGTAACCCAACGTGGATTCAGTTCTCTAATATGAACTCAACCAATACCTCAAACGGGTTGCAGACAGTTGCTGGTTTCCAGGGTGTTCCATATATCCCAGGCGCTACCTACACAATGTCTGCATACGTTTCTACAAACGTAAACATCAGCACATCAACACCAATTCTGTTCCAGATTCGTTCTTGCGGCGCTTCTCGTAACGCTGTATCAAACGTTTCATATGTTGGTGGTTCTAACTCAGCAACCACTGATTCAATTGATGCTGGTACCGCTAACGGATTCTTTGTCCGCCAAGCAACTCCAGCAGCTTTGACTAACTATGGTGGAAACTTTACTACTACTGCAAACGCAGGTAACGGCTCTAGCTCAATCGTTGTTGCAGATGCAACAGGTATTTTGCAGAGCATGGCTATAACTGGTTCAGGTATTCAGTCAGGTACAACCGTACAGTCTGTTGTTGGAACTACAGTAAACCTAAGCCTTCCAACAAATGCTGCTATTACAAACGGCTCAGTTTCCTTCAACTCTGGAAACTCTCAGGTTCTTGGCTCTAACGTAACACCTGCCCAGACACCATGGCGCCGTATCTCAGCGACATTTACCACCCCATCAATTGCAACTACGCTTGCTAACAGCGTTTATTCATTTGGTTCAACACCACAGTTTATTCACCCAGTAATCGTTCTTACACAGGGTTCTGTAAACTACTTCTTTGACAACATCCAGCTTGAAATTGGTAACACAACTACAACCTGGCGTCCACCTACATATCGTGAAGCACAGGCGCTGCTTGTGTCATCTAACAATGCTCAGGGCGGAAACCTTGAGACTTCACACCGATTTGTAAGGTCAGTAGCTGGTACTCAGTACTCAGGTTCTGCATTCGTTGTTGATATGGGTACAGCTAACCAGTACCGTCCAGTGCGTGGATTTATCGAGTTCTTTGATAAAGACTACAACTCACTGCTTCGTACAGAGGGCAGCAACGTATTCTTACCAATTAGCGGAGCTCAATCACTAAATCAGCAAATGCCTAACGTTACTTACCCAGTACGTATTGGCGTAACAGCTACTGCTCCAGCGGGCACAACATGGATGAAGTTTGGTGTTATGAAGCTAAACGCAACAGTCTCATCATCTGCTGGCGCAATTGAATTAGCACTTATGGCTCCACAGCTTGAGGCTGCATCAGTCCCAACTATCTACAAAGAAGTTGATGGAAGCACCTACGTATACGCTGGACAGCCTGGTATTACTCCAATTGTTACTGTTGCTTCTGTATCTGCAGAAGGTGGCGGTGGCGGTGGAACTTACAACTCTGCATCACTTGTTTGGCAGTATGGTCTAGAGGGCGGAAACAACGGCGGTCACGCTTCACGTAACGCACACAACTCTATGACTCTTGCTGGCGGTGGAGCTGGTGCAGGTTCTGCAGGCTTTAATGCGCTTTCTTACACACCTCCATTCTCAACATCGCCTTCAGGTGGATACAACACCACTTCAGGCTCTTCACAACAGACATGGCCACTTCGTGGAAACTACGGCGGTCACGCTCTTTGGAACACTGGAACTGGTAACACCAGCATTCCAGGATGGGCTGGAGATGGTGGATACGGCCAGACTATTAACGGCCTAAACAGCGGTTCACCTCTTGGCATCGCCCTTGGCGGTGGCGGCGGTGGCGCTGGCTGGATTTCAAACTCACAAAACCTAACAGCTCCTGGACGCGGAAATGGCGGCGGCGGTAAGGGTGGCGGAACCTGGATTGTTAACCAGTCTGCTGCATCTGCTGACTACTATGCACGTGGTCTAGATGGAATTACAAACACAGGCGGCGGTGGCGGCGGTGGAGGTTCAAACTGGTCTAACGACCCAGCAACTTTCATCAACCACGCATCTGCAAACGTTGCTGTCAACTACGAAGCAATCTCAGCTGAGTACTTCAAGTGGACACCTATTTACAACGCAACGATTGTTATCTCTGCACAAGCAGGCTTCTACGGTTCAAACGTTCTACGTACAACCATTCAAGATGTCGGTAATGCAAAGATTACAACTGTATGGCAGTCATTCCCAATCCTTCCACGCATTCCACTGTTCTTCACAGGTGTGGCCGCACGTCTAACTACAGCACCTGCTGGTGTAACATCACCGTTGTTCCCAGGTCTTGCTAAGCGTGTACGCCCAACAGTTCGTTGGAAAGATGAAAGAAATATCCTTATCCGTGAAGACCGTCCAGACTATAACATCGTGTTCGCTGGAACCAACACCATTACATACCTTGGTGTAGCTGGTGCAACATCAGGTTCTTGGTTAACACTCCAAGCTCCAGATAATGCATCGTTCTTTGATGTATGCTGGGAGTTCTTGTACTTTGATGCAGGCGACATTGTAGATGTTGACCTTGGTGGTTGCCAGTATCAGGGTTATAAGGCAGACGGTGGTAACGGAGCAGATGGTTACGCTCTTATCCGCTGGTTTGATAAAGCAGTCCTATAAGGAGTAACTAATGGCTAAATATGCACTTATCGACGCAACAATAGTAGACTCTGTAGTAGTAGCTAACTCCGAGGAAGACCTCGGAGTTCTAGCTCAAATTTTTGGTGTAATAGACGTTACCTCTGTAGTACCTCAGCCTTCAAAGGGTTGGTTGTACGAAAACGGTATTTTCTATCCACCTAAGTTAACAGAAGCTGCTAAGGCTCTTTGGAACGGAACAAGTTTTGAAGACCCAAATATTATTGATGCAGAGGTTGTAGAAGAAACCCCTGCTATCGAAGAAGCACCTGCAACTTCTAGTAGAAAGAGAAAGTAAATGGCAATATCATCATCGCCTACGGTGTTGACCCAGTCTAACGACGCCTACATCAACGCTGGACATACTGGACGTTTGCAGACCTTTTCTGCATCAACTGGTGCAGTAAGTATCAACGTAACTAACGGACCTTTTGTCCGTATTGCAAACCCTGTCGGTGCGGTTACCGTAACCTTCGTTGGTATTCCAACTGGTTATGGAAATCTATGGCAGGTAGAAGTTGCTAGCCGTGGAGCTAATGCTGTTGCATTTAACAACATCATTTGGGATGGTGGCTCAGCCCCAACTCTAGCTTCAGGTACTGGTAAGACTGTCCTTGAGTTCTACTCATGGGACGGCGGTACCCAAATCTACGGTCGCGCTAAGTTTGCAACCCTAGCTTAATTTATAGAAATAGCTCCCCGCCGTCCCCAGGGACTGGCGGGGCTTTTCTATTTAAAGGTACAATTAATTTATGAAAATAGCCGTATACACGATTGCATTAAATGAAGAACAGTTTGTAGAACGATGGTATGAATCAGCTAAAGATGCCGACTATCTCATGATTGCTGACACAGGCTCTGTCGATGAGACTGTGAGTAAGGCTGAAGCCCTAGGAATTGTGTGCCACAAAATTAGCATACGACCATGGCGCTTTGATGACGCCCGCAATGCTGCTCTTGCTTTGTTGCCTGATGACATTGACTATTGCATATCTTTAGATATGGACGAATTGTTGGCACCAGGTTGGCGCAAAGAAATGGAAAAGGTTCCAAAAGGTTCTACACGTATACGCTACGACTACACCTGGAACTTTAACGATGATGGCACCCCAGGCTTAACATTTGGCGGAGATAAGATTCATGCACGTCACGGTTATCGTTGGGTTCACCCTGTTCATGAGTGCTTGTATACAGACCGCATAGAAGAAAAAGAATACTGGTCTAAGTTAGGACTGTGGCACAAAGCTGATAACTCTAAATCCCGTGGGCAGTACCTACCCCTTCTTAAACTGTCAATAGAAGAAGACCCAGATAATGACCGTAACGCTTACTACTACGCTAGAGAGCTATTCTTTCACGGACAGCTTGAAGAAGCTAAAGTCCAGTTCGAACGTCATCTATCGCTTCCTAAAGCTATATGGAAAGCTGAGCGTGCATCGTCTATGCGCTACATAGCTAAGTGTTCTACAGATGAATCGGAAAAAATAAAGTGGTGGAAACTATCAACTCAAGAAGCCCCTGGTCGAAGAGAAGGATATGTTGAGTGGGCTAACTATCATTACGAAAAAGGCAACTTTACAGAGTGTCTACATCTGTGCAAAAAGGCACTTAATATTAAAGAACGAGATATGGACTATTTAAATGAGGCATTTGCTTGGGGCCCTTTGCCTTACGACTTAGCTGCCGTATGTTCTTTTTGGCTTGGTGAAAAAGAAAAAGCGGTTGAATATGCTGAGAAGGCGGTAGAGCTAGACCCGACAAATGAGAGATTAAAGAGTAACCTAGAACTTTGTAGGAAGGAGATTGCCTAATGAGAGGTCACACCCCAGGCGGTCGTTTTGACGCTGACTTTGAAACCACCGACCTATTAAAAGGTGTAGACCACGACCTCAAGTACCCAGTGGGTACAAAGGCTCTCTGGTATGTCTGGAACCCTGCGGCAACTGTAGTTGACCCTATCTACGACACTGGTCAAGATATAACCAATAACCTTGGTGGAAAAAGATGGCTTGGTCCTTATGAACTTCCTGTAGTTAGAGCAGTTATCACTCAAGGTCAAGCTAAGACTTCGGCGGTTGGTTACTACAACGCGGATGAGCTTCACCTTACTCTTAACATTGAAGACGTTGAAAGAATTGCTCCTGGTGTTATTGCAAACCCAGATAGGCAAAACCGCGGTCGTCTAATCTGGAAGAACCAGGTATACCGTCCATATGCGGTACAAGAACGCGGCATTGTTGCTGAAAGATTCACCCTACTAGTAGTAGACTGTATACAGGTCATGCCAGAAGAAATGGTCAATGACCCACAATTTTTAGCGTACGCTAATTAGGAGGCCACATGGCTTTACATCATCACTCACACACAGTGGGTACTACTCCAGTTCTATTAGTAGACCTACCTGCAAAATGCCCAACTACTACAGTTCAGATTGTTAATGACGATAACAACGCTATCTATATTGGAGACGCTACCGTCACTACTTCTGGTGTAGATAAGGGTCTTACTGTAAAGAAAGACTCTGTTTACTCCATTGACCTAAATGCTGGAGATAAGTTGTATGGGGTAGCCGTTACTCCTACAGGCGCTAACGCAGTTTCAGTTCTCTACTCAGGAGTATTTTAATGGCTCAGAAAGAAAAACCAGCTAAGCTTCTTGCTGGTGGAGCACCACACGTTGTCTATAAAAAAGACAAGAAAGTGGTTGTTGACCACCTTGGTAAGAAGGGTGGCAAAAACGACAAAATAAATCTAACCCAAAAAGGCGGAGCTAAGACAGTGAAGCAAGGGGTTAAGGCGGTAAAAAACTGGCATTCAAAGAATGCCCATCGTAGTCAGGGACGCTAATGGCTAAAAAAGAAAAACCAGTTTGGGAGAAGAAGGACCCAACCCCAGGCAAATCTAGTAAACTATCTAAGAAGCAGAAATCCTCTGCTAAGGCTAGGGCGAAGGCAGCAGGCCGTCCCTATCCCAACCTCGTCGACAACATGGCTGCTGCAAGAAAGAAGAAAAAATAATGTGCGCAACATGTGGATGCATGGGCAGCAAGAAGTCTGCTAAGAAGGCTCCAGCAAAGAAGGCAGCAGCTAAGAAGGCTGCAGCTAAGAAAATGCCAGCTTTCCTAAAGAAGGCTGCAAAGAAGAAGTAACATGGCTAAGACCCCGTCCTTCATGAAGGGCAAATATACTAAGTCCAAAGATGAAAAGATGGATGCCCGTCTTATGCGTAAGGCTGGAATCACTGACAAAGATGACAAAGCTGACTTTGAAAAGTTGGACAAAGCCCACGGCAAAAAGAAGAAGCCAAAGACTATTGCCGAAGATAAGAAGGTTGACCTAGGCATTATTAAAAAGGTCAAGAAGAAAGAAAAGGCTGAGGAAAAAGCCGAAGCCAAGGCAGAAAAAAAGAAAAAGAAGTAACCGCTTAGGGGTCCCAAAAGGGCCCCTTTGCTTTATCCTAGTTAGTGAGCCCATGCGGGGCTCAAAGCACCACCCCTGCGTTTACCCTGCTACTCCTACAGGAGCACCATGCCTGAAGATAACAAGATAAGTAAAGCTTCCGATGTGGAATTCATCGAGGCTTTAGCCGAAGCCAATAAAGGCTCGGGCGCTGGCGTGTGGAAAGCACTTGTAATAGGAGCAGTAACGCGAGGGATTATTAACGGTGTTACCAACAAGCGTCGTAAATAATTTTAATTCTAAGCTGTCGTCATCATCAATCTCGTTGACAGCCGAGCTTCGTCGTCACGCTCTCAATCGAGGCTGGCCTAGTGAGATAGTCAATTCCTTAGCGGTCGTTAAAAACGGCGGCTTACTTGACATTACTTACCCAGAACAGTTTCGTACACAGATAGAGAACTTAGAGTATGGCGATGGTCCTAATCCACCCTCACCCGTTCTTCGTTCTTTTAACTACAGGGCAGACCAACTAGCTGAAGACATCTATGAGGAAACTCATGAGTCAATAGTAGAAGCGAGCAGGATATAACATGGGTAACCCATTTATTATTGCTGAGGACCTAGCCTTAAAAACTCTATTACAGGGAATGACGGTGTCAGATGAGAAGAACGCATCTCGTCAAGTTAAGGTGTGGTTTGGGTACCCAGACGTTGAAGTCAGAGCCCAAGAATTCCCATTTGTAACTATTGACTTAATTGACATGTTACCCGCAAACGATAGGCAAACCTCAGGAATGCTTACCGACAATGATTACAGAGGAACAATATCCCCTGTAAGCAATAGGACCTACTCCTATGAAATACCAGTAGCTTTTGATTTGGTCTATCAGATTACGACCTACGCGAGAAATCCGCGACATGATAGGGCCATCATTCATCAGCTCACAACTAAGTTTCCATCAAAGTACGGCGGCTTGTTAGTGCCTAATGAACTAGGTACTGAAACCTCAAGACGACATATGTTCCTTGATGGGTTTGCAAAGAGGGATGCAGTTGACGGTGAAACTGGCAACCGCAGGCTTCTTCGCAATGTTTACACAGTAAGAGTTGTTAGCGAACTTACACCGCTTGCTGCAAAGATTGCTACCAAGCGTGTTGAGGAAGTTAACATCAACACTAACCCAGTGTCCGTACCACAAGCCGTAATCCCTGCAGGACTAACAAAACTCTAATACACGGTCACCAAAGTTTAAACAAAGGAGATATAACAAATGGCAGTACTACGACCAGGGGTCTACGTCGAAGAGACGCTTAACCCTGTTGCACCTGTAGTTGGCCCGAACTCAGATTCTATTGGTGCTTTTATTGGCGCCAACGATAGAGGACCAGTTCTTACACCAACACTTGTAACTTCTTGGAGCCAATATGTAACCCTATTTGGTTCTTGGAATACCAATGCAACTAACGATTTACCTTTAGCTGTATACATGTTCTTTTCAAATGGCGGAAGCCAGTGCTACGTTGTTCGTCTAACAAACGGTGCTACTGTCGCAACCCGTTCTTTGGCAGACCGTGCAGCAACACCATCTACAACCCTTCAAATTCAAGCAAAGAACGCTGGCGCTTGGGGTAACAACATTAACATTTCAGTAGTTAACTCTGTTACAACAGGTCTATTTGATTTGCTTGTTTACTACAACGGCAACACAGATGCTAACTTGGTAGAGCGTCACAATGACCTTTCCATGACAGCCTCTAATGCTCGTTACGCACCAACAGCAGTAAACGCAGCATCAAATTATGTAGTTCTTACAGACCTAAACTCTGGAAACACTGGAGCTACACGTAACCCAGCTGTTGTAACTAACCAAACTCTTGCTACTGGAAGCGCTGGAAGCGCCCTAGGAAACAATGACTATGGAACTGGTTTGCTAGCTCTTGATGTTGTTAAGCAATCTTTGATTCTTAACGTTCCAGGAATTTCAAACGTACCTGTAATTAACGCAGCAATTGGTTACGCAAACTTTAGACAAGATGTCTTTGTTGTTATTGATGGAGTTTCTGATGTAGTTTCTACACAACTTGCTCTTGCTTCTCAATATACATCTAGCTCATTAGCTGCAGTTTATTATCCAAATCTATTGATATCTGACCCAACAGTATCTGTTGGTTCTGGTTCTGGACGCACTGTTGCAGTAGGTTCTGGCGCCGCAGTTGTAGGTTTGATTAGCTCAACAGATGCATCACGCGGAGTGTTTAAAGCACCAGCAGGCTTGCAAGCACGTCTTGCAGGAGTTGTATCAGTTGTTACTCTAACTAATGCTGAACTTGATAACCTTAACTCAGCAGCAGCACCAGTAAACGCAATTAAGTTTGTACCTGGTTCTGGATTTGTTGTTATGGGTTCACGCACACTTAGACCTGGATACGTAGACAAGTACGTACCAGTACGCCGCACACTTATTTATCTACGTAAGGCTCTTACAGACCTTACTGAATTTGCCATCTTTGAACCAAACGACGAAGCACTATGGCGTCGTATTGAAGCCAACGTTAGTACATTCCTAACAGACTTCTGGAGCAAGGGCGGCCTACGAGGCACAACACCTCAAGCAGCATTCTTTGTTAAGGTTGATGCAGAAAACAACCCACAAAGTTCAATTGATAATGGATATGTAAACATCGAAGTCGGTGTTGCATTACAGCGTCCAGCTGAGTTCATCATCATTAAAATCGGTCAGTTTGACGGTGGAACCACCGTTACTGTGGCGTAAAGGAGATAACCACAAATGGCTAGCAGCATAATCAACCGCCACTCAACCTTGGCAACAGACCCGTTACGTTCGTTTCGGTTCTTTGCTCAGTTTGAGGCAGCTAAAGAAGGCGGCGTGTTTAATAACAAACTCGTCACTTGGTCAGGCGGCTTTAGCAACATCAGTGGTTTGAGCGTTAATACTCAGGCCATCCAATACCGTGAAGGCGGTTACAACACCACAGTACACCAGGTACCAGGTATGACTACCTTTACACCAATTACATTCCAGCGTGGAGTTCTTGACGGAAACGACCAGGCAATCACATGGATGCGCGGACTTTTTGCTGCTGCATCTGGTGAAGGTCTTAAGGTTGAAGCTGGCAAAGGCTTCCGCGTAAACATTAAGGTGTTTGTAGCAGACCATCCAAACTCAGGTCCTACAGACGTTCAGCGCTACAAGATGGGCTTCAAGATTCATAACGCTTGGATTACTGCGCTAAACTATACAGACCTTAATGCAGCAGACGGAGCAATCTTGTTTGAGTCAATGACACTCGTTCATGAGGGACTATCAGTGTTCTTTACAGACGATGATGGCAAAGACCCAGCAGGTCTCATTTCTTAATTAACAACAACTTTAGGAGTATAAATCGTGCCAGATATTATTACTGACGCAGAACTTGTAAACAAATTCGCAGCAAAGGCGATGGAGGAGCCCGCACAAGTCATTAAGACGCGGGCCCCTTCAGAGTCAGAAGTATCTTTGCCAGGCGGTTTTTTAGAAGCTAACGGTGAAGTTATCAAAACAGTTGAAGTAAGGGAACTTACTGGAGCTGATGAAGAAGCGGTTGCTAAAGCTGGTTCTTCAGGCAAAGCACTTGACGTGCTATTGCAGAGGGGTCTAGCAAAAATTGGGTCTAGGACTGTAGAGAAAGAAGACCTAAACTCACTTCTTGCTGGAGATAGGGACGCAATTCTTTTAGGTATTAGAAGAGTTACGTTCGGTGACGATATGGAAATCGGTTACCGTTGCCGCACTTGCGGTGAGGAACAGCGAGATTCATTGTTACTAAGTAAAGATGTGCCTGTTGTTTCTCTAGAAGACCGTGCTCAAGAGGGCACCTTTGAAGTAGAAACTAAGAAGGGCACAGCAGTTGTTGCTTTACCAAATGGTATTACACAGCGCAAGCTGATGGAAAACATTGATAAAACAACAGCAGAAATTAATACCTTGTTACTATCTGGATGCATTGTTTCACTAAACGGCTCACCATCTTCTGGAGCTTCTACTGCCCTATCACTAGGTATGGCGGATAGAACAAAAATCGTTGATGAGATTATCAAACGTAACCCAGGCCCACGCCTAGGGGAGGTGAAGAAGGCTTGTCAGGCATGCGGTGAAGACGTACTTCTACCGCTTAGCTTGCTAGATTTGTTTCGCCTTTAGTGAAGCAGATTACGAAAGCCTACTAGACCAATACGAGATTCTTACTAGAACTTTTGTTGGTTGGACACTTACAGAAATTCGTGGGCTCTCACCTAGAGAGCGCATGAACTGGTTAGAGCGGTCGAAAAGGACAAGATAGTAAATGGATTCTAAGCAAGGCCTAAACTTAGGCGGCTCCCATAGCGGCGCTGCTGCAAGTAACATGCAACGGTTTGAGTCTTCTGCTCGAGGCGCAAATAATAACTTGCTGCAAATGGCAAGTACGCTTCAGAGCAGAATTTTGCCTACCCTCTCATCTGCTGAGCAGATGCTTGCTCGTTTAGGTTCTCGCGCTAAAAATGTTTTCTCTGGTATGGGTGGTGGCGGTAGTTCTAATACCGTCATGGCACAACCTACCTTTTCTAATACTGGTAACAATACAACTCCTGGAGGACCTACTCCACCATCTGGTGGTGGGGGTGGTGGTGGCGGTGGCACTGCACAACCTGCGGGTAACCAGCCTAGAGGCAACACAGTATTTCAACAGCCAGCTAATACTGCTGGAACAATTGCAGCCGCAGCGGTTACCGCTGGTGGTATTGCCATGCCTTCAGTTGATGAAGCATTCAGAATGCAGTTATACACTGCACGTGGCGGACTTGTTCTTGGTGGAGCCTATGGAAGAGCAGGCGGAACATATAACGGTGTAGGACAGGCAGTAAGCGGTAGTGGCGCTAGTTCTTACAACGACACTAGAGATTTATTAAATAGAATGGCCAAGTCAGGCACAGTAAAAGATGAGTTTGACGCTGCTCGTTCTTTGCAGGTAATGCGACAAAGCGGATTATATGGAGGCTCTTCAGCAAACGCTGCACAGCTTGCCATGGGCGCTGCACAGATGTCTAACCTAACTCCTGGTATTGGAGTTGAAGGTGCTATGCAAGCACAGGGCGCTGTACAACGTGGACGTTCCGTAAACATGTTAAGAGCAGTTGGTATTCGTATTCGTGATGACCAAGGCAACATGAAACCGCTACCTCAAATTATTGATGAGTTGTGGATGAAACTTGAAAGAGAAAAGCGTAAGAACGGTGGTAGTGGTAGCACGCTACGAGACGTACAAATATCTTTGCAACCAGGTAATGCTCTTGCAACTATGCTTGATAACCTATTTGGAAATGACCCATACCTAAGAGCTCAAGTAGAAGACGGTCTTTTGTTTAAAGCTCAAAGCGGCGGCATGAGTATGTCTGATTCAAGAGCTGCAAAGAAAATGGAACAACTAGGATTTACAACTTTTGCTGCCAAGATGCAGAGCCAAAGAACAGCACAAGCAGCAGAGTTTATCTCTCAAACTGCTCCAGCTATGGCTGATGCTAAGGGTAGAGCTGACCAAATACTTTCATACATCAGTGGTTTCTTTACTGAAGTAGAAAAATTTACAGGTTTAATTAGTGCACTGGGCGCTACTAAAGGCTTCTTTGAAACTCTTGGCGGAGGTGGTAAGGGAGGACTAGGTGGTTTCTTTGCATCACTAATTCCAAACCCTGTTGCCTCTGCTATTTCTAATATATTTAAAGCTGACGGCGGTCCTGTAGAAGAACAGCGTCCATATATTGTCGGCGAGCGCGGTCCAGAACTATTTATGCCTAAGACAGATGGCGTAATTATTCCTAACGATGAATTAAAGAACTACCCATTCCGACATGCTGGTGGCGCTGTAAAAGGAAAGAAGGGACACATAGAGTTAAGCGATAAGTCTTCTAATGAAGACTTTGCTAAAGCTATGTTGTTACATTTAAATGCGCCTATGACTAAAGATGCTATTGAAGCTTTGAAGATATGGCAGAACTTTGAAGGCGGACACTTCCAAAACTCTGCTAAGTACAACCCTCTTAACACTACATATGATAAGTACTCTAACAAATCTATGAATAGTGTTGGGGTAAAGATTTACGATAGTTGGGATGATGGACTACACGCAACTATTGAAACTCTTACTGGAGCTAAAGCTGGAGCGCGAGGTTACTCAGATATTGTTAAAGCTTTACAAAGCGGAGCTAATAAAGAAGAGATTCTTGCTGCAATTAATAACTCAGCTTGGGTAACAGGTAAGACTGGTCAGAACCCATATAAGTTTAGTAAAAACCAAAGTGCGTCTGATTTTTCTGGTTTTTCTGGAATGTCTCCAAAAGACGGTGGGTTTACTGGTAGCGATAGGTACGCTGGTTTTTGGGAAGACTTTACAAAAGGGTTTTGGGATAGCTCAAAGAAGATGCAACAACAAGCCGCAGCTCAAGGAGCTCAAACAACTAATAATTACAATATGGGTGGAGTTGCAATTAAGGTAGACGGCTCAAGTGGTGCGTTAGGTATTGCAGAAGCACTTAAAAAAGCTTTATCAGACAAAGACTTATTTAAACAAGTGATGGGGTCATAATGCCAATTCCATTAGCTGTTCCGTTAGCTTTAGGTGCTATTAGAGTGGGTGCCGCTGTAATTGCTCGTTCTCGTGCAGTAAGCGCTGCAAAAATTGCAGTTAACGTTGCTACTAAAAGTAAAGCTGGTGGCACAGTAAAAACTGTTGTTAATAAGACTGTTAAGAATCCAACTGTTAAGACAGTTAGTGTTAGCGCTAAAGCGGCTAAAGGAACTGGTAAAGCAGCTACAGCCGTGGTAGCGCCGTCAATAGTAACTCGTGTTCTAGGATTTGCAAGAGCGGCTGGTCCTACCGCTGGTCCAGTGGGAACTGGTCTATCTGCATTAGCTGGTAGTGCTGCTTGGTATTTGACAAATAAAAAGAAAAAAAGCGGAACTAATTTAGGTAATAGACCGCTTGGTCAAGGAAGTAAAAAGGGCGGTAAGGGCGGAGACAGTGCGTCTGGAACCCAACCAACTCCCGTAATACCTACACCTAACGGATTTAAATTTAATTTACCACCTCACAGTTGGAGCTTACCTACAAGACCTCAACTAGTAGTTCCTGGAATATCTAACAGCTTAGCTGAAAACGTGGTGCAACACGGACTTAGAAGAGGAAGACTTTGGTACTTTGATAATGCTGGAATTATATCTAGTTATGATTACGACACTGGCGAGCTAACTAGCGCAGCAAAAAAAGCAGAAGAAAGACGTAAAGATGGAACGTACCAGGGTGACAAAAGCACAATTACATACAGCAAGGATATGTATAACTACGGATTCCAATTTCTTTGGAACCCAGAGTCAATCTCCCTTAGTGTTAACAGAAATATGGATGTAACTCCAACTGCAGCTGACGTCTATACTTCTGTGTCTGGAGCGTTTCCTGGACAAGAAAGTATTTCTTTTACTGTTATCTTAGACAGAACAAATGACATGGCGTGTATACGCGGTCAGTCTGGAACTTGGAAAGAATTTGCACCTTTTTATAGCAGTGGAAAACATCCATTAGCTGGTAATACCCCAACAATTGAGGAACAAATAGAAGAGCTCTCTCGTATTGGTACCATGCACGACATTGAGTATCTTTTAAAAGCTATTAACGGAGATGGTGTCTCAAGCAAAGACCAGCCTGGTGGTTGGACAAACTTATTAGGTAAGAAGACCGCAGACATTGGATACCTACAACCTTCTCTTCTTGCTTTTGAATTTGGTGGGGACCCTCTAGACCCTACTAACCAAAGCGCACTGTCTTATGTAGGTTGGATTAGTTCTTTATCAGTAAATCACACGGCGTTCACTGAAGGCATGGTGCCAATTAGAAGCACCGTATCAATTGCCTTTGATTGCTTCGCTGGTTCGGCAATGGTATAGGAGTAGACATGTCTATATTTTCAGGTTCTCGATATGAGTATTCAACTGTTGACTTTTTTTCAGTGGTTGCAGGTGAATCAGAAAACCCTACAGTGTTTTATGAGTTTGATGACCTAGGCCTTACCTCGTATCAAAACCACAGATATCTATCTGGTGAACGTCTAGACCAACTTGCATATCGTTATTACAGCCGTCCTGAAATGTGGTGGATAATTGCTGAGTACAATCCACAAATTGACGACCATGAAAATATTCCTAATGGAACAATATTAAGGATACCTAGTGTCTAATTTTATATCTATTAGATTTCCTAATGCGTCTGTAAATCCAACATACGTTTATTCATTAACCCTGCATCAAAAGTTTTATGAACATGAAATGATTTCTATGACTTTTAAAGACTGGGCATACTCTTTTGATAATGTTAAACCTGGTACACCAGTTGAGATTGTGCTAAGGTCAGCAAAAGATAGCAGAGACTTTTATGGGTATGTTCACCACGTTGAAGCAGATAAAACTCCAGGAAAAGACTTTGCTACTGTCCACTGTATTGGTGGCTCCTTCCCTTTAAAACAATCAAGTCAATTGTCATACAAAAATGTAACAGCAAACATGGTTGTAGAAGAGCTAGCAAATAAGCATGGACTTGTTGCTATTGCAGAACCTCATCCACGCATATTCCAACAAATATCTCACCCAGGATTAACAGATTGGCAAATGCTTGTAAAACTTGCAAAGCAAGTTGGGTGGGGATTACGTTCAGAAAATACAGAAATTTACTTTCAACCACTACTAGAAGACTATAAGACGTACCGAGCTCAGGCCCCTAGATTTTTTCAAAAGCCTGTTGGTCATGGGTTTGGTGGTATCTATAGTTTTACTCCAATTATTGGAGACTCTATAAATTACGATGGCGACGTTAAAGCTGCAGTTGCTGTAGGCGGTGTAGACAAAACTACTAAGTCCGCATTAAAAACTACTAGACAAAAAAGACGTAAGGTAACCAGACGCAGGACTCAAGATGAGTTCTTTGATAGATACAACACTGATGCAGTTGCTCCTAGCCTTGAGATTATGGATTACGAAGCTGAAGCAGCAGAGTTAAGAAACGCATTTCCATACAGAGCCACGGTTAAGGTTATTGGACAAACACGTTTAAGACCAGGAATGCCAGTGTACCTAGGAAACCTTGGTAAAGATTATTCTGGTTTTTGGACCGTGCTTGGTACAGAACACCACTACGAGGAAACTCAAACAAAGGTATATACCTATACAACCACACTAACTGTTGGAACCGACTCTCTTGGTGGGGCCGTTCGTTGGGATGACGGAGAGACAATTGAATCCCCAGATGCAGAAACAAAGAGAGTTATTGTTCCTGGTAAAAGACAGACTAGACAAAGACCAAAAACAAAACTAGTTAGAACTGGTATAAAAATTGGTCCTCAAACTAAAGGCAGTTTTGGAAAAATACAAAATAGGCCTAAAATAGTTAGTGCCAAAAATAGTACTGCTGTTTGGAAGACAGGTTCTAAAAACCTATCTAAATCTAAATCAGCTAACCCAGAAAAGAAACGCTCACCCGTCATAGCGGCTAGAGTACAAAAAGCAGCAGCGAGGGCCAGATGAAAAACTATAACGAAAAGTTTTACGGTCTATATGAAGGCATTTGTTCAGACGTAGATGACCCAGATAAAGAAAACCGTATTAAGTTACAGGTGCCGCAGGTGCTTGGTGAAGACATTACCGAATGGGCTAGACCCTGCCTTCCTGTAACCTCTAATAGCAACCACCCAGACCATAAGAAACATTTAGCATCTGAGGTTGCGGCTTTGTTACAGGCTCATGCTAATCACTCTGAGACTATTGGAACTACCAGCAACGGTGTTCCTGGCGTTACTGGGGGCGGTTCTCACAGCCACTCTATTACTATTAACCTTGCACACACCAACAACCACACTGGTAAGAGTCCAGACACTACATATTTTTTAGACCACCCACATGAGACTGACCCTAATGAAGACAATAAACACAACGATGACCAGGAAATAACAACGGACCAACCGCACCATACCCCACACAGATTGGTGCCAAAGCTTGGTCAAAAAGTATGGGTTATGTTTATTGGTGGGGACCCTAACTTTCCAGTATGGATGGGAGTAGAACTCTAATGGAAACACCAGCAGCAATATCTTTGCCCTTTTCATTTAACTCTAACGGCTCATTGACCGTTAGCACAGACCCTAAAAAAATATGGCAAGACCGAGTAACTATTGCGGTCATGACCTACTTTGGAGAAAGGGTGATGCGCCCTAACTACGGAAGCGGTGCAAAAGGTGCGGTGTTTGAAAACGCCGATACCGCTAAGTCTGTTATTAACGAGGCTGTAAGCAAGGCATTCTCAGTGTGGCTATCTCCGCTAAAGCTTACAGATATTAAATACAAGTACGAGAACAATCAGGTTGATAGCTTTGAAGTGTTTTATACATACGGCGGCGGCGGTATAGCAGAGAGTGTAACTATCAATACTGCTATCCTAAGCAGGGCTGCAGAACAGGTACTGGAGGTTAGATAATGGCAGAACAAAACTATATCCCGCAGGTTGACTATACCTCTAGGGACTACGCAGCTCTTAGGGAAGATTTAACTGAGTTAATCCCTTTCTTTGCTCCGCAATGGACAAACAGAGACCCATCTGACTTTGGCATGGCCATCTTAGAGTTGTTCTCTTATGTAGCTGATGGTTTACATTTCTATATAGACAGAACAGTGAACGAGTCTTTTATTGATACCGCTAGCCAAAGAGAAAGCGTGCTTCAGATTGCTCAGCTTTTGGGATATACACCAACAAAGACTACCCCGTCTACAGTATTGCTTACTTTTCAAAATTCAACAGCCAGCATTATTACTGTTCCAGCTAAAACAAAAGTTGCTGCTAACGTAACTAACAACGGAGTTGTGACACAAGTAATCTTTGAAACAGACTCTGCAGTTCAAGTTCCAGCTAAAGCTTTAGGTAATAATGGCTCAGCTACAGTGATAGCTACACAAGGTGAGACTGTATACGATGAGGTTATTGGAACATCTGACGGAACAGCAAACCAAGAGTTTGAGTTGTCAGAAAGCCCAGTTATTAATGGAAGCATAACTATAAACGTTAATGGTGTTATCTACACCGAAGTTCCATACTTGGTTGATTACAGTGGATATGACCCTGTGTTTTCTACTTACACTAACTCAGAAAAAACAACCTTTATTAAATTTGGAGACAGCATTAGTGGACGCATTCCGTTAAATGGAGTGCAAATGACTGCCACCTATAGAGTAGGCGGCGGTCTTATTGGAAATATTCCAGCTAACACAATTAAGTTTATTAAAACAAATGCGGTAGCAGGTTTATCAGTTAACAACCAAGATGTTGGCTTAGTATCTGGAGCTGCTGCTGGAGGGGCTGACGAGGAATCAACCGACTCTATTAGAGTCAATGCTCCAAAATCTATTAGAGCACTAAACAGAGCGGTATCTCTTTCAGACTACGCCTCTCTTGTAATTCAGGTAGCTGGTGTTGCTAAAGCTATATCAACAGCCGACGTGTATAGCAGCGTTACTGTTTATTTTGCCCCATACGGTGACAGCGGCCTACAAAGCGACGGTGTTACTTCTTCCCTAGTCTTTAATAATTTAAAGACAGAAATTGAAGAGTATTTAGTAGATAAAATTCCTGCTGGAACAACTATTACATTGCAGCCACCATCATACGTAAACTGTACAGTTGTAGGAAGTATTATTGTTCTTCCAACATATAGACAAGACCAGGTTAAAGCTGCTGTTGAAGACGCAATACGAGACCTATTTGCTTTTGATAACGTTGTATTTAATGACTACATTGGTTATACAGATGTACTAAAGACTATTGACTCTGTGGAAGGCGTAAGCCGAGCTAACCTACAAAAGCTTGTAAGAACTGCAAATGACCAAACATTTACTATTAATAAT
>Ga0129336_10000766_pt1 | contig 18919 bp, 19 predicted proteins | sample CPB6_02_DNA_FD_96878 | JGI IMG/M metagenome (GOLD analysis project Ga0129336, IMG submission 96878) | Freshwater to marine salinity gradient microbial communities from Chesapeake Bay, USA - CPBay_Sum_0.6_0.2_DNA | ecosystem: Environmental > Aquatic > Marine > Coastal | place: USA: Chesapeake... | reverse complement strand
TCAGGGCATCATTAGAGTTGCTGAAAAAAAAGAAGGAAAATGGATTGTTAATCAGTGGATTAAAAAAGCAATTCTCTTGAGTTTTAGAACAAACGAGATGCAACCTATTATTGGACCCTACGCAACTTGGTGGGATAAAGTTAAGGGTAAAACAGCTGGATGGGGGGAAGAAGAACATAACAAGGCTGGTTTTAGAATGGTACCCAACAGTGTTGTGCGCCACGGTGCCTTTATTGGAAAAAATGTTGTATTAATGCCATCTTTTGTAAATTTAGGAGCTTATGTTGATGAAGGAACAATGATTGATACTTGGTCTACCGTTGGGTCTTGTGCGCAAGTAGGAAAAAATTGTCATATCAGTGGTGGTGTAGGTATTGGTGGTGTCTTGGAACCTTTGCAAGCTAATCCAGTAATTATTGAGGATAATTGTTTTATCGGAGCAAGATCAGAAGTGGCCGAAGGTGTTATTGTTGGGACAGGATCTGTAATTTCAATGGGTGTTTATCTTGGATCCTCTACTAAAATATACGATAGAAAAAATAAAACTATTACTTATGGAACTATCCCACCCTACTCGGTTGTAGTTGCAGGAAGTATGCCTAGCACAACTGATAAAGATGGACCTAATTTGTACTGCGCTGTCATTGTAAAAACAGTTGATGAAAAAACAAGAAGCAAAACTTCTGTAAACGATTTGTTGAGAGAATAAATGGCAAAAGTTATTAATGAACTTTCGCTAACAAAAGAATTAATCAAAATACCCAGCATAACTCCGCTAGATGGTGGTGCTATAGCACTTGTGGCTAAACATTTACGATCCCTTGGCTTTCGCTGCACTATATTGAATTTTAAAGATAAAAATACAGCTCCCATAAAAAATCTTTATGCGAGGTTAGGTACCTCTTCTCCTAACTTTTGTTTTGCAGGACATACAGATGTAGTGCCAACTGGAAATATAAAATCTTGGAATGTAGGACCTTTTTCTGGAACCGTAAAAGCTGGAAAAATTTACGGTCGTGGAACAAGCGATATGAAAGGTGCTATTGCTTGTTTTATTGCTGCCGTAAGTGAATTTTTACAAAATAAAAAAAAATTTGCTGGATCTATAAGTTTTATTATTACGGGTGATGAAGAAGGGGTTGCCATTAATGGAACAAAAAAAGTTGTAGATTATTTAAAAAAGAAAAAAGAAAAAATAGATTTTTGTCTAGTTGGCGAACCATCAAATAGAAAAAAAATTGGACAAATGATGAAAATAGGAAGAAGAGGAAGTTTAACTACTTATGTTACCCTATCTGGAATTCAGGGCCATGTTGCATATCCTCATGAAGCGTGTAACCCCTCAACTCCAATCATAAAAATTCTAGATAAATTAAAATCATGGAAACTGGATAGTGGGACAAATAATTTTCAACCCTCTAATCTGGAAATTACTAAGGTAAGTACAGATAGTAATGCCGACAATGTCATTCCTGCAACCGCTAGCGCAACTTTTAATATTAGATTTAATAATAAACACAATTATACGACACTAAAAAAAAGAATTTATTCTATTACAGAGCAAATAAGTAAAAAATATAAATGCAAAGCAAAAATTAAATACTCTGAAACTGGCACTGCTTTCATCACTAAGCCTGGAAAAACTGTTCAAATGATGAGGAAAGTAATAAAGGACATAACCAACCACAAGCCTGTGCTATCTACTAGTGGAGGTACATCTGATGCAAGATTTATTAAAGATATTGCGCCTTGTGTAGAATTTGGCTTGGTTGGAAATACTATGCACAAAGTAAATGAATGTGTTGCAATAACTGACCTTAAAAAATTAAAAAGCATTTATTACAAAATATTAGAATTATATTTCCATTGAAAACCTGTATCATTACAACAGATACTTATCAAAATCATGACACTGGAATTGGCCACCCTGAAAGGATAGACCGAGTTACAGTAGTCAACGAAGGTTTAAAAAGAATACAATCAAAAGATTTAATTTGGCTAAAACCAAAAGTATTTGATGCTAAATATTTATCATTAGCTCATAGGGAAGAATACCTGCACACACTTGAGAAAAGCTTTCCTAGTGAGGGAAATTTATTTTTAGATGGTGATACTTTAGTTGGCCCTGGATCGAAACAAGCTGCTTTAGACGCCGTAGCTTCAGTCATTACAGCCATCGATGGAGTAATCAATAAAGATTTTATTAATGCATTTTGCTCTATTCGCCCACCCGGACACCATGCTGAAAGTAAAAAAGCAATGGGGTTTTGTATTTATAATAATGTAGCAATTGGAGCGCACTATTTGCTGAATAAACACAAATTAAAGAAAGTGGCAATTATTGATTTTGATGTCCATCATGGCAATGGAACTCAAGAAATATTTTATGACAATAAACAAGTTTTATATATTTCGTCCCACCAATATCCTTTTTATCCAGGTACAGGTTCAGAAAAAGAAACTGGTAATTATAACAATATACTCAATGTACCTTTAGATGCTGGGACTTCAGGAAATGTATTTTTAAATGCTTACGAACCTATTTTTAAAAAAATAATAGAATTTAAACCTGAATTTATTTTACTATCATCTGGGTTTGATGCTCATATTAACGACCCTTTGGCCCAAATTAATTTACAGTCCAAAGATTTTGCAGAATTAACAAATAGAATTCTTAAAATAACTAAAGAAGTTTGTAATAATAATCTAGTTTCAGTATTAGAAGGTGGTTATGATCTTCAAGCTTTGCAGGAAAGTAGCTCTCTGCACGTTCAGTCATTATTAAAAGTTTAAATTCTAATATTCTACTTTTGCCAAGTATAATCCTGATGCAGGTGCCAGAGCCGCACATTTCTTTCTATCTTTTGCCTCAAGAGCTAATTGTAAATCATATTTGCTCCACTTGCCCTCACCTACTAACTTTAAGGCACCAACCATAGATCTAACTTGATGCTGCAAAAAAGATCTAGATTCAAAAGTAATGATAATTTCATCGTAATGTTTCACAATATTTGTTTTACTAATTGCTCTTACGGGCGAGGCCGCTTCACAAGAGGCTGCTCGAAATGTTGTAAAATCATGTTCCCCTTCAAAAACTTTTATAGCACTTTGCATTGCTTCAACATTCAAAGGTGCAGAAATATGCCACGCTTTATTTTTAGAAATAGCAAGTGGAGAAACTCTATTTATAATAGTATATTCATACTTTCTTAAAATAGCATTTCTTCTACTATCAAAATTATTATCAACTATATCTACACTCAAAATACTAATTAATTCCTTTTTTAAAAAATGGTTTAAAGCGCTAGTAATTTTGAGGCAATCCAAATCAGTGTCTAAATCAAAGTGAATGACTTGTTGTTTGGCATGAACACCTGCATCTGTTCTGCCGGAAGCATGAATTCTAATCTGTTGATGAAAAATATGTTCTAAACTATTTTCTATGGCTTCTTGAACAGAGTAGCCATTTATTTGTCTTTGCCATCCCACAAATGCCGTACCATCGTATTCAACGATGCATTTATATCTTTTCATTAATTCAGCTGTGTTTCTTTGGGAATAGAAAAGCCAAGTAAAAATTCTTTTGATTTCTGAATTTTTTTACCTGGTCTTTGAATTTCCTCTATAATTAAAGAGGATGTTCCGCAAGCAACTTGCAACGAATTACTTATAACTGTTCCTGCATTTCCATTCTCTTCTGAATAGGAAGCTTTCCATATTTTTATTTTTTCTCCTTTATATTCAAAATAAGCACCTGGTCTTGGATTTAGCCCATGAATTTGGGCTATAATTTTTTTTGCATCATGACTCCAGTTAATTTTTTCATCTTCTTTAGTAATTTTTTTTGCATAAGTTGCTTTTTCATTATTTTGCTCAACAAAATTTGCTTTGTTATTTTTTATTAAATCAATTGCTTCTGTAATTTTATTTGCGCCAAGTATAGCTAGTTGACTCTCCACTTCTCCTGCTGTGCTATTCAAATTTAAATTTATTTTCTCTGTTAATAACACTGGACCAGAATCTAATTTTTCTACAATTTTCATTATTGAAATTCCTGTAAAAAGATCTTGTGACATAATTGATCTTTGAATGGGAGCTGCCCCTCTCCAGCTTGGTAGGATTGATGCATGAATATTTAAAAATCCATGTTTAGATAATTGTAAGAATTCTTTTGATATAATTTGTCCATATGCAACCACAATCGCCAAATCAATATTTAATGATTTAAAGAAATGGTAATCATCCTGAAGTTTACTGGGCGTTCGTACTGGTAGGTTATTATTCTCTGCAAACGTGTGAATGGGACTTTTTTCTAATTTCATTCCTCTATTCGATTTTTTTGGAGGCTGAGAATATACTTGCTTAATTGTTAACGAACTCTGAGTTATTTTTGCCAGAGCAGGAACGGCAAAATCAGGTGTTCCCATAAAAACAATGTTGAATTTCATTTTTTTTATTTTTGAATTTTTTTAGCTTTTATTAATTTTTTAAGAATGAAAGATTTTTTTAACTTGGACAAATAATCAATAAACAAAATTCCGTTACAATGATCTATTTCATGTTGTATACATGTAGCAAGCAATCCTTCGGCTTTTAGCAATCTCTCTTTTCCATACTCATCTATATATTTGACATGACAGGCATTGGGTCTTTTAATATCAGCAAAATAATCTGGTATTGATAAACAACCTTCTTGTTTTTTTTCAAGAATGTCGGATTTCCAAGTAATTTCTGGGTTTACAAGACAGATTGGTTCATTTTTATTGGCTTCTTTAGATATGTCGATCACAACCACTCTTTTTAAAATCCCAACTTGGACTGCTGCCAAACCAATTCCTGGAGCCGCATACATTGTATCTAACATATTGTTCATTAATTTTTTAATTTCTCTATCTACCTGTTTTACAGGAGTAGATTTTTGCCTAAGTATAGGATCTGGCTCTTTTAAAATTTCAAGAATGTTCATAACATTAAACTAAAATTAATATATTTAATCACTAGTTAAAGAATTCCGAAATTTAAAAGCAGAAAACAAAGTTCCATCGTCAAGATATTCTATTTCCCCTCCCACGGGCAAACCATGAGCTAATTTAGTAACTTTTACACCTAAATCTTTAATGCTATCATTGATGTAGTGGGCGGTTGTTTGACCCTCTATTGTTGCCGAAGTTGCCAATATAACTTCTTTCACATTATTTTTTTTAATACGATTGATTAAAGAGTTAATCAAAAGATCCTCTGGGTTTGATCCATTTAGTGCTGACAAAGTACCTCCCAAAACATGATACTGACCCTGAAATACATTTGTACTTTCCATTGCCCACATATCAGCAATATTTTCTACTACACATATTTGGTCGTAACTTTTATTTGTATAAAAACATTTTTCTAAATTACATTCGGTTTCATTAGATTTAATATTTCCACATAAATTACAGCGAATAACCTTGGAATGAACTTTCGCTAACGAGTGAGATAAAGGCTTCATAACATTGTCTCTGTTTTTTAGAAGATATAAGGCAATTCTTCTTGCAGATTTTGGTCCCAATCCTGGTAATTTAGCAACCAGTGTAATTAACTCATCCAAATCTGGTTCTGTAGAAAATTTCATTTATTTAAAAAGGAAATTTAAAGCCTTCTGGTAATTTTATTCCACCAGTTAGTTTGGACATTTCTTCTTGAGCTTTTGCCTCAGCATTTTTTTTTGCATTATTGGCTGCTGCAACAATTAAATCTTCAATAATACTTTTATCTTCTTTTAAAGTTTCCTGGTCTATGTGCAAAGAGACCATATCACAATTTCCATTCATAATTACTTTAACCGAACCTCCACCAGCTTGTCCTTCTGCAGAAATATTTTTTAAAGAATCTTTTGCTTCAGTCATTTTTTTTTGCATTTCTTGGGCTTGTTGTAACATTTTGCTAAAATCCATATTATTCTTGCCCTTCATCTTTAACGTCGACTAACTCAATGTCTGGAAACGTTGCCATAATTTTTTTATAAATTTCTGATTGTTTCATTTGTTCCAATAATTCTTTTTTTTGTAGGTTTTTTTTCTCATAAACAGTGGTTTCCCCCTCGTCTTTAGATAAAGAAATGATCCATCGCTTTCCCGTCCATTCATTCAATTTGTTTGATATATTTTTTATAAAATCCTTAGATAGGTTTTCGTTAAAGGAAATATCAATTTTTCCTTGTTCAAATTTTACTAATCGTACATTTCTTTCAAGATCAAATTTTAACTCGATCTCTTTATATTTATTAGTTAAATCTAAAAGATCTTGAAATGATTGAATTGAATTATTTGTATTTATCTCATTTAAAATTTCTGGCTTGATTTTAGGAAGTTCTTTTTTTTCTTGAATTGTATTTTTAATTTGAGTTTTAGAAATTAACCCTTCTGACTTAATTATTTCTGAAGTATTTTCTTTTTTTTCTTTATCTTCTTCATCGTCATCAAAATCTGAGTTCTGCATAATAGATTGAGGATCTGGTATATTCTTTAAGTGTGCCAATCTAATAAGAAGCATTTGGAAAGATAAAAAAGGATTTGGCATAAAATTTAATTCCTCAATTCCTTTCAGGGTAAAATGCCAAAGCATCGATACGTAAGTTAAGTCAACTTCATCTGCGATTTTTTTAATCTGTGCAGACTCTACTTCAGATACACTAAGATCGTTTTCTATGGTTCCAAGAGTTTTTGTTCTAGAAATTAAATAAATAATTTCTAGCATGCTTTGTACAATTAATTTTGGATCCGCTCCTATATTAAAAATATCTTCTGCCTCCTTGAGAGCTTCTTGCTGAGACCCTTTAACAATATGGGATAATAGCTCTATCACTCTTGTTTGATCTGCTAGACCTAACATGTCTCTTACTTTGTCTTCAGTTATTTCTTGGCTTTGTAAATTAAAGGTAATAATTGCCTGGTCTAAAATAGATAATGCATCACGAACAGATCCTTCAGATGCTTTTGCAATGATGGCTAGGGCTTTATCATCAATTTTTGCATTTTCTTTTTCCGCAATTCCTCTTAAGAATGTTTGCATTTCATTCATTTTGATTCTTCTCAAATCAAATCTCTGGCATCTTGACAAAATAGTTACAGGTATTTTTTTTACTTCTGTAGTTGCTAAAATAAATTTTAGGTGAGAAGGTGGTTCTTCTAAAGTTTTTAATAAAGCATTAAAAGCTTGCTTCGATAGCATATGTACTTCGTCGATAATAAATACTTTATATTTTGCACTAGAAGGCAAATACTGAGAGGAATCTAAAATTTCTCTTATGTCATCAATTCCTGTTTTAGAAGCAGCATCCATTTCTAAAATATCCATATGACTAGAATCGATGATGGCCTGACAATGACAGTATTCATCTTTCGAACATTTCTCATCTGTTCCAAATTTCTTGTTGCAGTTAATAGCTTTTGCAATAATTCTGGCTGTTGTAGTTTTTCCAACACCTCTAATTCCTGTTAATAAATATGCGTTGGGAATTCTATCCATCTTAATGGCATTTTGTATCGCAATAGCCATCGACTCCTGACCAATTAGCTGGTCAAAATTTTGTGGTCTATATTTAAGTGATAAAACTTTTCGATTATTCATAACATTTACGGGGAACTGAATAACAACCTGAAAAATTTACGGTACGGCTGCTTTCTTTCGAATCTGACCGGATTAGCGCAACATCCACCTGCTACCAATTCCCCAAGGCAATAGTATAACAAGATAGAAAAAAAACGATAGGAAAGATTCCGTATATTATTTTTTGTAGCGGAATTTATCTGCTATATAAATCCCTAAAATATCTAATTTTTTAGTGTATTTTTTTAATTCTTGAATAGATTGTTTTACAAATTTATTTTCTGCATGACCTTCGATATCTAAATAAAATATTGTTTGCAAAAACGTATTATTAACCGAAAAACTCTCGAGCTTTGTTAAATTAACATTGTTTTTTGCAAATCCGCCCAGTGCCTTAAAAAGAGCTCCTGGGGTACTTTTAATCATAAATATACAGCTAGTAATAAATTTTTTTCCTTTAATAAGTTTAGGAAATTTATGGTTTTTTTTCATTATTAGAAATCTAGTAGTATTTCCTCTCCTATCTTCAAAACATTTCTTCAAAATATTTAAATTATAAATTTTAGCTGCTAAAGATGATGCTATTGCTGCTTCAGAGGTGCTGTAATTTTCAGAAATATATTTTGCTGATCCAGCTGTATCTGCTGCAACGATTGAAGTTAATTTATATTTGTTTAAATTTTTTTGGCACTGTCCAATTGCTTGCGCATGACTTCTAACAAACTTAATATCCTTCAATTTAACTCCTTTATTGGCAAGTAAACAATGCTCAACATTGTGAAAATATTCTCCAATTATTTTTAATTTATACCTTGGAAGTAAATAATGGATATCTGCAACTCGTCCTGCTAAAGAATTTTCTATCGGTATAACTGAAATAATATTATTGTTTTTTTTGCATATTAGAAAAACACCTCCAAAGGTTTTACAAGGAAGAACTTCTGCACTTCCAAACATTTTGGTTGAAGCCAAGTGAGAGTAGGCTCCCAATTCTCCTTGAAATGCTATTTTATTTTTCATTATACAATAATCTAATTTTATCTAAATCTTCCTGCGTATCAACACCTAGTGGATAATCTTTTATAAAACCTACATGAATTTTAATATTGTTATCCAGAGCTCTCATTTGCTCTAAACTTCTTTCTAGCTCATTTTTTGTTTTGTGCAAACCAACATATTTTTTTAAGATGGGATATTGGTAAGCATAAATACCAACATGATGATAAATATGATTAGTTCTTTCATCTTTTTTTCTAAAAAAATCTTTTGCTAAAGAAAAATTACCTGTGCTTATTTCATTTTTAGTTTCAACTTTAACCACATTGGGATTGCCTTCATCTTGTTTTTCAAGATGGCTAGCAAGTGTCGCCATGCCTGCAGATTCTGTTTTCATAAAATTAAACAAGTAATTAATAGCATCGGGATTAATCAATGGCATATCGCCCTGTACATTAATAATTACATCTGGTTTTAAATTTAAATTTTCTACAGCCTCAAAAATTCTGTCCGACCCATTTGTATGATTATTGTTTGTAATAATACTTTTTCCCCCTTGTTTGGAAATAACGTCAGCTATTTCTTGATCAGATGTTGCAACGATAACTTCTTCTATATTGCTTTTTTTTGCCTGCTTCCAAACATGAACGATCATAGGTTCATTTTTGATTAATAATAACGGTTTATTCGGTAATCTTTTTGCATGTAAATGACTGGGGATAATAATTATTGTTTTCATTTAATTAAAAATTTAAATACTGCGACATCTACAACTTTATTTTATACTCTAAAACTTGCTCAAAATACTATATGATTTAATTTAACAATTATGGACAGTTTTGAATTTAATAAAATCGCTGCCGCAATTCTGATTACTATTTTATTAGTAATTGGAGTTAAAGAAATTTCCGATATTATTTTTCATGTAGAAAAACCAAAACAATCTGCATACAAAATTGCGGGCGTGCAGGTGAAAGCAGAGGCCAATTCAGAAACTCCGAAAAAAGAAGAGGCACAACTTAATCCCATTACTCCGTTACTAGCATCTGCAAGTATTGATGAGGGTGCAAATGTTTTTAAAAAATGTGCAGCTTGTCATGTTGTAGAAAAAGGTGGAGCCAATAAAATTGGTCCTGGACTCTGGAATATTGTAAATAATAAATCTGCTGCTCATGAAGGCTTTAAATATTCAACAGCTCTTCAGGCTCATGGAAAAAACTGGACATTTGAAGAGCTAAATCAATTTTTATATAAGCCTACACAGTACATCAAGGGAAGCAAAATGGCTTTTGCAGGATTAAACAAAGAAAGCGATAGAGCAAACGTTATCGCTTTTCTAAATAGCAAAAGTGATTCTCCAGCTCCCTTAAAGTAATATCTAAATAATTAATTTATTGTATAGTTCAAATTAGTTAATGAACTTTTCTGTTATAAGCTCACTTGTAAATAAAAAGTCATTGGGTATGGCTTTGTTTGGTTTTTCGGCTGGTTTACCGTTACTTCTTATTTTTTCCACTCTATCTGTCTGGTTAGTAAAAGCTGGTGTGGAAAGAAGCACTATTACTTTATTTAGCTGGGCTGGTTTTGCTTATTCGTTCAAATTTTTATGGTCTCCCATAGTTGACCATTGTAAATTACCTTTTCTTTCTAGAATTGGTCATCGAAAAAGTTGGCTTTTATTATCTCAAATTCTTATCATTATATCTATTTTTATAACCTCATTCACAGATCCAAGTAAAAATTTATTTTATACAGCAATAGGAATAGTTTTAATTGCATTTGCTAGCGCAACTCAGGACATTGTTATTGATGCTTTTAGAATAGAATCCACAACGATCAAAAAACAAGGTGCATTATCATCGATGTATCTTGCTGGATACAGAATAGCGATGATTGTCTCTGGTGCTGGGAGTTTGTGGTTGGCCGCGTATTTTGGGGTTGAAAGCTACAATGTTGAAACTTGGAAAAATGTATACCAGATTATGGGCTGCCTTATGCTAGTTGGTATATTTGCAACTCTTACATCTAAAGAACCTATCATTATAAAGAAAAAAATAACTCATTCTCAAATTAATTTTGTGCTTGTTTTGATATTGTCTATTATTACTTTTTTTCTTTTCTACAGCTATTTACCTAAAATAATCATTGATAATTCTTTATTATTAAGTGCATTAGAAAATATTTTAAAAGTATTTATTTCTTTAACGGCTGCAATATTTGTTATGATTTTTTTTACTAAAATTAATTTCATTTCCATGGATAAAGCTAGATTAGCCTACATTGAACCTATTAGTGAATTTTGCCAGAGATACAAAAAAGCTGCTTTATTTATATTAATGCTAATTGGCTTATATAGAATTGCCGACATTGTGATGGGCGTCATGGCCAATGTATTTTATTTGGAAAAAGGTTATCAGATTACAGAAATTGCAACCTATTCAAAATTTTTTGGATTGTTCGCTACCATACTGGGTGGTTTTCTCGGAGGACTTTATTCCATGCACAAAGGCGTTATCCAAAGTTTACTTGTTGGTGCTATTATCGCAGCTCTGAGTAATGTTTTATTTGCTTGGTTAGCCATTGCAGATATTAGTATTATATTTTTAATAGCAGTAATTACTGCGGATAACGTTGCAAGTGGATTTGCTGGTGCTTCTTTTGTGGTTTATCTTTCTTCTCTCACTTCCGTGAAATTTACAGCAACACAATACGCGCTCTTTAGTTCTATAATGCTATTTGTTCCAAAATTAATTGCTGGCTACGCTGGTTCCATGGTTGATGCAATCGGATATCCATTCTTTTTTATATTTACAGCCGTTTTAGGATTACCGGTTTTATTTTTGATTTATTTAATTAAAGATATGCCTTCAAAAAAAAGAGGTTAATTTTACAATGTGCAAATAAAGTGCTAATGGGCTCTTATGAAAAAACTTATTCTTGTTCTAATTAGCATAATTTCAATTTCTACCAATAGCTTTGCGGTAGAACTAAAGACTATCACAAAAAAAGAATATCTAGATAATAATATAAAAAGGTTAGAACAGGAATTTGATACTGTCGATACAAATAAAGATGGCAAAGTTACTCCAGAAGAACAAAAAGCATATAAAGCCAAAATTGACGAAGCTCGAAAAATAGATCAGGAGTTGGGAAAATTAGCAGATACTAACAAAGATGGTAAAGTTTCTAAAGAAGAACGAGAAAAAATTTTGATAACCATGGATACAAATAAAGATGGCTCCGTAACACTTCAAGAACAAAAAGATTATTTGAAAAAAAATAATTCTAAAAAGTAACTAAATAATATTTTTTACTATAATTATTATTCCACTTATTAAAAGCATATAATTAAAAAGAATTTTAAAAATTTTTTCACTCAAAATTTTTCTTAAGTATTTTCCTGTCAGTACACCTAAAAAAATTGGTGCGCATGCGATTAAGGAAAAGAACAAACCACGATTATCAATCATAGAGTAACTATAAAAAAGAATAAAATGAAAAGAAGAGTATAAAAAAAAAGTTAAACCCATAAATTGAATTAATTTTTCTTTATTAAATTGTAAAGACTGGATTAAAAATACTAATGGCATAACGTAGATACTAGTCGTGCCAGCTGTAATTCCATTTATCGCTCCAATAACAGATTGTACTTTAAACGAATTATAATTTTTAAAGGTAATTATTTTTTTTAATAAAACTAAAGATGAATTAGTAATAAGTAATCCTGCTATGATTAATAAAATTATTTTTGAACTTACAGCTCTTAAGATAAAAAATCCTGGTATAATAAATATTACAGATGAAATTAAAAAAAATTTAGTTTGGTTATAAATAGACCGTAAATGTTTACCATCTAATAACTGGTATAAATTAGTTAATATTATTGGAATTAAAATAAAAGAAATTGAATCTTTAATATCGTAAAGAAATGACAAGAGCGTTAATATCACTGCTGGCAACCCTACACCTATGGTACCTTTTACTAAGCCACCTATAAAAAAAATAAACAAAGTTATAAAAAAAAGATAATTTAATTCTACAAATTCCATAATGCTAGATTAGAACTAATCTACTTTATTTCAATAATTAATGCTTTAATTTTTCTAAAATCAAATTTATTGTTATTATTTCTTCCAAGGATAATGACTGCTAAAGGAATGAAGGTTGCAAATACAAAAGACCAAAATAATAATGCACTAGAAATCCAAACTGGAAATAATTCCACATCAAGCAAAAGGCCCACTAAAATACTTTTCTGAAAACTCATATCTGGAAAAAGCATTAGACCAGCTAGCAAACCAGAAAAAATTGCCATAATAGAAACATGTTCATTAGTATCATCTTTAAACATTCCATAAAAAACTGGTATCGCTGCAGCACAGCAAAGAAGGTCAGCTAGAAGAAACATGTAAAGAACGCTCAATCCTTTTGATGCAATGTAAAAAACTATAATTGAAACTAAAACTAAAATAATTCTAGAAAAATTTAAGTGGGTAATTTTTAAATTATATTTAATAAATTTGCTACCATCTATGACCAGAAGGCTTGAAATAGCATTAATTAATGTATCCATACTACTAATAACTAATGTCAATGCTAGTACCAAGACTATGCTCGATATATATTTTCCACCTTGTCCGAGTAATAATGAAAAGATAATTGTGCTTGGATCATCCACTCGTACCAAGGAAATAGCTACGATTCCGCAAAACCCTAAGATCAATATGACCGGTAAAATAATTAAAAAGGAATTTCTAAAACCTGCTTTCAAATCATAAGTTGAGTTTGCTGCAAAAATTCTTTGCCAAACTCCTTGGTCGAATAAGTTTGTGGCAAATACAGCGATAAAAAAGGTTAAACCAGCTGTGTACCCATAAAAATAATTTAAACTTATTAAGTTACTTGCTTTTGATTGTATTAAGTCAAAAGAAATATTTATTGTTCCTGAAAAAAATAAAAAATAAAAAATAAAAATTAAAAAAATTAAGATAATTATAAATTGAATTTTATCTGTTAATATAGATATTCTTAAACCACCTTTTAGAGTGTAAATTAAAGTAGTAACTAAGATTAATAAAGAAGTTTTCCATAATGGTAGGCCTGTGATCAGATTTGTTACTTTGGCAATCGCTGTTACTTCCGCACATAAATAAACAAACATATAAAAAAGAGAAAGTAATAGAATAATTTTTAGCATTTTTTTTCCATAACGAGCAAAAACAAATTGGGTTAAGCTATTTCCATTCGGCATAATAGATCGTAGCCTTTCTCCAAAAGTTATCATGGCTAAATATGGACATGCTTGCCCTAAAGCATAACCCAATATAGCTCCCATTCCACCCCAGGTAGCTGCTTCAGCCGGCCCTATTAAAATCCAAACTCCAAAGCAAGAAGCAACTATAGATGCTGTTAATGATTTAGATTTAATGGAGCGTCCTGCATTTAAATAAGAAGATGCAGACAAATTATTTTTTGAAAAAAAAAGCCCAAATAATGCAGACAAAATACACACAAGTAACAATATGAATGTATTCAATTCAAAGATCATAATATTTATTAAAAAGATTTACTGATTATTACTGTATTAAATCTTTCATTCGCAACATTAGAACTATTATCTGTAATAATATGAGAAATTTTTATATCAAAGTGCTGAAAGCTTTTTGATGCAGTGATAGTTTTTGTTTTATTAATGACATCCCAATCACCGTAGGTAGCTAATAAATTAAAATTTTTAAAATCATATCCTATGCTATATTCTTTATAATCGCTTCCCACTGTTTCATTTGTATCTTCCAATGCAAAATAATATCCGATACGAAATGGAGATTCATTTGCCTGATAAACTAATTTAAAATTATACTCTCCAACATTTACTAACTTTTTTCCTGGATATCTTGCCTCTAGATAATAAATATCAAAATTAAAATCTTTATAACTTTGGTTAATTCCAAAATATAAATCTACTTCTTGTGAGGATCCTCCATAATTAGCCTCTGCTATCCACGTCCCCATATAAATACCTGCAGGCAGTGAAAGATTAGCTGAGACAGAGGCTGTACTACGATCTTTGTTTTGGTCAATTCCTCTATAAACATAACGACTCATATATTCAGCCGAAAAACTAACCTCCACATCTCTTGCTAGCTGAATAGGTTCGCAAATTGATTTTTCTAAAAGAAAAAAATTAATTAAAATAGATATAATTATGACTTTTTTTTTGCTCATTGTTCTCCCTACGTTGTAATTAAACATCAGGTTCTAAGGGTATAATCTCAGCGTTTACGCACCCCCGAACAAAACTATTTAGATACTAATAAACTTAAATTAGCAAGCTAAAAATAAAATTGATTTTTTTTTTTTTAAACTTAATTTGCCTTTGATGATCATCAACTGTAAGTGTAAAAAATATGCATTTAGTATTCCAGACGATGCCATTTCAAGCGAAGGCAGGATTGTTCAGTGTGGATTTTGCCATGAACAATGGTTTCATAAAAACGAAAACAATAATGAGGAAATTTCTAATTCTACATTAAATTTAGAAATACCAATACCTCATAAAAATTTAAAAGAAGTTAAGAAAAGCACATCAAAAGATAAAAGTAGCAATTTTTATTCAATTGTTTTTACTTCTTTATTATTTATTTCAGCATTGTTTGCAGGAATTCATTTTAACGAAGACTTAATATTATTACACTACCCATTTCTCTCCGGATTTTTTGAAGCATCTGAAATTGTTAAAGACATTATTATGCAAAGTATAAATTGGGCTACAGAATTTGCACAAAGTTTGTTTAAATAAAATGCATAGAATTTTAACTTGTATTAATCAAGTTAGTAACATTTTTAAAGAACCAAGCAAAAAAGCTGAGGTTGTTTCTCAAATTTTATACGGAGAGCAGTTCTCTGTACAAAAATCAATTGGTACATTTTATAAGGGCTATTGTATTTTTGATAATTACCCTGGATTTGTCTTAAAAAAAAATTTTAAAAAAATAAATACTAAAAATAGTTATAGAATAAAAGAAAAAGAAACTTCTCTTTATCAAGGTAACATAAGTTTTAAAAAAACAAATAAAAAACTTTTATTTAACTCAAAAGTTACTATCCTAAAAAAAGATAATAATTTTATTAAAATTAATAAATTTTGGATCAAAAATAATTCTATAAATAAAACAAAAAATAAGACTAATAATTTTTTAGATAATATTTCTTATTTTCTTAAAACAAAATACTTGTGGGGTGGAAATACAATTAAAGGCATTGATTGTTCTGGATTAGTTCAAGAATTATTTAAAAGCATAAATAAAAAATGTCCTAGAGACAGTAAAGATCAAATGGTTTTTTTTAAAAAAAATGTGCCTTTGCACAATATTCGTAGAGGAGATTTGCTATTTTGGAAAGGCCATGTTGCAATAGCTATTAATCAAAAAAATTTAGTTCATGCTTATGGTCCTAAGAAAAGAGTTATTATCATGTCTATTAAGAAAACTATTAATATTTTATTAAAAAAAAATAATCTCAAAGTTTTGGCCATTAAAAGACCTTTGTGACCAATTTGATTTCTAAAAAAATAATAATTACTGGCACCGTCCAAGGCGTTGGCTATAGGAGTTGGTTACAAAAAATATGTAATGATAAAGGTGTTGTTGGATGGGTTGCTAATAAAAAAAATGGTGATGTAGAAGCTTTTTTTTTTAAAGTGGGCTATGAAATATTTACAAATATTTTATCAGAGTGTTTTTTGGGACCCAAAAATTCATGCGTTACCAATATTCTTGTTGACGATTTTGAAGAGGAAATAACATCTAATAATTTTGAAATTAGATCGTAGTTTTCAAAATTCACTCAAAACGAGAACATTTTTTTAATTGATTCGGTCACCCTTTATGCCTACTTTGTTCTTCGACCAAATCTAAATATAGTGGGTCAAGAAATTTTAGACCATAAATGATGAATCCTCAAATAATTTCTGTTTTAGGTCCAACCAATACTGGCAAGACACATTTTGCTGTAGAGAGAATGTTACAATTCGAGACTGGTGTGATTGGTTTTCCTCTTCGTCTTCTCGCAAGAGAAGTTTACGATAATTGTGTAAAAAAATTAGGGTCAAATCGAGTAGCATTAATAACTGGTGAGGAAAAAATAATACCACCAACTGCAAATTATTATTTGTGCACTGTAGAATCAATGCCTCTTGATTTAAACTTTGAATTTGTGGCAATTGATGAAATTCAAATGTGCGCAGATCCAGAACGAGGGCATATTTTTACGGACCGATTATTAAATTACCGCGGAGATAAATTAACAATGTTTTTAGGTGCCGATACAATGAAAAATATTATCTCTAATTTGGTTCCATCTAGTGAGTTTGTATATAGAGATAGATTGTCAAAATTAATTTATACTGGTTACAAGAAAATATCTAGAATACAGCCTCGCAGTGCAATTGTTGCTTTTTCAGTAGATGAAGTTTATGCGTTAGCAGAATTTATTAGAAGACAAAGAGGTGGCGCAGCCATAGTGATGGGATCTTTGAGTCCTAAAACGCGCAATGCACAAGTAGATTTGTATCAATCAGGTGATGTCGATTTTTTAGTAGCAACGGACGCTATTGGTATGGGTATTAACATGAATATAGACCATGTTAGTTTTAATAATTTAAGAAAATATGATGGAAAAAAAATTAGAGGATTAAGAAATACAGAAATTGGTCAGATTAGTGGACGCGCTGGTAGATATAAAAATGATGGAAGCTTTGGAATCACTGGAGATTGTGAAGCGCTGACAAGCGAACAAATAGAAAAATTAGAAAATCACAAATTTGATAGTGTTGTTAATATTTACTGGAGAAATTCTAGTTTAGATTTTTCGAGTATCAAAAAATTTATAGAGAGCTTAAATAAGCCACCTTCTATCCCAAATCTATTAAGAAACAGAGAATTAATCGATGAGAATATGTTTAAATTCCTAACAACAGAAAAATCTCAATTAAAAATAAACAATGAAGAAAATCATATCTCAAAACTTTGGGAATGCTGCCAGATACCTGATTTTACCAAAAGCTCTTATAATGAGCATATGGAAATAGTTACTAGCGTTTTTAATTTTTTGACCTCTGATAAAGAAAAAATAACTAATGACTGGATGAAAAAGCAGGTATCAAACCTAGATAATTTGATTGGAAATATTGATGCTATTTCAAATAGAATATCTCACGTACGAACATGGTCTTATGTGGCAAACAAAAGAAATTGGGTTGAAAATAATGATTACTGGATTGCCAAAACTAAAGACATAGAAGACAAATTATCTGATCGTCTTCACGAAGAATTGTCAAAAAGTTTTGTAGATAAAAGAATTAGTATTCTGTCGAGAGGTCTAAAACAAGACATTCAACATGAGGCCAAAATTTCAGAAAGTAATGAAATTATTATGGATGGACAGCTTGTTGGAAAGATCAATGGATTAAAAATTATTCTTGATTATACATCCAACGCTTTGCAAACTGACATTCGCTCTATTAAGAAAGCAGCAAGAAATGGGGCAGCTTTAGAATTAAAGAAAAGAATTGAGGAAATAATAGCTTCACCTGAGCATTTCAGTTTAAAAAAAGATAAAAATATTTACTGGAAAGAAAAAATTATAGGTAAAATTTATCCGGGAAAAAATTATCTAAATCCTGATGTTAAAATTTTAGTAGATGAAAGCGTGGAACTGCAAGATCAGCAGAGAATATCTTTAAGTTTATCAAATTGGCTAAAATTAGAAAAACAAAACTTATTACAAGATTTGATAAAAATTGAAAATTCTCAGTACGAAAATAGATTTATTCGTGGGTTATGTTATCAACTATTTGAAAACAATGGCGTTCTAAAAAGAGAAAATGTTAATGAAATTGTTAAGCAAATAAATAAAGAAGACAGATCTATTTTAAGAAAGTTGGGTATTAAAATTGGAAGATATCATATTTATCAACCAAGAATGGTAAAGCCAGCCGCTGTTATTTTTAAAACAATTCTTTGGAATTGTTTTCACAATTTATCCGACAATAAGTCTCCAGCATTTGGATTAAATTTTGTAAAGAATTTTACAAACCAAGATAAAGAATATCTTTTGATTTGCGGATTTGAAACTTTTGATAATTACATAATAAGAATAGATATATTGGAACGATTATTCTTAAAAATTATTTCCTTAAGTAAAAATGGATTATTTGAATTAACAAGTGATATATTAAATTTGCTTGGTTCAACAAAAGAAGATTTTAAAGAATTAATGAAAAAAATGAATTATAATTATATAGAAAAAGAGGGTAAAATATTTTTTAAATATT
>Ga0129336_10000765_pt1 | contig 18928 bp, 20 predicted proteins | sample CPB6_02_DNA_FD_96878 | JGI IMG/M metagenome (GOLD analysis project Ga0129336, IMG submission 96878) | Freshwater to marine salinity gradient microbial communities from Chesapeake Bay, USA - CPBay_Sum_0.6_0.2_DNA | ecosystem: Environmental > Aquatic > Marine > Coastal | place: USA: Chesapeake... | reverse complement strand
TGCTTATCAATTAAATGACTATCAAATAATTTATCGTACAGAGTTTTTGGCATCACAACTTACTTAGTTATATTTTCACTTGCTGCATCATCAGCAACAGCTTTTTTGCTGGTAGTTTCTTTTTTTGCAACATCAAGACCGATTTTCTTTTTAATTTTTTCATTAATTCTTGCAGACTTACCTTTTCTATCTCTTAAATAATATAACTTTGCTCTTCTTACTTTTCCAGAACGAATTAGTTCTACAGAGTCAACATTAGGACTGTATAATTGAAACACCCTTTCAACTCCTTCACCAAAAGAAATTTTTCTTACTGTGAATGAAGAATTTATGCCTCTATTTTTTTTTGCAATACAAACTCCTTCATAGGCCTGAATTCGTTGTTTTTTTCCTTCAATAATTCTTACGTTGACCTTAACTGTGTCACCAGGATTAAAATTAACTATTTGTTTGTTTTCGGTTAATTTCTTAATCTGTTCTTTGTTTATATCTTCAATATTTTTCATAACTAAATTCATTCTAATTTTTGTTTTTATTATATCTTTGCCACATATCTGGTCTTAGGCGCTGTGTTATACCCTCGGACTGTTCTAAACGCCAGCGCTTTATTTCCGCATGATTTCCCGATAATAGAACATCTGGGACCTGTTTACCCTGCCATTCTCTTGGCTGAGTATATTGAGGATATTCTAATAAATTATTATTAAAACTCTCCTCTTCTAAAGATCCCTCATCGCCCAGTACCCCAGGCAAAAGCCTTAAAATACTATCAATCAATACAACTGCGGCAGGCTCACCTCCTGATAAAACATAATCTCCAATACTTATTTCTTCTACTTTATTTGAGTCTAATACTCTTTGATCAATTCCCTCAAAGTGACCGCATAAAATATTCAAACCATTTGTTTCAGAAAAATTTTTTACCATTTCTTGTGTTAATGTTTTTCCTTTTGGTGAAAGATAAACAATACGGTTATCGTTTTTATTTTGTGATATACAATTATTTATAACATCTGCTCTCATTAACATTCCCCTTCCACCTCCAAAAGGTTTGTCGTCAACGGAGCCATGTTTATCAATCGCAAAGTCTCTAATATTAACTACCTCTAAATCCCAAATCTTTTTTTCTCTAGCCCTTTTAAAATTACCTATGTCAAGCAATCCTGGAAAAAATTCAGAATACAAAGTAAAAACTTTAGCTAACCACATTATTGTTTTATTTGGTCTCTCCTTCTTTGGTTTCTACTGGTGCTGCTTCTGCTGCTGGTGTTTCTGCTGGTGCTACTTCTGCTGCTGGTGTTTCTACTGGTGCCGCTTTTGCTGCAGCCTCTGCTTCTTCTGCAGCTTTTTTAGCTTCCTCTGCTTTTTTTAATTTTTCTTGAGCCTTCTTTTTAGGTAATGCTTTTATTGGGTTATTTCTTTGTTTAGGCATCGGAATAATATTTGCCTCTCCCAAAAATCTTGCAATTCTTTCAGAAGGTTGGGCTCCCTGACTTAACCAAAATTTTATTCTATCCAAATCAAGACTTAATCTCTCTTTTTTGTCTTTTGGCAGTAGTGGATTAAAAAATCCAACTTTCTCGATAAATTTTCCATCTCTCGGTCTTCGAGAATCTGCTACTACTATTTTGTAAAAGGGTCTTTTTTTTGCTCCCCCTCTAGACATTCTTATTTTTAACATGTGTTTCCTTCCTATTTTAAGTTATTAAATATCTCTGGAGGAATGCCTTCCATTCCCTCAAGAGCACCTCTTCCGCCTTTTGACATTCTTTTCATCATATTTGTCATCATTTTGTGTTGCTTAAGAAGCTTGTTTACCATTGAAATGTCCGTACCGGATCCATTTGCAATTCTTTTTTTTCTCGATCCATCAATTACTTTTGGATTGTTTCTTTCTTTTATGGTCATTGATAAAATAATTGCTTCTTGTTTTGAAAGCAAAGATTCATCAATATTTGATTCATCTAACTGTTTTTTTATTTTAGAAATTCCAGGCAACATACTCAATACTCCACTCATGCCGCCTGCTTTTTTCATTTGTCGAATTTGTTTTAAATAATCTGTAAAAGTAAAACTACCTTTTTTTAAATTTTCCTCTATTTCCTCAATTTTATCCTGTTCTAAACCCTCCGAAACCTTTTCTACAAGAGATACAACATCTCCCATTCCAAGAATTCGATTTGCAATTCTGTCTGGATGAAATACCTCAATTTCATTTATAGACTCTCCTGTTCCCAAAAATTTAATTGGGCATCCAGTAACTGCTTTCATGCTCAACGCAGCTCCACCCTTTCCGTCGCCATCAATTCTTGTTAAAATAATAGAAGTGAGTGAAACAGTTTGTTTAAATTCAGAGGCTATATTAACTGCATCTTGACCGGTCAAAGAGTCTGCAACTAAAATAATTTCTGTTGGTTGAATATCGTTTTCTAATTGCTTTAATTCCATCATCATTTGTTGGTCGATCTGGGTTCGTCCGGCTGTATCAAAAATAATGACATCTTCTCCAGATAAAGAAGCTGCATTCATAGCCCTTCTTGAAATTTTTAGTGGAAATTGACCTTCGATAATTGGAAGGGTTTTTATCAAATTATTTTGCCCTAGAACCTCTAATTGTTTTTGTGCAGCAGGTCTGTAAACGTCTAAACTAACCAACATGCTTTTTTTAGAATATTGTTTTTCTAAATATTTTGCTAATTTTGCCGTCGTAGTAGTTTTTCCAGACCCTTGTAATCCTACTACTAAAATTTTTACCGGTGGTACTGCATTTAAATTAATTTCTTTTTTCTCGTCACCCAAAATAGCTACTAATTCATCAAAAACTATTTTGATGATCATTTGACCTGGGGTTACTGATTTTAAAACTTCCTGACCAATAATTTTAGGTTTAACTTTGTTGATAAAATCTTTAGCAACTGGCAAGGAAACATCTGACTCTAATAAAGCTTGCCTGATTTTTCTCAGTCCTTCATCTGCTTGCTTTTCATCTAATCGAGTAATTCGATTAAAAAAAGAAAAGGCGCTTTCAATCTTATCTGTTAAACTTTCAAACATAATTTTCCTTCTTCCAGCAACAATTGCACTAGTGGGCGAATCCTCGCTGACTAGTGTTGATCTCCTCCTAAGAGGACACCACAAAATTGTAGAAATTTGTGGAAGTGAAAAGAAACTATATAGTAATAATTTAAAAGTCAATAAAACTGGGGTATTACTAAAAGCTATGAATTTTAAAGGTTATAAAATGGATGGTTTGGGAAATGATTTCTTTATTATTGATCAAAGACACAAGCAAGTCGTTTTGACCCCCGAACAGATTAAAAAAATTGCTAATAGAAATAACTTAGGATTTGATCAGCTAATTTATATAGAGCCTGGCAACCCTAATAAGCCAAAAATTTTATTTTACAATTCTGATGGAAGTGAGTCTGCTGCCTGTGGAAATGGAAGTAGATGTGTAGCTTACCTGCTCATGAGTGAAAGCAATTTAGATCAGATTTCTATTGAAACTAAAAGCGGTATATTAAAATCGTATAATAATGGTAACAAAAACATTACTCTTGATATGGGACCGCCTATTTTTGAATGGAACGAAATACCTTTGGAAAAAAAAATGGATCCTTCTAATATTGAAATAAAAATTGATAATTATGATGTGCTTAAAGGATATGCTCTGAGTGTAGGAAATCCACATATTATTTTTTTTCAAAGTATTGAAAATTCAAAGCTAAAAATTATAGGACCTTTAATTGAACATCACTCATTTTTTCCTAAAAAATGTAATGTTACATTTGCAGATATTATAGATAAACAAAATATTAAAGTTAAAGTATGGGAACGTGGAGCTGGTATGACGAAGGCTTGCGGAACTGCTGCATGTGCGACTGCTATTGCTGCTCATCAAAAAAAATTAACTGATAAACTTGTTGGAATTCATTTCGAACAAGGAAAGTTAACTATTGAGTGGAAATCTGACAATCGAATTTATATGACTGGGCCAGTATCTGAGATTCAAGAGGTAAATGTAGAAATATAAAATTAATGGGATTTTTTAAAAATTTAAAAGATGGATTGTTCAAATCCTCAAAAAATATTTCTGAAGGAATAACTAACATTTTCACCAAAACAAAAGCAAATGAAAATCTTCTTAATGATATTGAAGAATTCATGATTAGGGCTGATTTTGGAGTAAGTATTGCCAAAAAATTTAAAGATATACTCGCTAGCCAAAAATATTCTGATGAAGAATTAAAAAAAGAAAATTTTTATAAAATCTTTTCTAGTGAAATTTCAAAAATTTTAAAACCTTTAGAAAAAAATATTATTGAAGAAAATATGAAGTTTAAAACAATATTGATTTGTGGAGTAAATGGTACAGGCAAAACAACAACGATAGGTAAATTATGTAAACTTTTTAAGGAACATAATAAAAAAATAATTGTTGGGGCTGCAGATACGTTTCGAGCTGCAGCCATTGATCAATTAAAAGTATGGTGTGATAGAAATCAAACAGAAATAATATGTTCTGAGGTTGGATCTGATCCTGCATCGGTAGCCTTTAAAACATTGGAATATGCAAAAAATAATCAAAAGGATCTATGTATTATTGATACAGCGGGAAGGCTGCACAATAAAAAAAATTTAATGGAAGAGTTTTCGAAAATTATAAGAGTATTAAAAAAAATTGATTCTGAGTCACCTCAAGAAACTTGGATTGTTCTTGATGCTACCACAGGCCAAAATGCGATTAATCAAATAGAAGAGTTTAAAAAAATTGCAAATATTACTGGTATTATAATGACTAAACTAGACGGAACCGCTAAAGGTGGTGTGCTAGTTGCTATCGCAGACCAATTTAAAATTCCTATTGTAGCAATTGGTGTAGGTGAAAAAGAAGATGATTTAAATCAATTTAAGGCTGATGAGTATACGAAAGCTCTGATTAGTTAGAATATTTTTTATTTGCTAGGAAAATTCCTAATAGCACCAAACCAGCTCCATAAAAATTATAAATATAAATTTTTTCATTAAATAAAATTATTCCATAAATTGCTCCATAAATTGGCATCAAGTATACAGTCAAACCAGCCAGGGAAGCCCCGATCATTTGTTGTAATTTTGTGTACATAATAAAAGCTACAATCCCGGGAAAAATAGAGGCTAATATTACAAAAAAAATGAAATTGTAATCAAAAGTGGTAGGCATAAAATAAAAATGTTCTAATAAAAAAAAAGGTAGCAAAATCATAGATGCAAAAAAACTCATAAGTGCAAATCTCGAAAAAATAGAAAATTTACTTTTCCAATTAATTAAATAAATCGAAAAAAAAGCCCAACTAATAGCTGCTCCTAAAATCCATAAATCACCCAATGTAAAATTTAAATTTAATAAATTAAAAATTGATCCTTTAAAAATAACAAATGACACACCATAAAAACTTATTAAAATTCCAAGTAATTGAATAATTTTAAGTTTCTGATTAAAGAAAACATAAGATAACACAACTATTAAAATAGGTGATAAAGCATAAATAATTCCCATATTAGTTACCGTAGTTGTAAGTCCTGAAATATATGGAAAGGCTCCACAAATTGCGTAACCTGAAAAACCTAAAAAAAATAATTGTGGCAACTCTTCTACAATATGTTCTCTTTTTTTATAAATCTCTCTAAAAACAAAAGGAGCTACTAATAAGAAAACTACAAACCATCTCCAAAACGCCAAAGATACTGGTGGTACATTACCCAAAGCTCCTTTAGCAATGGCAATATTACCAGTCATAAAGATTGGTTGAATGAATATTAAAGAAAAGTTTAAAAAATTATTTCTTATCAAAAAAAGCTTCGTAGATCATCATTCCAATAGCCAAAGCCATTAAAATATAGACAGGTAAAACATTCAGCCCAGTAATCATAGGTGATCTAGTTAAAGTAGTGCCTAAACCAACTAGAAAAGCAACCGCTAATAGCACACTAAACACTGTTGTGAATTTTTTAATCATTATTGTCCTTACAGTTTTTTTCTAACCAATTAGCAGTAGATAAAAATCTAAGATCGTCATATTTATTTCCTATTAACTGGATACCTAATGGTAGATTATTTTCTCCGGTAAGTAAAGGCAATGAAATAGCTGGGAGACCCATATAAGTCCAGACAGTTGAAAATTCTGGACTGCCTGTTTTTTCCAAACCCTTGGAGGCCACACCTGTAGACGCAGGAGTTAAAACTCCATGATAATCTTGAAACACTTCTTTATAAGAAATATAGCTTCTTTCAATAAAATCTAATGCTTCAGCATAATCCTTGGCTGAATATTTCATTCCTCTCTCAATTGCACTTATCATTTCTTTTGATAATTTTTTTTTATATTTTTTGTAATAGGCTTCAAAATTATTAGCCATATCAGTTTCATGAATTATTTTATGATAAGTTGGAATATCATCAAAATAAGAAGGGGTGTCAAACTCTTCAATATTTTTTTTAAAATTTTTAAGAAAGATTTCAAAAGATTTTTGTGATTGTTTATTTATATTTTTCCAATTTTTAGTTTTATAAAAAATAAACTTAGGCTCAAATATTGGATTTGTTCTACATACATCTAACATATCATCTGCTGAATAATGAATGGTAGAATCATCATATAGATCTTTTTTAATTAGTACTTTAGATAATAAGGCAACATCTTCTACCGTTCTTCCAAAAACGCCCACGTGATCAAGTTTATTAGACTGTCTTAAACATCCAGATCGAGAAATTAAACCATAAGATGGTTTGTACCCTACTACCCCACAATAAGATGCTGGTCTTATAACAGACCCATTTGTTTGTGAGCCAATCGATAAAGGAGCCATATATGCTGCTACAGCTGCTGCTGAACCGCTAGATGATCCGCCTGGAGTTCTAGTATAATCATGAGGATTAGTAGTCTTTCCTGGATGAAAATAGGCAAGTTCAGTTGTCTCGGTTTTTCCCATGATTAGGGCTCCTGCTGATTTAAGTAAACTAACAACTTCGGAATCCTGAGATAGTGACATTTTTTTTCTAACAGTCGATCCACATTCGGTAGGCATATCGAAAGTTCCAAAGATATCTTTTACAGCAATGGGCAATCCATGTAATGATCCTAATGATTTTCCAGATTTTCTATGTTCGTCAGCTTCCTCAGCTTTTTCTAATAAAAGTTTTTTATTAAAATGTGCCCAAGCTTTTACATCCTTTTCATATAAATCTATTCTTTCGATATAAGCTTTGCAAACATCAACTGACGATACTTCTCCAGATCTTAATTGTTTTACCAGCTCATTTGCTGAAGATAATAAAATTTCTGACATAAAATTATTTATTTATTCTCAAATAAAACATCAGGTAACCAGAGTGCAATACCTGGGAATATATATAATAATATCATTGCAAAAATAACAATTGCTAGGAAAGGCATGATCCCCCTAAAAATTTCCATCAGCTCTACATTTTTAGATTGAACTCCTTTTAAATAATAAGCTGACATTGCCATCGGTGGGGTTAAAAAAGATGTTTGCAAATTTAAAGCAATTAACATTGCAAAAAAATAAGGGTCAACGCCAAAGGTTTTTAATAATGGTAAAAATATTGGAACAAAAATTATTAATATCTCTGTCCACTCCAATGGCCATCCCAATAAAAAAATAATTAATTGGGTAATTATAAGAAATTGCCATGGCTCAATATCAATTGATTTAAAAAAATGTTCAAATACTTCGTGTCCACCTAAATATGAAAATACTGAAGAAAAAGTCCACGAGCCAATAAATAGCCACATAATCATAGCGGTAGTTTTAGCCGTTAAAAAAACTGATTCTTTAAAACTTTGCCATTTTAGAGTTTTATAAAAATAAGATAAAATTATTGCACCAAATGCGCCTGCTGCTGCTGCTTCAGCCGGAGTGGCAATACCTGCCAAAATAGTTCCCAAAACAAGCATAATTAATGCAAAAAGAGGTATGAAAGAAACAAGAACTTCTTTCATAATCACATTTGTTGGAGGTATATCGGAAGCTTTTGGTTTTGGAGCGATCTCTGGCTTAAAATAAGCTAAAATAATTGCATAAGCTATATACAATCCTGCAAGTAACAAGCCAGGAAAAATTGCTGCTGCAAAAAGTCTCAAAGGTGATAGCTGTGCAATTACAGAATATACAATCAACATAATACTTGGTGGAATTAAAATTCCAAGACATCCACCTGCACAAATAATTCCTGAAGAAAATTTTTTATCATACCCGGCTTTCACCATGGCTGGCCAAGCAAGCAAACCCATTAAAGTTACAACTGCCCCAATAATACCAGTCGCGGTTGAGAATAATGTGCAAGTTACTAATGCGGCAACCGCCATAGAGGCTGGCAATTTATGAGCTGCTAGTCTTATTGCAAAAAATAATTTTGCTACTATTCCGGCTCTTTCAACAAGATAACCCATAAATAAAAAAAGTGGGACTGCAGTCAAAACATTATTGTCCATAACCGTATAAGTATTTTGGACAAAAAGAGAAAATATTCTATTATCAAATATATGCGTCATCATCGCATAATCAAAATATGCGTAGTAGCCAAATCCTATTCCCATGGCCATCAAAGTAAATGCGATTGGAAATCCCATTAAAACTGCAAATAAAAACAATACCATCATTAAAATGGCAACTTCTGGGTTTGTTAAACTAAAATACATTTTTTTATTTCCTTATTTCTTTTTAAGATTTGATTTTTGACTTGCTCTCATTAAAATTTTTTCAGTCTCCTCTGCAACAACTTCTCGATCAGGCCACTTACCAGTTTTAATACAGATAATACATCTAAATACTTCACTAATACCCTGAATTACTAGCAATGTGCCAGCTAATGGTATCATAGTTTTCACCATATAAATTTGTATTTGAGCAGGACTACTCCAACTGGTTTCCTGAATTTTCCAAGCTAGTAATGCATATGGATATCCATATCCAGCAAGCGCTAAAACACCAGGAAAGAAAAAAACGAAATAAAGTACTAGATCCATCTTTGCTTGAGTTCTAACTGAAAATAATCTGTAAATTACATCTCCTCTAACATGAGCTTCTGTGGCTAATGTATAGGCTCCTGCCATCATTAAAATTGCCCCGTACATTTGCATACTAAAATCAAAATTCCATAAAGTTGGATGGTTAAATACGTATGCCATTATAACTTCATAAACCGTACCACCCATAAGAATTACAATGCACCAAGAAAAAGCTTTTCCCATTGCGATACTTAAGCTATCTGCAAATTTTATAAATGAATTCATAAAAGTAAATTTACTATATTAAAAAGGGGGATTAAATCCCCCTTTTTTTTTCTAAAAAAAGTTAATTAATTAGATTTTTACTTTGTCTAATGGACCGAACTCATTTTCATATGCTAACCTGTAGTTTGGCTGATTCATCAGCAAGTACTTCATAGTTTTTTTAGCATAATCTTTCTGAGATTGAACAATTTTAGCAAAGAATGGATCTTTCGCAACGAATTCTCCAATCACTTTGTCCCAACCTTTAAGTTGAGCAGCTAAAATTTCATCAGAAGTTTGATACACATTAACTTTATGAGTATTAACCAACGTCGACAAGCTTGCAGTATATCTACTTAAAGCTTTGAAGTAGTTATCTGTATTCGCAGCATAAGCAGCATTTTTTAAAATTGCTTGGTGAGCTGGCGAAAGGCTATTGTATCTTTTTTTATTCATAGGAATTTCAAACATCTCTTGTGATTGATGGAAACTTCCTAAATGATAATGTTTAGATACATCTTGCATTCCAAAGTTAGAGTCAGATGTTGGGTTGTTGAACTCAGCTGCATCAATTAAACCAGTTTTCATTGCAGGCTGAATTTCACCTCCTGGTAATTGTCTTACAACCATTCCCATTGCAGTTAAAACGTTAGTAGCTAGACCAACTGTTCTGTATTTCATTCCAGTAACGTCAGCTACAGTTTTTACATTTTTCTTGAACCAACCAAAAGGTTGAGCTGGCATTGGCATATGAAAGAAACCAATATAATCGAAACCAACTTTTGCAATTGTTTCTTCATATAATTTTCTTCCCCCGCCATACTCCATCCATGCCATAACTTCTTGTGATGACATTCCGTATGAAGGACCAGTTCCAAATAAAGAAGCTGCAGGATTTTTACCATACCAATATGCTGTCACCCAGTGACCCATATCAACTACGCCTGAACTTACTGCTTGTCCAATTTCAGATGTTTTTACGACAGCTCCAACTGGTAGAAGTTCAATTTCCAAAGTTCCACCGGACATGTCTTTAACCATTTTACAGTAATCACCCGCCATTTCGAAGAATATATCTCCTCCTGATGGCCAAGCTGCCTGCATTTTTAACTTAACTGTTTGCTGCTGAGCTCCACCAGCTTTTTTATTATCTGCAGGTTTGCAAGCTGCTAATAAGCCTCCAGCTAATACTGCTGCTCCAGTTGCTGTTGCAGCTTTAAAAAATTTACGTCTAGATTTTGACGTAACACTTTTCTTTTTCATGTTTTCTCCCCATGTTTGTTTTAAGGTTGTGCGATTTAATCAAAAATTAACGATTTTGTCTCGAAATAAATAGCTTGAGAATTTTATTCAACCAAAGGTTGTTTAATTAACCTTATCTTTTGGTTTTTTTCCTAAAAAATAATCTTCCAAATTTGATATCGCCCTATCTCCCATATCAATTCTGGTTCTCTCGGTAGCGCTTCCCAAATGAGGAAGTAAAAAAAGATTATCTAATTTTAAATAATTTTCATTTATTTTTGGTTCGCCATTATAAACATCCAAGCCTAAAGCAAAAACTTTTCCATTTTTCATTGCTTCAATCATATCCTGATCATTAATTATATCCCCTCTTGCGGCATTAGCTATAACCACATCGTCTGGAAAAAAATTAATTGTTTCTTTATTAATTAAATTTGCAGTGTCTGCTGTTGCAGGACAATTAATTGATAAAAACTCGCTTTGTGAAAATAAAGATTTAATATCTGAATGATACTTAGCTCCATTTTCTAAATCTGGAGATAGTCTATTACGATTATGATAATGAATTTCCATACCAAATCCTCTTGCACGCTGAGCTACTGCTCTACCAATTCTTCCCATACCTAAAATTCCTAGTTTTCGGTTCGACATTTGCTTGCCAAGCAACAGACTGGTGGACCATACCCAGCTTTGACTTTCAGCTGCTTTTCTTCCTTCATAAGCTCTTCGAGAAGCTCCTAATAAAAGCAAAATAGAAATATCAGCCGTTGCATCTGTTAAAACCTCAGGAGTATTTGTAACAACTATTCCCTTTGCAGCAGCTGCATCTGTGTCTACATTATTATAACCAACCGCATAATTAGCAATAATTTTTATGCTAGGTGAAAGTTTAGAAATAATCTCTTTATCAAACTTATTTCCACCAACACACAAAATACCATCACAATCTTTTGATAAATTAATTAATTCCTCAGTTGATAAAACTTTATCTTCTTTATTCAACCTGGCATCAAATAATTGTAATACCCTTTCCTCATTAGGTTTTAATAGATTTCTTGTGACAAGTATTTTTTTCATTTTATTTCTAGTGGCTTAGTACCACCTGTAAACCAATCCAACAACTCTATCGTATGAACAATTGGAATAGTGGTTCCTGATGAGATCTGGGTAATACATCCAACATTACCAGCTGCGATAAAATCAGGGCTTGTTTTATTTATATTTTCAACTTTTCTTTTTAGCAATTCTTTGGCCATTTCTCCTTGCAATAAATTGTAAGTTCCTGCCGAACCACAGCATAAGTGTCCATCTGGAATTTCTACGATCTCATTTCCACTTTGTTTTAATAAGTCTAGCGGTTGTTGATGCACTTTTTGTCCGTGTTGCATAGAACATGCAGAATGATAGGCTATTTTATGTCCTTTTTTACTATCTTTAAAATTTAATTTTATATTTTTTCCCAAATATTCGGTGACATCCTTCGCTAGCTCAGAAATAAATTTAGCCTTTTTACTAAGTTCTTTGTCGGAATGATTTTCAAAAATAAATCCATAATCTTTTAGTGTGGTACCACATCCCGAGGTATTAACTAAAATTGCATCAATTGGTTTTTTTTGACAAATATCGTACCAGGCATTTATATTTTTAATAAAAGATTGTTTTGCTAAATTTTCTTTCCCCAAATGGTGATTGAGAGATCCACAGCAACCAGCTTCTTTAGCAACATAAACCTCGACTCCATGTCTGTTTAAAATATTTATAGTTGAGTCATTTATTTGCGGAGAAATCACTTTTTGTACACAGCCTGTTAAAAGAATTACTCTTGCCACTACTTTATTTTTTGGTTTGTAAATATTTTTCGTTTTTAAACTTTGCTTTGGAAATGAAGATGGCATTAAAAAAATCATATTTTTAATTTTATCTGGCATCATAAAAGAAAATGGTTTTACAATTTTGACCATTAAAGCCATTAATCGAAAAAGTTTTGTGCTAGGTAACACGAATGACAGGATGTTTCTTAATGTTCTATCAAACCATGGTCTTTTATAAGTACGCTCTATATGATTTCTGGCATGATCAATGATGTGCATATAATTGACTCCTGAGGGACAAGTAGTCATGCATGCATAACAAGAAAGGCAACGATCAATGTGTTTGACAATTTTATCATTGGCTGGCTTACTATTTTCTAACATATCTTTTATAAGATAAATTCTCCCTCTTGGACCATCTAACTCATCACCAAGTACCTGATAGGTGGGACAGGTAGCATTACAAAAACCACAGTGAACGCATTTTCTTAAAATTTTTTCTGAGTTATTAACCTCATGATCCTCTAATTGTTTTTTGGTAAATTTTGTTTGCATTAAATTCCTGCGTACATTTTTCCTGGGTTTAAAATGCTTTTTGGATCAAAACTTTTTTTAATTCTAGAAGTCAAAGATTTAATATCATCGCTTGCGCTTGTTAAAAAGGATCCTGTGCTTCGATAGGTCATATTTGATTTTACTACCGTCATATGGGCATTATTTTGTGTACAAAATTTTTTAATTTTTTCTAAAATTAAATAAGAGGGATCAGAATTATCAATTTCCATCCAAATTAATCCGCCCGCCCAGTCCATGAAATATTTATTATTAATTCCAATAATTGTATCCTCACAAAATTGCTTAATAAAAGAATTTGCATCTGATGGTGCTAAAGAAATTTTTGCAACGATATTTGGAGAATTACTAAAGCATTCTAAATTAGAAGCTATTTTCCAAAATAACTTAGACTGATACAGTTCAAGAATACTTGTTTTTTTCATCTCTTTAAATATTGATTGCAAATTTGCAATTCTTTCAATGACAGATTTTTTGGGTCCTTCTACTCTTAATGCTAAAACAGAGTTAGAATTATCAAGATCATTTAATCGGAAAAAATTAATATTGTTTTTAGGAAAATAACAGGCGCCTGAAATTTCTAAAGAAGTTTTCATAACCTTTGAAAAAGTATTAATGGCTTGGGAACTATCTAAATTATAAATAACAAATGTTTCACTGTAGTCTGGTTCTGGTAAAACTTTTAGAACTACTTCAGATAAAACTGATAAGGTTCCATAAGATCCAGCAACTAATTTGCTTAAATCATATCCAGTTACATTTTTTACTACCGTGCCCCCTGATTTAATGATCTCTCCACTACCATTAACCGCTCTAAAACCCAGTAAATGATCCCTAAGCGCTCCTGCTTTAAATCTTCTTGATCCAGATAGATTGCAACCTATTGCACCCCCTACTGAGCCGTAACTACTTTTGCCATAATATAAATAACCATAATCCACAGGTTCAAATCCCAGCATTTGCTTTTTTGATTTAAGCACCTCCATAACCTCAAACATTGAGGTGTTCGCGCGAACTTTAATATACAGCTCTTCGGGCATATATTCGATGATGCCTTTGATTCTATTCAAGTCTAAAGTTTGTGAGCACTGAATATATCTTCCAATTGCTTTCGTATTATAGCCAACTACTTCTATTGGATTATTAGATTTCGCAGACTTTTTGATGAAGTCTGAAATTTGAGACTCATTTTCTGGCTGGAATACACCGGACATTAAAACCTTGGTAAATCTGGAAACTTTGTCTTTCCTTTATGAATATGAACTCTTCCTTCTTCTGCACATCTATGCAAAATGGGATAAACCTTTCCAGGGTTTAAAAGATTTTTATCGTCAAAAGCCTTCTTTAATCTTAATTGTTGCTGAATATCATTATCGTTAAACATCTCACACATTAAATCTCTTTTTTCAATTCCAACACCATGCTCACCTGTCAAGACTCCACCTACTTTCACACAATACTTCAAAATATCTGCTCCAAACTCTTCCGCTTTTTTTAATTCTTTTGGATTATTAGAGTCATACATAATCAAAGGATGTAAATTTCCATCTCCTGCATGAAAACAATTTGCAACACCCAGTCCATATTTTTTAGACATTTTATAAATTTCACTTAACACATCAGCTAATTTGTTTCTTGGAATAGATCCGTCCATACAAATATAATCAGGCGAGATTACACCCAGAGCAGGAAAGGCTGCTTTTCTACCTTTCCAAAATCTCAATCTCTCTTCATCGCTAGTACTTGCTCGATGATATGAAGCTTTGTTTGACTTAGAAATTTCTAAAACTTTTTCAATTAAAATATCAACTTCACTTTCGGTTCCATCAAGCTCAACAATTAAAAGTGATTCAACATCTTTAGGATATCCTGCTTTTGCATAATCATCTGTAGCCTTAATAAGGGGTCTGTCCATAATTTCCATGCCCGCAGGAACAATTCCTTTTGAAATAATATCGGCAACACAATTTCCAGAATCTTCAATTGTATCAAACCCGATCAATACTGCCCTAACTGCTTGGGGTTTTTTTAAAATTTTAACTGTAACCTCAGTAATAACACCCAGCAATCCTTCTGAACCTGTTATTAAACCTAACAAATCATAACCTTCAGAATCTAAATTTTTTCCTCCAATACGAATAATGGTTCCATCCATCAAAACCATTTCAACACCTAAAACATTATTAGTAGTTGTCCCATACTTAAGGGAATGAACACCTCCGGAATTTTCTGCAATGTTACCACCGATGGAACATGCAATTTGACTAGATGGGTCTGGAGCATAATAAAAGCCCTCATGCTGAACTGCATTAGTAATAGCTAAGTTTGTAACCCCAGGCTGCGCAACAACACATCTATTTTCAAAATCTGTTTCTAAAATTTTATTAAATTTTCCCAATCCTACTAAAATACAATCTTGCAGTGGCAAAGCACCTCCTGATAACCCTGTTCCCGCTCCTCTAGGAACAACTTTTATATTATTTTCAAAACAATATTTTAATACTTTGCTTACTTCTTCGGTTGTCTCTGGCAGAACCACAGCAATTGGTTTTTGTTTATAAGCAGTAAGACCGTCTGTTTCGTAAGGGGTGATTTCTTCGTTTTCAAAAAGAACATTATTAGAAATTTTTTTTAAATTTAAAACAATATTTTCTTTATTATTTAGAACAAGCTCATCTGCTTGTGGCATTTGTAAAGACATGATTAATAAAGCTTAATTATAGTTAAATTCTATAATATTTTCTTTATTTTTTCCAAGGCTTTTTCAATGTTTTCATAAGAGTTAGCAAAGCTAAAACGTACAAAATCTTTAGCAGATTTTCCGAAACTAGTGCCTGGTACTATTGCAACACCAGCATCATACAAACACTTGTCAGCAAATTGAGTTCCATTTAAGCCTGTTCCGCTTATATTAGGAAAAACATAAAAAGCTCCGCCAGGATTATTGCATGTAATTCCATTAATAGAATTTAAACCATCAACAATTAATTTTCTTCTTTTACTAAATTTATCCATCATATCTTCTAAAAAATCATGCGGCCCATCTAATGCAGCAATTGCTGCAACTTGGTTCGCTGCAGATACGCAGGAGTAACTGTTAATTGCCATTCTAGTAACTTTTTCAATAAGTTCTTCAGGCCAAACGCTCCAGCCCAACCGCCAGCCTGTCATAGCATAGGTTTTGCTCCAGCCATCCAAAACTATTAATCTGTTATATAATTCTGGATAATAAAAAAAAGAAGGCATTTTTTTATTATCATAAATTTGTCTACTGTAAATCTCGTCACTCAAAATAGCTACATGGGGATATTTTTTTAATTCAATGACCAATTCATCTATTTGCTCTTTTGGTATTAAGCCCCCAGTAGGGTTTTGAGGATTATTTAAAATTAATAATCTTGTCTTTTCATTAATTAACGAAATGACATCTTTAACATTGAAAGAAAAATTATTTTTATCTGATAGATACATGGGCACAGCTTTTGCACCTGAATATTGGATCATCGACTCATAAATTGGAAAGCCTGGTTCTGGATAAATAATTTCAGACCCCGGTTCACCAAATAACATAATGGCAAAATACATTGTTGGCTTCCCACCTGGGGTTATAAGAACTCTTGCTGGGTCAATATTTGCTCCGTACATTTTTTTTATATGAGTACAAACGCTTTGTCTTAACTCTAGCGTACCATTGGCCGGTGTGTAGCCATGATGACCGTCCTCTAAAGCTTTTTTTCCTGCCTCCACTATATGTTGTGGAGTTCTAAAATCTGGCTGGCCAATACCAAGATTAATTATTTCTTTTCCCTCTGCTTCTAATTTTTTTGCTTTTGCCAAAACTACAAAAGCAGATTCGGTTCCTAAACGTGAAAAATTTTCTGCAATTTTCATAATAATTATCTAAAAGAAATTTTTTCTTTGGTTAATTCTTTTACAGAACGACAACCCATTAATGTCATTCCTCTCTGAATTTCATCTTTCATTTTTCCAAGTAATCGTTCAACACCTGGCTGTCCACCTGCACTTAAAGCATATAAGTAAGCTTTGCCCATTGAACAAGCCTTTGCTCCTAATGCAAGAGCCTTTAGAACATGAGTGCCTCTTCGCACTCCACCATCTAAAATAATTTCTATTTTATCGCCTACCGCATCAACAATTGTTTGTAATTGATCAAAAGGTGCCCTGGAACCATCTAATTGTCTGCCTCCATGATTAGATATCATAATTGCGGAAGCCCCTATATCCACAGCTTTTTTGGCATCCTCTACAGACATAATTCCTTTTAAAGCAAAAGGTCCATTCCATTTCTTGATAGCATATTCTGCATGCTTCCAGTTCATTGTCGTATCAAATTGTTGATTGATATAATCCATTATAGACATTTCAATACTCGTACCTTTATTTGTCATATGAGCAATATTTGCTAAGCTAAATTTTTTTCCAAATAAATAATGCAAACTCCAAGAAGGATGCAGAGCAAAACTTAGCAAACTAGACAAGGTTAATGAAGGAGGTGTGGTAAAACCAGTTCTATGATCACGCTCTCTATTGCCGGCAACAATTGTATCAACTGTTAAGCACATAGCTTTAAAGCCAGAGGTTTTGCACCTTTCTATTAAATTGTCAGTTAAGCCTTGATCTTTGTGAATATATAACTGAAACATTTTTGGACCACCCGCAACATTTGCTACTCCCTCGATACTTGTGGTTGCCATAGTAGATAAGCTAAAAAAAGTTCCAAATTTTTCTGCTGCTCTTGCGGTAGCTGTCTCACCATCATGATGGTACATTTGATGCATAGCCGTTGGTGATAAAAAAAGAGGGAAATCAATTTTTTGTCCTAAGACTGTTGTGGACAAATCTACATTACTAACATCAGTCAAAACTGAAGGAACAAGATCGCAAGTGTCAAAAGAACTTGTGTTTCTTTTTAAAGTGATTTCATCATCTGCCCCGCCATCAATATAATGAAATATTGGTGATGGAAGCTTTTGTTTTGCGAGCTTTCTAAAATCATCGACGTTATAACAGTCGTTGAGCCTCATGATTTTAAAAACGAGTTAAAAAATTTATTGAATAACTATTCGCGCCAGGATTTTTATCACCCAAACTTGCATTAGAAACGTGACTATAACCAGCTGAAATATTTGTATCTGGTCCTAGATCAAATCCTAAATTAATTTGTGATTTAAATTCTATAGCATGACCCAAATCTTTACCGTCACCTTTGGAATATATTCCAGGCGTAAAGCTTGGTGTTAAAACAAATGATCCAAATTTATAATCAATTTTTGCTCCTGCATAAAGCATCGCAGCAGTATCAGCTGTAACAAATGCGCCAAATACTGGCACAATCTCGCCTAAGAAAGAAGAAGTTTTATTTTCGGTAAATCCATAAGTAAGATCTATCATTGAAGCATTTTTGCCTTTATCGCTATAATCAAAATTTCCAATGGCTAAGTTAAAATCCCCAGCTTTTGATACTGTTGATCCCAAACAAATAAAACAAACAATAATTTGATAAATTTTTTTCATTATTTATTGGTAGCTTATAATAAATGTAAATTTAAAAATATAGGCAATAATCTACCAAATTTTATTAAATTAGGTCCATTTTTTAAGCTTTAATCATCTCTATTCTTAGTAAAACTTATTTTTTTATACAAAACATAAAATCCCGATATCAAAACCAACAAAGGGATAATCCATAAAAATATAGTTGTAATTTTTACTGGTGGATCAAATAAAATCCAATCACCAAATCGGTCTACTAAATATTTATAGATTTGCTTATCTGTTTCATTTTGATCTATTTTGTCTTTTATAATTTTTTTTAAATCATTTGCAAAATCAGAATTGGAGTCATTAAGAGACTGTCCCTGACAAACCAAACATCTAATATTTTTATAAATTTCTATTTCTCGATCAGATGAAGAAATTGCTGATTGTGCAAAAAAAATTAAAAATAATATGTAAGCAAATAATTTCATTATTTAATTTTATCTAAAATTTTTTGATATATATCTT
>Ga0129336_10000764_pt1 | contig 18929 bp, 21 predicted proteins | sample CPB6_02_DNA_FD_96878 | JGI IMG/M metagenome (GOLD analysis project Ga0129336, IMG submission 96878) | Freshwater to marine salinity gradient microbial communities from Chesapeake Bay, USA - CPBay_Sum_0.6_0.2_DNA | ecosystem: Environmental > Aquatic > Marine > Coastal | place: USA: Chesapeake... | reverse complement strand
TCGTATATCCTACGGATATCATCGTAGGTTAATCCGTGGAGCGAACGCTTCATTGTGTATGCCATGTCACAAACCTTTCAGGTTTTGTTGAACGCTCACCATTGAACGCTCAAGAAAACCCCCTATCGCAAGAGCACCCACTCTCACTTGGGGACAGATGGTATAGATGCCGCACTCTATCCAATGCATGATGCCTTAACGTATGCATCATTCACGTCAGCCCATAGTGCATCTGTCACATGCACCGACACTGAGAGCGGATTGTTAAAGAGCGGGAAGCTTTCGCTTCGTGTTGCCTTACATTATAGGGACGTCGGCTTATCCCTGTCAACCGTGGGGTTATTTGCCCCATTGTCGACCTGTCGCATGGGGTTGCATGTAACATACATGCTCACTCACACTTCGTCGCATTGCGTCTGTCGGAACCCGGCATCACCCGGCTAGCTTCTCACCGACTCGGCACTGCGTCGCATTGGCTTTTATTATTACCGCCAACGAAAAACCCTGTCAACTGTAGGGGCTTTCGTTGACGTCCCCCGAAGGGGAGTCGTCGCATGTTAGTGCACAGCGACGGCAATCACCTTGCCCTTGAACACGTCGCTACCGCAAGCATGCCCCACGTTGGTGCATGTGCCGCACTTGCCGGGGCAGGGAAACACTTTGCTATCGAAGATAGCACGAATGGCATCGTTCACCGGCTTCGTGCCATAATCGGCAGCTTTGATCTTGCGACCAATGCTGACAGCGACGAAGTCGCCACGGGTAAACGCTTGCTGACGGATGAAACCTACGGTGGAGTCGTCCGCATTGTGACCCGAGGAAATATTCAACTTATAGTTGACCGGCACCACGCCGCCAGCTTCGACGAAGCTCTTCAGCAGAGCGAAGCTCTTGCTGTAGCCGTAGGCTTTCACCTTCGGCAGGACCGACAGCAGGCCCATCCAAAATTCAATGTCAGAGACATTGGAAAAATCGCCGTCCACATAGAGACGGAAATCAAAACCCTTCGGGTTTGCGTCATTAACGGCATTCAATGCATCAATAATCGCAAAGCGATTGAAGCGCATCAAGTATGCATTCTGAGCCTGACGGAAGAACGCCGACGGATAACGCCATGCCCTGAAGCTGTAGCAGAATGCTAAGCATTCTCCAGCACCGGGACAAGTGACGCCGGGCAGAGTAGAAAACGCATAGAACGGCAGCTTGCTGTTGCCTTCGGCAAACACGCTGAACGGCACAGCGTTATCGAAGATAACGGACGAAAACTTCGTCATGGCAGCTTGCCAACCCTTCGAAGCGAACAAAGGCAGAGCCTTTAGGGCAACGAATGCGTTGACGATATCAGCTTCGCTGCCGGTTTGGACGACGACGGCAAAGCGCTGAAGTTCTTCGAACTTCGGGGCGTTGGTGAATGAACGTGTTTGCATGGTGTTTCCTTTCAGGAAAGCGACGGAATCGCCGTCGTCGATGGGGTCAATTGTAGGGGCCGATGAAAGCCCCTGTCAACTGTGGGGTTAATCGATGAGCTTCGGAAGCGGAGCTTCATCACGCTCTGCACATGTCAACGACAGAATGTCGTTCGTGCTAGCGAAAAGCTGAATCGTCGTTTCGTTACCAAAGGTAACGTAGCTGCCGAATCCGTCATCAGCAAAGAATTTGCTGCCCATGAATTTGACGCCGAACAAACAATCCGTAGGATTGTGATCGAGCGCTGTGTTGTGTAAATGATGCATGATGTTTTCCTTCGGAAAGCCGACAGCGGGATGCCGTCGATGGGGTTGAACTGTAGCGGCAAAGAATACCCGAGTCAACTGTGGGGATATTCGGCAGCAAAGCTGCATCGTGCGTGCGTAGGGCGGGGTAGTTCGATGTTGTACATCGAAAGAGGGGGTATGCTCTACCGCTAAGTTAGTGGTCACTAACATAGGGATTCTGCCGCTCTGACGACAAAAGCACTTATTCCTACGGAATAGACCTAAGCTGTTGATTTGCAAAGCAAATGACGTAGCGCGAGATCGTGCGCTAGAGCGCATTATGCGCGATCACACACACGCATCATGTGCGCGGATGACGTGAGCATGACGTGGGCGGGCGTGGGCCACCCGGGGGTGCGGGCGCTATTGTATATGGCCTCGCACACAGATCAGGATTTTTAAGTTTGTTAGTGGTCACTAACTTAATACATCAGTAAAAACAACGATCTACACCACTCCGCACACACGCCATCGTCTGCACCAATCACCACCATCTGCCACCATTTGACACCGCTTGGCACCGTCCTATGCAACAATGTTAATAAAAACAACGTCTTATCAGCTTGCGAAAATAGGGACAGAGTCGTTGTTGTGCTATGGTGATGCGAATCATTCGCATTTACATAGAATAAATGGGGACAGAGACGTTTTCGCTTGACAACGACACGCAAGCTATGTAAAACTGGGGCTGTCGATTGGACGGGTAACGGTGGCAATCGGCAACGACTGCAAAGTCGTCATAGCGCTACCACGGGAGAGACATTGAAACAGCGCAACAGGATGGCGAAGATAGCGTCCTAATGTCGAAAGGCTGTCGTAAGAGCTAACAGGCTCTAAAGGCTCCCCACAGGAGTCTTAGTGTATCTATAGAGTGTTAAACCTTAATAATAACATTTTGATACATGCTTCTAGTTGGTTTCATTGTTATACCTTGTTAACAATTTAAACACGCTAGTATCAGCACTCTAATAAATAAACATCATTATTCTAATGTAACAAACATTGTTGTTTCTAACATCGCTAATGTTAGAAGTATAAAACAACAAAGATGTTGTTCTAAGTTGCTAATATAACCGATAACAACCTATACAGTTTACATAAGGGAATTCTAACGAGTTCCCTTTTTTGTTAACCAAAAGCGGGTGTTGTTGACAAACGACATTTTTATGTTTACTATAGCATCCCGAAAGGAATGTGTTGTGGCCCGCTTCAAAACACGAAAAGAACTCGGAGCACTTGTTAATAGTCCGCCGCACAGCTACTATGCTGTTGCCATGAAACAGGTGTTCAAAGAAAAAGAAGAAGTAAAGACGGTTGGATATCATTCTGATGTCTACTATGTCAGAGCCATCTTAGAAAAGCATACAGGCTTGTTAATTCCCCTTCCGGCTGTTGACAAAGCAATGCGTGATGAAGGGTGGTATGAAGGCGTTGTCAATAGACGGCGCTATTAATTTCTGTTACAACGCGGCATTATGAAAACTCCCGCATGGCAACGCAAGGAAGGCAAAGACCCCAAAGGTGGTTTGAACGCCAAAGGGCGTGCTTCGTACAACAAAGAAACCGGTGGCAACTTGAAGCCGCCTGCTCCCAATCCGAAGACGAAGAAAGACGCCGCTCGTCGTAAGTCGTTCTGTGCTCGGATGAGTGGTATGCCGGGTCCGATGAAGGACGACAAAGGCAAGCCCACTCGCAAGGCGTTGTCGCTCAAAGCTTGGAATTGCTGATATGCCGTTCATGAAAGATGGTAAACGACAATATGGTCGTGAGCTTCAATGGGAAAAACAAAGCAAGCCACAACGTGTTAAAGAGCGTGCTCAACGCAATGCTGCCAGAGCTAAGCTGATGGACGAAGGCAAAGTGAGGAAGGGCGATGGAAAAGATGTTGATCACAAGTCGCCGATTTCTCATGGCGGTGGTAACGAGCGTTCTAATCTACGAGTTCGTGCTGCTAGTAAAAATCGATCAGTGGCTCGCAATCGGGACGGAAGTGTGAAGCGATGAGTTCTACTAAGCTTTCTAAAGAAGAAGAACAGAAGTTTCAGTCTTGGATTAAGGGCACAGGCTGGTATTCTGAATTTAAAAAGCAGTATGGCGAAGAGCCTGATCTAAACACAAAAGATTATGACTATCGCGCTGCATGGAAAGCCGGTATTCGACCAGAACGATATGCTGCTGACAACAATCGATATCATTGGCCCTCTTCGTTGCCCGATGGTAAAATGTTAAAGTCTGAGGATCATCCAACCGCATGGAAAGAATATTTCATGCGAGAGACAGGATACAATCCTGACGAGATTGGAGTTAAGACTAAGGAGCAGGCTACACAATATGTACAGCGCAGCCGCAGTCTTAAAATGGCAAAAGGAGGCGTTGTGGGACGCACCAACGAAAAGCTTTGGGAAGCTGCCAAGGCGCAAGCGAAGGCGAAGATGGGTGGTAAACATTCTGCCCGCGCCATGCAGCTTGCTGGTAAAATCTATAAAGACAAAGGCGGCGGCTACACTGGCGAAAAGACTGAGGCGCAGAAGTCCATGACGAAATGGACTAAGCAGGAGTGGACAACGTCTAGCGGAAAGCCCTCTGAAGGCAAGCGGCGTTATTTGCCGAAGGCTGCATGGGGTGCGCTGTCTGAGTCTGAAAAGAAGGCAACGAACGCCGCAAAGGCTGCGGGTAATAAAGCGGGTAAGCAATTTGTTGCTCAACCGAAGGCTGTCGCAGAAAAGACAGCGAAATATCGAAAGAAATAAAGATGGCTCTTTCTAAACTCATTGGTCGCGGCGTTGGCGCTGCCACTCGTCGTGGTGCTCCTACAAAGGGTAAAAATCGTTTGATGGCTGATTTTGACGATGATGTCGTTAGCGAAACCAAGAGCGACCTTGCTAAGATGCGTAAGGCGTTGTCTGCCCGTGTTGATGAAGCAGAAGACGACAAGCCCGGTGCTGCTCTGCGTCGTATGAGCGTGCAAGAAGCCGGTGGTCGTGCTGCGTTGCGCACCGGTAGTCGTGCAGGTGCTGTTGGCGCTGCCGGTGCTGCCGGTGTAGCTTTGGGCACGGCTGCTAGCGAACGTGCTAACGAAACCCGTCGTCGTATGATGGAAGAAGAAGACACCACGCCCAAGCGTGTTGCTGTTGCTTCTCGGACGATGGATGATGACGAGTTGGACACCATCAAGAAACGTCTTGATGACGAAAAGAGCAAGCGCGAAGATAAGAAGGAGATGTCCTTCAAAGAAGCCTTTGCTGCTGCGCGTAAGGACGACAAAGCCACCTTCACGTGGCAAGGCAAGCGCTACACGACGGAGCTTGCTAAGGAAGGCCCGAAGCCGTCTGTGCGTGAAGGCAAGAACGAGAACATTGACGACGACACCCGCAAGCGTGCTGAGATGCGCATGGGTGGTGCTGTTAATAAATACAACAAGGGTGGTAGCATCCCTGTTGTGTATGCAGGTGCTAAGAAGCCGGTAAAGAGCATGCCCAATCCTGCTCTGGCTGCAAAGCGTCTGAATAAGCCTAAGCCTCCTGTTGTTGCAAAGACAAAAATGGCTAAGGGTGGTGCTGTTAAAGGAAAGAAGAAATGAAAGCTTGTGCTGGATGTCCCAACCCCGCTGCCTGCGCCAAAGCAGGTAAGTGCCTGATGGCAGGTAAGAAAATGAACTACGGTGGTGCTGTTAATAAGCCTATGATGGCTAAGGGCGGTGCTGTTAAGGGTAAGAAGCCTGCTGCGGTAGCGATTATGATTGCTATGCCTGCTAAGGGTAAGGGCAAGACGAAGATGGCTATGGGTGGCTGCGCTACTAAGAAGAAGTAAAATGGCTACGAAGCTTTCTCCGAAACAGCAAGCCAAAGTTGGCAAGGTGATGAAGGAGTATAAAGCCGGTACTCTGCATCAAGGTGCCGGTAAAAAAGCTCCTGTAGTCAAGAGTCGTGGACAAGCAATTGCTATTGCGCTGTCTGAGGCTCGTAGCATGAAGAAAAAATAAGTGTCAATAACACACTATCCTGCTCTTGTTCGCATTGCTCCCGACGGTAACACAATTACTATCGGGGGCACTTCTGCTGACGCATTTGGGCGTGCAAGAACGTCAGAGCCGCACACTCTGTTCGACAGTCAAAATCGCTATGCGAAGAATGACTTGTTTAGCGAGTCAACAGCTACGGGCGGCGCTGTTTCATTTTTAACAAACGAAAGCACGGTGGAGATGACGACGACAACTTCGTCAGGCTCTGAAGTGGTTCGTGAAAGCAAACGTGTGTTTCCTTATCAACCCGGTAAATCGTTGTTGGTAATGAATACGTTTGTTATGAGTGCGCCGCAAACAAATTTGCGGTGCCGTGTCGGGTATTTTTCTACACAAAACGGTGTCTTTTTTGAACGAAACAACTCCACGCTTAACCTTGTCCGTCGCTCTTATGTTACGGGTAGTGTTGTTGATACGGCTATTGCTCAAAGCAGTTGGAATGGCGATAAGCTCGACGGTACAGGCGCAAGCGGATATACGCTCGACACGACAAAAGCGCAAATCTTTTGGATGGACTTCGAATGGCTAGGCGTCGGTAGCGTTCGTTGCGGCTTTGTCATCAATGGTCAATTCATTGTTGCCCACACATTCAACCACGCCAATACGCTGTCTACTGTCTATATGACGACAGCAATCTTGCCAGTTCGCTATGAGATTACGAACACGGGAGCTACAGCGTCTGCCGGTAGCTTGAAGCAAATCTGCTCCACCGTCATCTCTGAAGGCGGCTACGAGCGTCGAGTGGCTTTGTACACAGCGTCTATGACTTCTGCTGCCTCTGTCGGCACAAGCTGGGCACCTCTTGTTTCCATTCGACTCGATCCTACTAGGCTTGACAGCGTTGTTGTGCCAGACGGGTACAGCATTCTGCCAACATCTGCTAGCAGCGTGACATTCGAAATTGCAATGTTTCGTAATGCAACGCTAACGGGTGCGTCATGGACACAAACGGAAAGCGACAACGTAGAGTTTGATATTTCTGCTACAGCTTTGACAGGTGGCAGAGCTGTCTACAAAACTTTCATCTTGGCTTCGAATCAGGTGTCCGGTAACACCAACAACGGTGGTGAATACAATTTTGATTTGCAACTCGGTAGAACACTTGCAGGCGTTAGTGATGTATACACCATTGCCGCAAGGGCACTCACTGGTACGCACAATGCTATTGGCGCAATGTCTTTCTGGGATTTGACATGAGTACAAACAAAAAGCGTTCTGTAGCGTTGGTGTTGACGACGAGTCCGCAGGACGTCTACGTCGTGCCTGCTGCGTTTAAGTCAGAGGTTGACAGCATCTTCGTTTCCAACGGCAGCGATCTCAATGTGCGCGTAACGCTGCAATGGTATAGCGCCGTCAACACAACGTCATATGACATCATGGACGCTGTGGAACTCAAACCCCGCAGCATTCTCCAAATCACCAATCCTTTGTTCCTTGATCGAAATGACAAGATAACGGGCTTTGCCACTGTCGGCAGTAGCGCGATTACAGTGACAGTGCGGACACAGGAAAACTTTGGTAATTACACAATATGAAAAAAGAACTTAACGAACAGCAACGCAAATTCATCGAAGCTTTGTTGGGTGAAGCCAATGGTAGCCCTGTTCGCGCCAAAGAAATGGCAGGCTACAGCAAGAACTACCCAACTAAGGAGTTGATGTCTACGCTGAAAGAGCACATCATCGAAGCTACGCAGCTATACATTGCCATGCATGCGCCGAAAGCGGCAATGGCTGTTATCGGCGGCATCGACGATCCGACGGAGTTGGGCATCAAAGAAAAGCTTGCGGCTGCAAAAGATTTGCTTGATCGGGCTGGTGTTGTCAAAACTGAAAAGCTTGAGGTACAATCTAGTGGCGGCATCATGATATTGCCACCGAAAGAAACATCATCAGAATAAATGAGAGAGCATTTGGGCAGTTGGCTGCTTCCGCAGCCTATTCGCACTAAGGAATATGTAAGAGTACCAAAACTCAATCCATATGGAAAGATTCCTTTCGGCTATAAAATTGATCCAGATGATCCAGATTGGTACGTTCCTATTCCTCATGAACTTGATGCGCTTAAATTGGCTGCAAAATATTGCGCCCGATATAGTCTCAAACAGGTTGCTGCATGGCTCACAAAGCAAACTGGGAGGTCTATATCAGCCGAAGGACTTAGAAGGCGCATAAAGGATGACAGACGACGTAAAAATCGCAGAAATTTCTATCTCGCCCTTGCAGCCAGATACAAAGACGCGCTCGAAAAGGCGAAGTCCTACGAAGAAACGCTCGGCAGGCAAGAGCGTACCATCTTCTTCGACGAAGAACCCTACACCAGTCTCTACGAGCGATATCCAATACCCGACCGTTGAGATTGAAAATGTAATTTTTAAGCCTAACGTCGGTCCTCAGACGGCGTTTTTGGCTGCTGCTGAGCGCGAAGTGCTGTACGGAGGTGCTGCTGGTGGTGGTAAAAGCTACGCTATGCTAGCTGATCCGCTTCGCTACATCACCCATCCGCAGTTTTCTGGGCTGCTTTTGCGTCATACCACTGAAGAACTTCGTGAACTGGTATGGAAATCGCAGGAGATATACCCCAAAATCATCCCCGGCATCAAATGGAGCGAGCGAAAGTTCCAATGGGAGGTGCCGGGTGGTGGCAGATTGTGGATGTCCTACCTTGATCGAGACGAAGACGTCTTGCGCTATCAGGGTTTGTCGTTCAGTTGGATCGGTTTTGACGAATTGACACAGTGGGCAACGCCTTTTGCGTGGAACTACATGCGCTCTCGTCTACGTACAGCCGCCCCAGACCTTCCGGTGTATATGAGAGCCTCTACAAACCCCGGAAATAAGGGGCATGCGTGGGTAAAGAAGATGTTTATCGACCCCGCGCCACCCGGAGACTCGTTTTGGGCCACCGATATTGAGACGGGTGAGATGATGACCTACCCGGAAGGTCATAGTAAGCAGGGACAGCCCCTGTTTAAGCGTCGTTTCATCCCCGCAAGGCTGAGTGATAACCCGTATCTGACTAAATCGGGTGATTATGAGACAATGCTGCTGTCGTTGCCGGAGTATCAGCGCCGACAACTGCTAGAAGGAGACTGGGATGTCGCTGAAGGTGCCGCTTTCTCGGAATTTAAGCGTTCAATTCACGTTGTTGAGCCTTATTCTATTCCCTCTGACTGGGCTAGGTTTCGTGCTTGTGACTATGGCTATGGGAGTTTTACTGCTGTGCTGTGGTTTGCTGTGGCACCTGACGAGTCTCTTGTCGTTTATCGCGAACTTTATGTTACAAAGGTGCTTGCCGAAGATTTGGCAGACATGATTTTGAATATTGAGTCAGGTGAGCGTATTCGATATGGCGTTTTGGATAGCAGTTGCTGGCATAAGCGTGGCGACACAGGCCCATCCATCGCAGAACGGATGATTGTCAAAGGCTGCAAGTGGCGACCTTCTGATCGAAGTGCGGGTAGCCGCATTGCTGGTAAGAACGAAATACATCGCCGCCTGCAAATCGACCCCTACACCAATCATCCTCGCATGACCATCTTCGAAAACTGCACACAACTCATTGCAGACCTGCCAACTATTCCGTTGGACAAAACCAATCCCGAAGATATTGATACCAAGGTGAAAAACGACCACACTTATGACGCTCTGCGTTATGGAGTAATGAGTCGTCCGCGCAGCGCAAGTATCTTTGATTTTGATCCAAATAAGCAATCGCGTGGTATAACCGCTGCCGATCCCGTTTTCGGCTATTAATAAGGAAACAATATGGCTATTCGTGACGATAAAAATTTCATCGATGACAAAGCCGTCGCCCTACCGGACGATAGCGGCGAAAACACCTTTGCCGGTGGCGGACTCATTGACTTCGTAAAAGAACGATATAGCCGTTCTAAGCAAGCTCGTCGCTACGACGAAGAGCGTTGGCTGCGTGCCTATCGCAACTATCGTGGCATCTATGGTCCCGACATGAAGTTCACCGAGACTGAGAAGTCTCGCGTCTTCATCAAGGTGACCAAGACGAAAGTGCTTGCTGCGTATGGTCAAATCATTGACGTCTTGTTCTCTGGCAACAAGTTCCCGTTGTCCGTTGATCCGACGCCGCAGCCCATCGGTGTAGCCGAACACGTCCACATCGACGTTGCTGAAGAACAAAAGAAGACTGCTGGACAGCCCGCATCCCCTTCGTTTGAACCCGGCAAGGCATTGCCTCCCGGCACTCGCATCAGCGACTTGTTGGGATCGATGAAGAATGCGTTCAAGGGATTGAACGTCAAGGAAGGCGCAGGCAAGCTGCCGACACAAATCACCTTCTCGCCTGCACAGGTTTCTGCGCGGAAGATGGATAAGAAGATTCGCGATCAGCTTGACGAAAGCCGTGCTACCACGCATCTGCGCTCCACCGCATTCGAATGTGCCCTCTTTGGTACAGGCGTAATGAAGGGACCATTTGCGATTGACAAAGAATATCCCCGCTGGGAAGAGGGCAAATATAAGCCCATCATGAAGACTATGCCGAAGGCTGAGCATGTCAGCGTTTGGAATAGCTATGTCGATCCCGATGCTAATAACATCGAGGAGTCGTCCTACTTCATTGAGCGTCACAAGCTTAGCAAGACGAAGTTGCTTGAACTCAAGCGTCGGCCTATGTTCCGCAAGAGTGTCATTGATGCTCTCATTCAAGATGGTCCCAACTACGTCAAAGAGTATTGGGAAGATGATCTGAGCGACTACGAACCCAACATGGGCGTCGAGCGTTGGGAAGTGTTGGAATATTGGGGTGCCGTTGACATTCAGTTGTTGAAGGATAACGAGATTGACATCCCCAAAGAGTTTGAGGACAGCGTTGAATTGCAGGCAAACATCTGGTTCAGCGGTGGCAAAATCATACGACTTGTCCTCAATCCTTTTAAGCCTGCTCGCATTCCGTACTACGTAGTGCCGTATGAGCTAAATCCGTATTCGATGTTTGGTGTTGGCGTTGCCGAGAATATGGACGACACTCAAACGCTGATGAACGGCTTCATGCGACTCGCTGTAGACAATGCCATTCTGTCGGGCAACCTCGTTTTCGAAATCGACGAAACCAATCTCGTACCGGGGCAGGATATGAATGTCTATCCCGGCAAGGTGTTTCGTCGTCAGGGTGGCGCTCCGGGGCAGGCGCTGTTTGGAACGTCGTTCCCCAATGTCGCACAGAGCAATCTGCAACTGTTTGACAAGGCTCGCGTGCTTGCCGACGAATCTACCGGCATGCCGTCGTTTGCTCATGGACAGACGGGTATTAGCGGTGTTGGTCGTACATCTTCTGGCATTTCGATGCTGATGAATGCTGCATCTATCAACATCAAAACCGTCATCAAGAACATGGACGACTATCTGCTGCGTCCGATGGGTGAAGCGTTCTTTAGCTTCAACATGCAATTCGATCCCGATCCCGAAATCGTTGGTGATCTGGAAGTGAATGCTCGCGGCACTGAGTCGTTGATGGCTAACGAAGTGCGCAGTCAGCGTCTGTTGCAATTCTTGCAAGTTGTGCAGAATCCGGTGTTGGCTCCGTTCGCTAAGTTGCCCTACATTGTTAAAGAAATCGCCAAGTCGATGGATTTGGACCCAGAGCTTGTTTCCAACGACATGGAAGAGGCGGCTAAGCAGGCTATCTTGTTGCAGCGCATGCAGCCGCCTGCTGCTCCGGCTATGCCGGGTGCTGCGCCGGGTGGCGAGCAGCCTTTGCCGGTGTCTGACACAAGCGGTGGTGGTGGTGGTAATATCGGTGTTGGCAGCGCTCCTGTTCCGGGTGAGCAAGGCTTTAGCGCTGCACCTCCGCAACAACGACCCCCGATGCAATGAAAGAAAAGCAATATCTCGCAAAACTCGGTACTCTGACGCAATACCATCAATGGGAAGCGTTTATGGAAATGCTCAATGCGCACATGGATAACCATCAGCGAAAACTTGAGCAAGCGTCAGAAGTTACAGAGCTATATAGAGCGCAGGGTGCCATGATGGCGCTGAAAGCGCTCACAAAACTGAAGGACGAAATCAATGGGCTTCGGAAAGAAACGCAGTAGCAAGGTTGGCGTTGGTGCCATCACTACTAACAAAAAGAAGTTGTTTGCCGAAGGCGGCATGATGGATGACGGTAAAGATGTCGATCCTGTCAGTGGTAATGACGTGCCTACCGGCAGTCTTGCTGAAGAAGTGAGGGATGATGTTGACGCTAAGTTGTCACCGGGTGAGTTTGTCTTCCCGGCAGATGTCGTTCGTTTCATTGGGCTTGAGCGCCTGATGAAGATGCGTGATGAAGCCAAGAAAGGCTTGTCGCGCATGAATGACATTGGTCAGATGGGCAATGCCGAAGAAGTTGGTGAAGAAGCCAATGACACCTATGAAAACGAAGATGAATTCGAAAGCGAAATCGATGACATCATGGATGAAATTGGTCGCGAAGAATCCAATGACCAAACGGAAATGGCTTTCAACACTGGTGGTTTCGTCAATCCTAGCTACTACGATTTGACTAAGGCACCAAAGAACCCCGCCCTCGACATTCGTTATTTTAACGACGCTGAAGGTAAAACTTTCTATATGCCATTTATTAATGGCAAGCCGATGAAGCCAATGCCTAACGGCGCTGTTCAAACTGGAGCGCCAACAGGTGGCATTACTGGTGGAGATGGAAAAAAGACAATTCCTACGACTCCAGCTTCCAGTTCTGATTTGAAGGATTTTGGTAAAGGCTTGACCACCACCGGAATTGTCACCGCTACCGGCTCTATCACTCCCAACCTTGATGCTCAAGGAAAAACTGGCACAACTACTGCCGATTCCACTAAGGCGGGAGCGGGCAGCAGTGTCAGTGTAGCGGGTACATATACTGGTGACAAAATCTCTGACTTTGGTCGTTCTGATTTGATTTATGATGTTGGCGGTAGTGGAAAAGCAAATGAGCTTGTCTTGGAAGACTTGTGGCAAAGTAACGCATCAAAATGGCAAGTGAATCTTGGTAGCGCAGCATTGTCAACGCTTGCTGCGGCAATGGGTGTTCCCGGTATTTTGACGTTGGGATTTCGCGCTGCCGTTAACAAATATGGACTTGATGCCGTTAACAAATATTTTGCCCGCGCCAATCAAGAAGCCGCCGCAAAGGCAGGTGGCATTGACATCAATGCGCCGGGTGGAGTAGCCGCTGCCGCGTCTCAAATCGATCAACTTCGCGACAGGGGTGACACCACTACTGCTGCGTCTGCCGGTGCAACTGGTACGGGTGGTCGTGCAGAAGATGCTGGTAGGGCTGTTGCTGAAACAATATTTAATTCATTAAAATATGAGACAGCAGATGGATCATATGATATTAGAGCAAGTTCTTCAGAAGAATATGATGCAATTCTTCGAGGAATACAAGATGCTTCACAAGAGGCTGTAAATGCTGTTTTACGTGGAGCAAATATTGGAGATGCTGTTTCCAAAGCCATTTCTGACTATCAAACTCGAACAGGACAAACTATTCCAACCAATGCTGCTACCGGCTTAGGTGATGAAGGTAGTCTATATAATGGCGATGGTAGTTTTAATCCGCTGAATTACGAAGACCTAAATCAGCTTTCAACTAGCATTGGCTTTGATTGGGCAACGATGGGCGATACATCTCCTAAGACACCAACATCTCCGCTCACGACTACCCCAGATTGGATGCGATATACCAAAAAGGGTGATGAGAAATTCTTCACCGACATTCCCGATGCGTTTACGCTTGCCGGAGCTAGTCGTCTTCTAGAGCGATTTGAAACGGACGAACAGCGACAAAACTGATATAATAGAGTCATAGGTATAGGCAACCTATTTCCCCGCAGTAGCGGCCACAAATAGCCCCAAAGAAAGGAAACCAAATGGCTGAAGTAGTGATTCCGACACAAACCCGTGTCGCTCCATTTTCAATGCGTCGTAACGCAAACGAAGACCGAATTAAAAAAGAAGAAGAAGAGCTTGAAAAGCTAAAAGCGGATCAAACTCAAGCTTCCGAAGAAAAAGAGAAGAGGAGTGAAGATGAAGATAATGATAGCAATCTTAGCGCTGAAGAAAAAACTTTTAAAAAGCGCTATGGAGATTTACGACGTCATTCGCAAAAAGTTGAAACTGATCTTCGAAAAGAAATCGACGACCTAAAAAAACTGGTCGAACAATCAACCGAGAAGCAGATGAAGCTTCCGGCACGCGACGAAGATATTGATGCGTGGGCAAAGCAGTATCCCGATGTCTATCGTATTGTAGAATCTATTGCACTAAAGAAGGCTAAGGAAACGCAGAAGACTCTTGAAGAGCGGATGAAGCAGGTCGATGAAACTGAGCGCGAAACCGCTCGGCAAAAGGCCCGAGTCGAGCTTTTGAAGGTTCATCCTGATTTTGATAAAATTGAAGATGACGATGATTTCCATGACTGGGCAGAAGAGCAGCCAAAATGGGTGCAAGATGCCCTCTATGAAAACGACACCGACTATCGCTCGGCTGCTCGCGCCATCGACCTCTACAAAGCAGACAAAGGATTGTCAGGAAAGAAGTCAAGACAAGATGATAGCCGCGCTGCTGCGCAAGCCGTAAATACTAAAGGACGATCTGCTCCAAGTGCTACGGCAGATCAGGAAGGCGTTTTCTACGAAAGCCAAGTGCAGAAAATGTCTATGCAAGAGTACGAGGCTAAGCAAGAAGATATTGTAAAAGCAATGCGTTCAGGCAAATTTGTTTACGACATCACTGGAAATGCTCGCTAACGCTTGACAAACATAAAGAAGTCTGTTCTAACGGGGGCGTTGCTAGAAATAGTGACGCCCTTTTTTGTTCCTGTCAATAAGTTTTGTCGAATACCCAAGCGGGTAGCCGTCAATCCTAATCGAACTCTAGAGCGATTAGCATTGACCACCTATCCCTAGCAAGGCCCGAATAAGACGCAGACAGATAGTAAATGCTAATATAGGAGAATACTCAAATGGCATTCGCTTCTGCTCCCGGTTGGGGCAACCTTCCTAACGGTAACTGGTCCCCGGTTATCTATTCCAAGCAAGTTCAACTTGCTTTCCGTAAGTCGTCTGTTGCTGAAGCTATCACCAACAACGACTATTTTGGTGAAATCGCCAACGTTGGTGACTCTGTTAAGATCATCAAGGAACCCGAAATCGCCGTCAAGAACTATGCCCGTGGCACGCAAGTTACGGCTCAAGACCTCGACGACAGCGACTTCACGCTGGTAGTTGACAAGTCGGCCTACTTCGCTTTCAAGGTGGACGACATCGAATCTTCGCAGTCGCATGTGAACTGGATGTCTCTGGCTTCTGATCGCGCTGCCTATCGCCTGAAGGACAACTACGACCAAGACGTGCTTGGCTACATGACCGGCTTCCAACAAGCTGCTCTGGGTGCCAACGCCACCGTGGCTCGTACTACCGCTTCTGGCACCAAGGCTGTTTCGACTGCTGACAACGACGAACTGCTGGCTTCCATGAAGCTGCGCAAGGGTTCGTTTGCCAACATCACCACGGCTTCTGCCGGTGAGCATTCGATTCCGGTGACCCCGCGTCTGCCGGGAACGACCTCGCTGCCGACGGATCGTGTGTCTCCGCTGATGATCATTTCGCGTATGGCTCGTCTGTTGGATCAACAAAACGTGGACTCACAAGGTCGTTTCCTCGTGGTTGACCCGATCTTCGTGGAAATGCTGAAGGACGAAGACAGCCGTCTGCTGAACAGCGACTTCGGTGGCTCTGGTCTGCAAAACGGTCTGGTGCTGAGCAACCTGCATGGCTTCAAGGTGTTCGTGTCGAACAACCTGCCCGCTATCGGCACCGGTCCCGGCACCGCTGGCACCGCCAACCAGAACGACAACTATGGCATCATCGTTGCCGGTCACGAGTCGGCTGTGGCTACCGCTGAGACTATCACGAAGACCGAAACCTATCGTGATCCCGACAGCTTCGCTGACATCGTTCGTGGCATGCATGTCTACGGCCGTAAGCTTCTGAGGCCGGAAGCCATCGTGCGGGCCAAGTACAACGTCGCTTAATGTTAAAGAGGGGGCTTTGTCCCCCTCCTTTTAAAAGGAAAAAATAATGGCTGCTGTTCAATCTCTTCGTAACAAAGCCTACATCGTGGAAAAGGAAGTGACGCTTGCCGCTACTTCCGGCACCGCTGTAGGTATCTCCGTGGGTGCTGGCACTTTGGTGCTGGCGGTTGGTTTTGAAAACTACACCACTGTGCCCAACATCACCACCTATACTCTGGATATTACCGATGGTACTACCACCTTCGCTAATGATCTGGATTTTGACAACACCGCTGCTAACACCATCAAGGTTGGCACCACGGCGGGTCTGGTGGCTGCTGCTGACACCATCGACGTTGTCACCACGATCTCCGGCTCGCCCGGTGCGATTAGTGGTCGCGTGTTCGCCCTTGTTGTCGATGTCAACAAGGACTGGGCTGCTCCCGGCTCCGTAGACCGTGACACGCTTGCCTAAGTCTGGGAAGACGTAAGCAAAATGGAAAAGGCTCTACGGAGCCTTTTTCTGTTGTATAACTAGGAATACTTATGGCAACCTTTCTCTCACTCACCAACGAGCTTTTGCGCCGTCTCAACGAAGTGGAGATGGATTCCAATACTTTTGGTACAGCGCGAAACATTCAAGCTTTGGCAAAGGATGCTATTAACGCCTCTGTGCGTGAAATTTTGCATGTAGCACAAGAATGGCCTTTCACGCTTGCAACCGGCACGGTGACGACAGTGGCAGGCACTGCCGAATACAGCTTTCCCGCTGACTTGTCTAGTGTAGACTGGGATAGTTTTTATATTCGTCAACATGTTGATCAAACAAACACGCCTCAGAAGCTAGAGCAAATGCCTTATGTCGAGTTTCTTCGACACTATCGTGGTCGCGATGAAGCGGGTGGCACTGCCGCTCGTGAAGCACCCCGTCGCGTTTATATGACGCAAGAGAGCAAGTTTGGTTTGACGCCTCCGCCTGACAAAGACTATGTCATCGAATATAAATATTGGACATTTCCTGCTGAGATGTCACTATTTAGCGACGTCTGCATTATTCCAGATCGATTCAAAGGTACCATCATGGATGGTGGAATGATGTATCTGATGATGTTCCGCAGCAACGAACAAAGTGCTGCCATTCATCGTGAAAAGTTTGATAATGGTATCCGTACCATGCGACGCATTCTCATTGATGATCCGGTGTCTATGACCTCGACAATGATTTTGAAGCCTGCGGTGTCTGCACGGGTGTTAAATGGCTGATCGTATTCAAGCTGCAAAAGTTAGCTGTCTTGGTGGTCTTGACACCAATAAAGACTTGCTGACACAAGCTGAGCGCTATCCCGGTAGCGCTTTGCAGCTTATCAACTATGAGCCGTCCACCTCGGGCGGATATAGGCGCATTAGTGGATACGCAAACAACTACGGCACCGTTCCGGGGGAAGGTGGCGTATTAGGTATTAATATTGTTGATGGTGTTAATAACGGCATTTTTGCATGCCGTAAGCCATCCTCTGGAACAGATTATTTCTATCGCTGGAATACCGGTACAAGCGCATGGGTTGCTGTCACCACTCCCGGCACTATCACTATGGTGGGTGTCAAAAAAGTGAGGTTTGAAAATCTCACATGGGGCGTCAATAAAATGGTATTGGTTGACGGTATCAATCCTGCTGCGGTTTATGACGGCACCACTTATACACAAATTACAGCATCAACGGCACCGGCTGCTCCGAAGTATGTAACGCAGTTTGCCAATCATTTGTTCTTGGCAGGCGACAGCAGCGCTCCGTACAATCTGTATTTTTCTGCACCAACCGCTGAAACCAACTTTACTCCTGCCGCAGGTGCAGGCGTAATCAACGTTGGCTTTCCGATTGTGCAGATTAAGTCTTTCCGCGATGTGCTCTACATCTTCGGCAAGAATGCAATTAAACGTCTTGTTGGTACAAGCATTGCCGACTTCAATGTGCAAGAGGTGACGAACAACCTCGGCTGTATTGTGCCCGATAGTGTTGTTGAATTTGCAGGTAATCTAGTATTCTTGAGCTACGACGGTTTCCGCCCCATTGCTGGTACGGCTCGAATTGGCGACGTTGAACTTGAAAACTTGTCTAAGCAAATTCAAGCTACAGTGAATTCGTTGATTGATGAAATTGTCGAATCCAATCTTGATGTAGAAAAATTCAATAGTGTTGTATATAATAAGAAGTCTCAGTTTAGGTTTCTTTCTACCACCGATGGCGTCTTTGGTATCTTAGCGGGATTGCGTCGTACCGATCAAGGCATCGGTATGGAATTTGGTCAGTTGTTTGATATGACGGCAACTGCTGCTGCTAGTGGTCTATTAGGTACTGAAGAAATACTTTTACACGGAGATGTTACCGGTAAAGTGTATAAGCAAGAAGTCGGTAGTAATTTTGATACCCGTCCAATATTAAGCATTTATCAGACACCATACTACTATTTTGAAGACCCAACAATTCGTAAGAACTTCTACAACGTTACGACATTCTTACGAGCAGACGGTGCTGTCAACATTGCGTTTGCGGTGTCTTATGACTTTGATGATAGCCAAAATGTTTTTAATCCGGCAGACTATGATATAACGACACAATATGCTGCTGCGTTCTACAACACAGCCATCTACGACAGCGTTGCCGTATACGACGGCAATCCATCGCCAGTGGTAAAGACTAACATTTCAGGCTCTGGATTCTCTGTCTCATTCACATACGTCACCAATGACACCAATCTAAGCCACAATATTCAAGGCTTAGTGATGAACTTCTCATACAACGACAGGAGATAATTGTGGCAGGATATTCCCGTCAATCGGCAGCGAGCATTGTCCCAACAGCAGTTGTTCGCGCCACACCCCTTAACGACGAGTTTAATACTCTTCGCGATGCTTTCGTTGTTGCAACCGGTCACAAGCATGACGGCACTTCCACCGAAGGCGCATATGTCCCGCTGATTTCTGACACCAATTCTCGCAACAAAGTTGTTGTCGATAGTGCGAACAATCGGATTAGTCTTTTCATCAATGTTAGCAGCGCAGCAGTAGAACAACTCCGTCTTATCGACGGGGCTATCTTGCCCGTCACTGACAACGACATCGA
>Ga0129336_10000763_pt1 | contig 18932 bp, 15 predicted proteins | sample CPB6_02_DNA_FD_96878 | JGI IMG/M metagenome (GOLD analysis project Ga0129336, IMG submission 96878) | Freshwater to marine salinity gradient microbial communities from Chesapeake Bay, USA - CPBay_Sum_0.6_0.2_DNA | ecosystem: Environmental > Aquatic > Marine > Coastal | place: USA: Chesapeake... | reverse complement strand
CGCCTCTCTGATTCTGTCGAGACGGCGCTGAAGCTTGGCGAAGGCCTGGTGATCATCTCCTCGGCGGCCGCGGAGGGCTCCAAGCCGACGTTTGAGGAGCGACTCTTCAGCGAGAAGCTGGGCTGCCCCTATGACGGCACGGTCGTGGACGACCTTGAGCCGCGCTCCTTCAGCTTCAACTCGCCGCATGGCGCATGTCCTGAGTGCACTGGGCTCGGCTTCCGCCTTGAGGTAGACCCGGAGCGAGTGATCGATCCAGAGAAGTCGGTCCTTGAAGGCGGACTCGTGCCGTGGTCGCGTTCGCCAGAGGGGAGTTGGTACCTGAAAGTGGTGACCGCGGCCATGAAGGCGAAGCGGTGGAACCCGAAGACGCCGATTGGCGAACTCCCCGCCGCAGCGCAGGAGTATCTCCTCAATGCGGAGCGTGAAGACCGTTTCACCGTTACCTATGAGAACGCCAGCTACCGGAACACCTACAAGGCGGCGTTTGAAGGGATCATTGCGAATCTTGAGCGCAGGCACCGCGAGACGGACTCCGAACTCGTGCGTGTTGAGATCGAGCGCTACATGGTCAGCCGCCCTTGCCCCGAGTGCAAGGGGCGACGTCTCAAACCCGAGATGCTCGCCGTGCGCGTTGCGGAGAAGAACATCGCTGAGGTCGCGGCGATGCCGATCGGCGAACTCACCACTTGGATCAACGCGCTGACACCACTGCTCGGAGAACGCGAACGAACGATCGCGAAGGCGATCGTCAAGGAGATTGCCGAGCGAGCAGGCTTCCTCGTAGATGTTGGACTTGACTACCTCACCGTCGATCGCACCGCCACGACGCTATCCGGCGGTGAGGCGCAGCGGATTCGCCTTGCCACGCAGATTGGTTCACGCCTTGTCGGAGTCCTCTACATTCTTGACGAACCCTCGATTGGGTTGCACCAGCGCGATAATGCGCGCCTAATCGCCACACTGCTGCGACTCCGCGACCTTGGGAACACGGTGCTGGTGGTGGAGCATGACGAAGAGACGATCCGCACCGCCGATTGGATTGTCGACATTGGGCCGGGCGCAGGTGAACTTGGCGGGAGGGTGGTGGTCAACGGTACGCTCAGGGCGCTTACCGAAGCACGCGACTCGATTACGGGCGCATTCATCCGTGGTGATCGCGCTGTGAGGGTTCCGACCACACGACGGAAGGGGAGTGGGAAGAGCATCATCGTGAAGGGGGCGCGTGAGCACAACCTAAAGGGCCTCGATGTGGAGTTCCCACTCGGTCGTTTTATCGCCGTCACCGGTGTCTCCGGGAGCGGAAAGAGCACGCTGGTGACAGACATCTTGCAGAAGGCAATCGCTCGCAAACTGCACGGGTCGAAGGAGCGGCCAGGGGCGCATGATCGCGTCACTGGACTGGACCAGATTGACAAAGCCATCGAGATTGATCAGAGCCCAATCGGCCGAACGCCGCGCTCCAACCCCGCCACATACGTGGGGCTGTTTACGCCCATCCGTGAACTCTTCGCCGCGACGCAGGAGGCGCGACTACGTGGCTACTCTGCTGGCCGATTCTCTTTCAATGTCAAGGGTGGCCGTTGCGAGACCTGCGCGGGTGACGGCATCCTGCAGATTGAGATGCAGTTCCTCCCCGATGTCTATGTCCCATGCGAAACATGCCGAGGGAAGCGGTACAACCGCGAGGCGCTTGATGTCACATGGAAGGGGATGACGATTGCTGATGTGCTGGAGTTGCAGGTGGATGACGCTCTGGAGCGCTTCGAGGCGATCCCTGCCATCCGCAATCGCCTCAAGACTCTGTCGGAGGTTGGCCTGGGTTATCTTCGCCTCGGACAACCGGCAACAACCCTCTCTGGCGGAGAGGCACAACGCATAAAGCTCGCGACCGAACTTGCGCGACGCTCGACGGGGCGAACGGCGTACATCCTGGATGAGCCAACCACCGGCCTGCACTTTGCCGATGTCGAGCGCCTCCTGGAAGTGCTGCATCGGCTCGTGGATGGCGGGAACAGCGTCATCGTCATCGAGCACAACCTAGATGTGATCAAGACGGCCGACTGGGTGATTGACCTTGGGCCGGATGGCGGTGATCGTGGCGGCGCGCTGATCGCCGAGGGGACGCCGGAGCACGTAGCAAAGGTGAAGGCGAGCCACACTGGACGCTACCTTGCGCTTGCGCTGCGCGGTGAGCCGATCCGCTCGCTGGAGTAGCCATGATGGAGGCTGGGCTCCCTCGGCATGCGGACGAGCAACTGGATCAGGCGGGACTACGCGCCGCACTCCTCGTTGAGCAGGTGATGCGTGCACTCCCGACCGAGCCACTCCGTGCAAGGTTCGCTCCGCTAACGCGACATGCCGCGCAACTTCGTGACTCGAGTGGCGATTCGCTGCGCAAGAGCGCCGTCGCGACTCGTGCCGCACTCGGCCCCGGGGACGGGCTCGCCGACTTCGTTGAGCCGCCCCTCGTCGCGGCACTTCGAGAGGCGCTGGATGAGGTGCTCCGGATCTTGAATCGACGGGCTGCAGGTCGGACACGAGCAGTACGACGCTCGGATGCATCAACGTGATGATCCCCGAGGCAATCTCCGCAGCGCTGAAGGTGCTGCCTGACGCGCCTGGCGTCTATCTCTTCTCAGATATCGAGGGGAAGATCATCTACGTCGGGAAGGCGTCACGCCTCACCCAGCGTGTTCGAAGCTACTGGCATGCCAATACAACGCCTGGCGCACACCGCATCCGCGATGCGATCGATCAGGTCGCCTCCCTCGAGTGGACGGTGACAGACTCCGTGAAGGAGGCACTCCTTCTCGAGGCAACACTGATTCGAAAGCATCTCCCTCGCTATAACGTCCGCCTACGCGACGATCGCGGATATCCGTACATACGCGTCACTCCTGGACCGTACCCGCGCGTTGAGCGAACACGACGCATCGTGCGCGACGGCTCGAGATACTTCGGTCCGTACACGGGATTTGGAGCGGTCAGTACCGCGATGGAGGCGGCACGTCGCCTCTTTCAGTTTCGCACGTGTGAGATTGCGATTGCTGAAGAGCAGCGCGCGCTAGAACGCCCCTGCCTGCTCTTCCACCTGAAGCGTTGCCAGGGACCCTGCCTCGGCAACGTGACCGTCGCAGAATACGGGGCCGAGATCAAGGGGCTCGAGCTCTTCTTGGGCGGAAGATCTCGAAGTGCGGTTACCGTGCTGCGTAGTCAGATGGAGCGTGCGAGCGACCGTGAAGCGTTTGAAGATGCGGCGCGTCTGCGCGACGCGATCACCGCACTGGAGGAGAGTTTTGAGGCGCAGCGCGTTGCACCAGCGGGACGACCAGATGAAGACGTACTCGGGATCGCTCGGCATGGTGAGCGGGCGGCCATTGCATGCTTCCAAATACGGGATGCGGCGCTCGTTGGTCGCGATGTACACCGTCTCGACGGAAAAGGGGCGAACGACGAGGAGCTGCTCACAGCGTTCGTTAGCCAGTACTACGCTCGTGCAGGCGAGATTCCACCATCGATTGCAACTGCGGTAGAGATGAGTGACATCGAGACCGCCTCGTTTCTGACCGCACGTCGCGAGGCACGTGTAGAGCTGCGCGTACCTCTGCGAGGCGATCGGGTCCGAATCCTGCGCCTCGCGGAGCGAAACGCGCTGGAAGCGTTGATTCGAAGCGAGGCGGAAGACGACGCAGACCGTGAACGGGCCGAAGCTGCACTCGCAGCACTGTGCACGGCACTGAATCTAGCAACGCCCCCCGCACGCATTGAGTGCACCGACGTCTCGACGATCCAAGGCTCGTTCACCGTGGCGGCGCTCACCGTTGCCGAGGACGGCCGACTTTCGCCGAAGGAGTATCGGCGCTTCAAGATCAAGGGGGTGGAGGGGCAGGACGATTTCGCTGCGCACCGCGAAGCGCTGACCCGTCGGTTTGCTAGGAGCGCCACCGCAGGTACCGAGAAGGCGGGCGAGGCGGAGGCGCGCGCGTGGGCGCTCCCTGATCTGCTCGTGATCGACGGTGGGCGCGGTCAGGTTTCGGCCGCCGCAGCGGCCATGGCAGCGGCTGGTCTCTCGATTCCACTTATCGGACTCGCAAAAGAGCGTGAGGAGATTTGGCTCCCAGACGCGTCTTCGCCGCTGTTGTTGTCTCCGGCTGACCCTGGGCTGCGACTCCTGCAGCGACTGCGAGACGAGGCTCACCGATTTGCGATCGGCTATCACCGCACACTTCGAAGCCGAGCCGCCACCGCGAGTCGGCTCGACAGCATCCCAGGGCTCGGCCCAACTCGCCGCAAGGCGCTCCTACGGCGCTTCGGCTCCGTTGCGGGCATTGCGGCGGCGAGCGACGCGGAGATCGCCGAGGTCCCGGGCGTCGGTGAGCGCCTCGCGGCGACCATCTCCGCCGCTCTCGCCGCTGACCGACGCTGAGCGGCGCCCCTGCTAGGATTCCTCAAATGCGCAAGTACTCGCCTTACATGATCCTGGCGATCGGCCTTCTCGCGTTGGCGATTGACCTGCTCCCCAATTTGCGCCTCCCCGATAGCCGTGCCCCTGAAGGGACGCGCCTGATCGAGACGAAGCTCGGGCTTGATCTGCGCGGTGGACTCCGCGTGGAGTATCAGGTCCAGCCGGTAGAAGGCGTGGTGGCCACTCCAGCGGATGTGGCCACGATTCGAGACATCATCGAACGCCGCGTGAACTCAACCGGCGTCGCGGAGCCGCTCGTCCAGACGCAAGGGAGAGATCGAATCATCGTGGAGCTTCCAGGGGTGAGCGATCCAGATGCGATCCGCGCGCTCCTCGGCACAACTGGTCGGCTCGATTTCATCCCGCTCCCCCCTGAGATTTACGGCTCCGTAGACATCGCCACGGGCCAGGCAGCGCCGGGCTCCAAGCAAGTTCCTGCGCAGGGATCGCCGCTGGATGACGACAGCCTCACCCCGCTCTTCTCGGGTGATCAGATTGCCAGCTCGAGTGTGGCCACGGACGATGTTGGCCAACGCGTGGTCGCCTTCACTTTGAAGCCAGAGGGTGCCGACCTCTTTGCAACGTATACCAGTGAAAACTTGGGCTCCTACTTTGCGATCGTCATCGACGGGACAGTGGTATCGGCCCCGTATATTCAGAGCGCGATCACTGGTGGTGAGGGTCAGATCAGTGGCGGTGGCGGCGCTGGATTCGCATTTGACGAGGCGAACAGCCTCGTGACAATCCTGAAGTTCGGTTCACTTCCGTTCCCCATCGCTGAGATCGGCGTCACCGAGGTCAAGGCGACGCTCGGCGCTGCATTCCTCGGCCAGGCACTTTTTGCGGGCGCAGTCGGAATCTTGCTCGTCTTCCTCTTCATGCTCTTCCATTACCGACTCGCAGGAGCCGTCGCGTCGGTGGCTCTGGTCTTCTATATGCTGATCGTCCTCGCCCTCTTCCGCGTCGTGCCAGTCACGCTCACGCTGGCAGGGATCGCGGGCTTTGTCCTCTCGATCGGCATGGCGGTAGACGCAAACATCTTGATCTTCGAACGTACGAAAGAGGAGTTACGCATCGGGAAGGGGATCGTTCCAGCCGTTGAGGCCGGCTTCAGTCGGGCCTGGAACTCAATCCTCGATTCGAACGTCTCGAGTCTGATTACCGCATTTATCCTTTTCTACTTTGGCTCATCGACGATCAAGGGGTTCGCGCTCGTTCTGATCATCGGTGTGCTTTGCTCTATGTTCACCGCGATCACCGTCACGCGAATCATTCTGCGAGCGGTGATCAACCGGCCACGATTCGCATCACCGTACTTGTACGGCGTTGGCAAGGGTGATCTCGAGAGAACGGAGAGCGCCCGTGGATAAGATCATCGCGCGCAAGCGCTGGTTCTTCATCTTCTCGCTCCTCCTCACCATTCCTGGGCTCGGATTCATCTTGGCGACACCGTTGACCAGCGGTGAGGTCGGGCTGAAGTTTTCGATTGAATTCACAGGTGGAACCGTCTGGGAGTTCAAGCTGGAGGAGTCGGCCACGCCATCAAGCATCCGTGATGCCGTTGTTGCCGCGGGTCACCCAGAGGCTAAGGTCACCGTCAACGAGGGTGGCTTCTATGAGTTGCGCACGAGACCGCTTGATCTGCAGTCGGGGAGTGACCTTGATCCTGCGCAGCCTGCGGGGGCTGAGCTTGCTGAGATCCGTGACGCAATCGCTGCAGCCGTCGGCCCGATTGCGGAAGAGGGCTCGCTCTCGACGGTGGGCCCGGTGATTAGCCAGGACCTTACGCAGCAGGCGCTCCTTCTCGTCTTCCTTGGTTCCCTCGGGATTGTGTTGTGGATGACGTACCGGTTCCGCAATGTCCGTTTTGGTGCAGCCGCACTCGTCGCGCTGCTTCACGACGTGATCGTCACGGTAGGATTCTTTGCAGTCGCCGGCACCTTCTTCAACGTGGAGATCGATGCACTCTTCATAACCGCCATGCTCACGATCATCGGCTTCTCAGTGCATGACACGATCGTCGTCTTTGACCGCGTTCGCGAGAATATCGCTCGATACGCAGGTGCCCCCTTTGGCGACATCGTCAACCACTCGATTGTCCAGACTATGGGTCGCTCGCTCAACACGACGGCCACGGTCTTGATCACCCTGCTGGCACTGCTCGCATTTGCAGGTGGCTCGATCCGTACCTTTGTCCTCGCCCTGTTTGTCGGCATCCTCTCCGGAACCTACTCATCGATCTTCAACGCCAGCCCACTGCTGGTCTGGTGGGAAGAGCGCGTTGCGGCGCGAAAGAGTTCGCCGAGCGCACGTCGCACTGCATAGCGTGGCGTTGGGTTCACGATGAGCCCCGCCCCCTCACGAAGTCGAATCGACGCCCAGCGTCGCTGGCGGATTGAACCTACCGAGCCCGAGGTGGTGGATGAACTTCGCCATACCCTCGGCACACTTTCGGTCCACGAGGAGCTGCGCGGTCCGATGGCGGAGCTCCTCGCGCTAAGAAAGCTTCGAGCGCCAGATGCGGTGCAACGCTTCCTCGACCCTCGTGACCGAACGTTGCACGCGCCGGAACTTCTCCCGGATGCGACCGGCCTGATTGCGCGCCTGCGGGCTGCTGGCGAGGCAGGCGAACCCGTCCTTGTGGTCGGCGACTTTGACGCAGACGGCCTGACAGGCGCGGCGATCATGATCCGTGCACTACGCGCGATCGGTGCGATCGCCGAGGGCTACATCCCGAATCGCGACACCGATGGCCACGGGATTCCAGAGGGGGCGCTCCATGCAGCGAAGGAGGATGGCGTCGAACTGATACTCGCCGTCGATTGCGGGACCGCCGATCGTGAGCGCGTCGCAGAGGCACTCGACGCTGGCATCCTAGTGGGCATCATCGACCACCATGCAGTCCCCGTTGAGCCCGCAAAGGCGGCGTGGTTGGTCAACCCGAACCGGCCAGATGCAACGTATCCGTTCCCACACCTGGCGGGGAGCGGTCTCGCGTTCAAGATCGCGCAAGGGCTTCTTGCTGATCATGAGGAGCGTCGCGCGATACTGGGTGAGCTCTCGATTCTTGCCATGATCGGCGGTGTCGCCGATATGGTGCCGATCGCCGATGAGTTTCGAGTCATTGTGCGCTCCGCGCTCAAAGTGCTCAACGGTGCGGGACACGTCCCCGTCGGCGTGCAGGCGCTGCTCGCGAGCGCCGGGGTTGAAGGGCCGCACCGCGTAGAGGTGGTCGGCTTCACGCTCGCCCCACGCATCAACGCAGCGGGCCGCATCGGAGATGCGGGCCCCGCACTCAATCTGCTCACGACGGATGATCCCGAGGAGGCGGCGGATCTCGCTGCGCAACTCGAAGCGCTCAACCACGAGCGGCGAGATCTCTCGCGCATCGCCCTGGAGTCTGCACGCGCCGCCCTCGGAGCTGATGGAGGAACGTCACCCGACAATGAACGGGCGCTGATCCGAACAGGACTCGTTGCCGTGCATGGAGACTGGTCTCCTGGTGTCCTCGGTCTGGTTGCGGGGCGACTTGCAGAAGAGTTTGGTCGCCCCGCACTTGTGGCATGCACTAGTGAGCCCCTTGACGATGCCGCCCTCGTGCGATGTTCGATTCGGGCCCCGCGCGGCTTCTCAGTGGCGACGGCGCTCAGCGTTGTCTCGGCACGACTCATTCGATTCGGCGGTCACGATGGAGCGGGAGGCTGCACGATGAGGCGATCGGAATGGGGGGCGCTCGTGAATGAGCTCGCGGAAGCCTTCGACGCGCAGGGTGCCAAACGTGAACCAGCACTCTCCGTTGACCTCGAGCTAGCCGCTGGTCGCCGTTCACTCCAATCGCTTGCAGCACTTGTGAACTACCTCTCACCCACGGGAGTTGGAAATCCGGATCCGCTCTTCCTCTTCCGTGACGTCACGCTCACGAGTGTGCGACTTGTCGGTGATGGGAAGCACGCGCGCCTCTCGCTGGAGATTGACGGCGGTCGCGCTGAGGCGATCGCGTTCGGTCGTGCGGATGCAGCGGGTCACGAGGGTGGCAGCGTCGATCTTGTTGCACGAGTGGTTCAACGAACCTACCGAGGGATAGAGAAGATCGAACTCCATGTAGTTGACCTTCAGACGGCTGCACCGAACTGATGAGCGGCAACCGATCGCTCCGCCCTCGCCCGCGGCTCACCAGTGATCGCGCTGCGCAGTCGCGCCCGTATCACGCGCTGCGCCCGCCTGCCCCGGCACCAGGAGGCCGCGGTCGAGGCTGGTTCGGATCGGGTCCACGGATCGCGCCGATGCTCGCCTCGTTACTTCTTGTGGTAAGTGCACTGGGAACGCTTTGGCTCGCAAACCTCTCATCATCGAACGAAGGGTCCAACGGAGACGGGGCGTCGGTGACGGAAGGCGTGGAGATCGAAGGGAGCATTGTCTTTGGACGAGATGGTGCACTCTGGTCGCTGAGCGGGTCGTCAATCACGCAAATCACCTCCTCCTCGAGAGATGCTGAGCCCGCGTGGAGCCGAGATGGCACCTGGCTCTACTTCATTCGACAGCGAAGCGAAGTTGGCGGACGACTGAACGCAGCGGGAGGCGTGACCCCTTATCGGCTCAGCGTTCCCACACTGATGCGAGTCGGCGCGAGAGGGGGCGAAGCGGAGGTCGTTCTTGACGGACTGCTGCGCGGTGAAAACCCAGCGTTGAACTTCTCTTCGTTCATGTTTGACCCTGCGCTCGGCGTGAATGGCGAAGTCGCGCTCGCAACCGATTACCGGGGCACATCGCAACTCGGGGGAGACGTGATCATCCGCATCTTGCAACCGGATGGCAGGCTCCTCACCCCCGAGCTTCCGGATGAAGCGCCATTCGGGCATCAGGATCCAGCGTGGAGCGTTGACGGGAGCGGCCTCTATTATGTGCAGAATGGGCAGGATGAGGGCGTCTCCGCTTCACGAATCATCTACTACGACATCCGTACGGATCGTGTCGTTCGATTTGGTGCGCGCGGCCACATTGAACCAGCGGTGAGCCCTGACGGGCGCTGGATTGCGGCAACGCGTATCGACAAGCAGGGGAGCGATGTCGTTATCTTGAGCGCGGCAACGGGAGAGGTGGTACTCGAGGTGACGCGCACTGGGCGCTCCTGGTCGCCAGCGTGGTCCCCTGATGGGGACTCGCTGATCTTCTTGGCCGCGGGCGGGAGCGCCGCAACGCTCCAGCAGATCACAATGAGCGCGCCCCCATCCGGGGTCCCGACGATCATCGCCAGCGTTCAGTTGCTTCGTGATCTTGTTGACGCTGGTGTGCGTCCCACCTGGGGACCCCTCAGCAGCGGCATGCAGGGAGGTGCCACCCCATGAGTCGCTACCTGGAGGTTCTGGAGGGGTCGATCGCTCGCAGCGGGAGCCGCCTATGCGTTGGGATCGATCCCGACCCGGCACACCTTCCCGCTGATCTCGCTGAGAGTGAAGCGGGGCTACTTCGTTGGTGCGAGATTCTCATTGATGCGACGTCTAAGTTTGCTGCCGCATATAAGGTGAATCTCGCCTTCTTTGAGGCGTATGGATCGGCTGGGATTCGCGTCGCGACCTCACTTCGCCAATCGATCCCACGCGACACGCCGCTTATCATCGATGCGAAACGCGGAGATATCGGGAGCACGGTCGCCGCGCACGCCCGCGCCCTCTACGATGTCCTTGGAGCAGATGCGGTGACCGCGAATCCATATCTAGGAATCGGCGCGCTCGACCATCTCCTCTCGCGTGAGGATCGTTTCGTCTACCTGCTCTGCCGCACCTCGAATCCTGAGGCTTCGGAGCTGCAGGAGTTACGGGTTGCATCTGATGGAACTGCGCCGGAAGAGGCCCTCTTCTCTCGCGTTGCTCGGCTCGCCGCGGCGCGGCCAGAGGCTGGCGCGGGACGGATAGGTCTCGTCGCAGGTGCCACAGCGGCGACCGCGCTCGCGCGCATTGGCGACGTCGCGCCCGCCCTCCCGCTTCTCGTTCCCGGAATTGGCGCTCAGGGAGGCGATCTCGCAGCAGTACTTGCCTACAGCGAAGCGGCGAGGGCGGAAACGGCGCGCGCAGGCGGCGCGCTACTCGTCAACGTGGGACGAGCAATCTCAGGCTCAGCGAGCGACGGAGGTGCGAGACCGGAGGCGATTCACGCTCGCTCGGCGGAGTGGGCGAGTCGCCTCGCTATACTCACCCCATAGGGCGTCCGTTCGGACGCGTCAGCGTAAGGAGTACCGAACGTGCCGAACATTGGACCTGGCGAACTCATCCTCATCCTCGCCGTGATCCTCGTCGTCTTTGGACCGGGGAAACTTCCCGAGATCGGCGCGGCCGTCGGCCGCTCATTCCGAGAGTTCCGAAAGGCCACATCTGAAGCGGTTGATCCCAGCGAGGGGCAGCCGGCGCGAAAGAGTCCGGCACGGCGTCCAAAGCGGAAGGGCTGAGCCGCGTCGCCGAGCGAGGAGCCTCCTAGATGGCGGTCGATTCAGCACTACATGATGGCGCGGGCCTAACGCGTACGGCGCCGCTGGTGGATCACCTCCGCGAACTCCGTCGCCGCATGCTGATCTGCACGGTCGCCGTCGTCGCAGGCGGGATCACCGCATTCTCGTTCTCCGACCAGCTCATCGAGCTCCTTCGCGGACCGCTCGGCACAACCAAGCTGTACTTCACTGGCGTTGGCGACGCCTTTGGCATCCGCATGCAGCTGAGCCTGATTGGCGGTATTGCACTCGCGATGCCGATCCTCCTTTGGCAGGTATGGGCATTTGTCAGTCCGGGCCTCACGAACGAAGAGCGAAGGAGCGCGCGTCCGTGGCTTCCGCTTGCGCTTCTTCTCTTCGCCCTCGGGGCGGTGGTGGCATGGAGCGTGCTCCCGTTTGCCGTTGGCTTCCTGCTCAGCTTTGCGAGTGAAGACCTCTTGCCGATGATTGCCGCGGACCGATACTTCGGCTTTGTCAGTGGGCTCGTCCTCCTCTTTGCGGTGGCGGCGGAGTACCCAATCCTCCTCGTCTTCCTCTCGCGCGTTGGGGTGATCACCTCCACGAAACTCCGAAGCTGGCGCCGAGGTGCCATCGTCGGCGCGGTGATCATCAGCGCGATCGCGACACCGGGTACCGACCTCGTCAGTCCGCTTGTCCTCGCGATCACACTTCTGCTGCTCTACGAGTTCTCGATCCTCCTTGTGCGCGCAGGTGGTCGATGACCACTGATCGGCGCGTGATCCTCCTGACGGGGCTCTCCGGGGCTGGGAAAACCACCGCGACCAAGTCTCTTGAAGACATCGGCTTTCGGACGATCGACAATCTTCCACACGAGCTTCTTCCGGCGTTAGTTGAGAAGATTGCCGCTAATCCAGAGCGATTTGCCCGAGTCTGCTTGGTCCTCGATGCGCGTGATGGCGACCCGAGCCAGACGATCGATCTGGTACGAACAGGAACAGCGGCGATCGGTGTGAGTGCACGAATCATCTACCTTGACGCGCGAGACGACGTGTTGATCCGTCGCTTCAGCGAGACTCGCCATCGTCACCCGCTCGGTGGCGCAGTAGACGCACCGCGTTCGGTAGCCCAGGCGATCGCAGCGGAGCGGACGCTGCTCAGCGCCACCCGCGAGCTTGCCGATGCGGTGGTGGACACCAGTGATCTGAGCGGTCGCGAGCTGCGGGATCGCCTGGTTGCAGAGGCGCTCGAGAGCGACAAGCAGGTGGCGATTCGACTGACGAGCTTTGGATACAAGCACGGGATCCCGCTCGAGGCGGATCTCGTCTTTGATGTTCGCGCGGCGGCGAATCCGCACTGGGTCCCCGAGTTGCGACCTCTTGACGGTCGTTCACCCGAGATCAGTGAGTATGTTCTGAACGATTCGACTGGTGCAGGGCTTCTACAGTCAATCGAGTCGTACCTTGCTGCAACGACGGCCGCCTACCTTGCGGATGGGCGTGGGCGTCTGAGCATTGCGATCGGTTGCACCGGGGGCCGACACCGGTCCGTGGCCATTGTCGAGGCGCTTGCTCGTCGACTTCCGGCGATCCTGGGCTCCGCTCCGATTGTTGTGGAGCATCGCGATCTCGCGAGGAGCTAACGGGTGGGGCTCCGCTCCCTGATTGACAACGCGCTTCAGCGGCGGCGAATTCGCCGTGGAACGGATCGTGTGGTGGTGCTTGGTGGGGGGACTGGGATGGCGACTGCGCTCCGCGGGCTCAAGCGGGAGGGAGTTTCCCTCACGGCAATCGTATCGCTCGCGGATGATGGAGGTTCCTCTGGGATCTTGCGCGAACAGCTCGGCATCCCGCCGGTAGGCGATCTTCGCAACTGTCTGATCGCGCTCGCCGACGCGGAGTCAACGGCGGGCGCGCTCCTCCAGCATCGTCTTCCAGTGGAGCGTGGAGCGACGCGAGGACACCCCGTTGGCAACCTGCTACTGGCAGCCGCGATTGCCGAGGAGGGGGGTGATCTCGAACGCGGTATCGAGCGCGTTCATCGGATCCTTCACGTGCGTGGGCGAGTGATCCCTGCAACCGCTGACGCGCTGCGCCTCCGTGGGCGCACGCGCGCCGGTGTCAGTGTCTTCGGTCAAGCAGCGCTCGCACGAACGAGGGGCATTGAAAGGGTCTCGCTTGAGGTGGGAACCGTCAGAGCGACGGCGAGTGCCCTTGAAGCCATTCACGACGCGGACCTGCTTGTCCTTGGGCCGGGAAGCCTCTTCACGAGTCTGATTCCTCATCTCCTCGTCCCGGAGATTCACGAGGCGCTCGCTCGGCGGCGCGCCCCACTGATCTGGGTTGCGAATGTGGACGAGCAAGAAGGCGAGACGGAAGGAATGGACCTCGATGCTCACCTCGATGCACTCGTAGACCATGGTGCTACGGACCTCATCGACCTAGTGCTTGCCTCGACGCTGATTCGACGGGGAACGGCAGTGGTTGGCGTGCCACTTCAGCCGCGATTCGCGAGGGGAGCGAGTCGAGGCGGCGTTGCGCGACCGCCGATCGAAGTACGTCCCATCGCATCACGCCTCCGACCACATCTGCACGACCCTGTGCTCCTTGCAAAGGCGCTCCTACGATCGCGACCACTTCTCACCTCGATGCATCGATGAGTCAGAGCGCGCCTGAGCTTGTTGCAAACATTCGGCATGAGTTGGCCGCAGTGATCCCGGATCGGGCCTGCTGTCGAGAGTCGGAGCTTGATGGATTACGTGACTCGGGTCGGCGATCTGATGTCGCGATCGCTCGCACCGTGCATCAACTCAGTGGCGGCACGATCACGCCGATTGAGGCGGGAACACCCAGGGACCGAGCGTTGCGTCGTGCGACGCTCGTCGCGTCGCCCCGTGCCCCCCAGCACTGCAGGATCGCCTATCTTCGGGGACGCTTCTTGGCGCGCGGTTCACTCTCGCTCGCGACGGGGCACATCCATTTGGAACTGGTGCTCCCGCACGCTGAGGCAACCCTCCTTGCCCACGCCTTCTCGAAGATTGGCCTCACCGGACAACTGCGTCAACGACGTGGTCGAGGCGTCATCGTGTGGAAGGGACAGACCGTGATCTATGACCTCCTGCGGCGACTCGGAGCGGGAAGCGCAGTTGCGGAGGTTGAGGCGCGCGATGTCCTGCGTGAGGTCCGCGGTGAGTTGAATCGAACGATAAATGCTGAGACGGCGAACCTGAAGCGTACCGTCGCTGCCGGGATACGTCAGGCGGCAGCGGTTCGGCGGCTTGAGGAGGCTGATGCCCTTGACGGTCGTGGACCCCTGCGACGAGTTGCCCTCGCACGACGCGAGCACCCTGACGCCACGATCGCGGAACTTGGAAACCTGCTGCAGATGACGCGAAGCGCGGTGCAGCGCTGCCTGCGCGCGATCGAACGGCAAGCGGCTGCCCTTCCGCGACGCGCTCTGCCATGATCTGCGTATGAGCAATCGTGCCGTACCCCTCCTCATCGCCAACTGGAAGGCGAACCTTGCCCCAGCTGAAGAGGTTGCCCTTGCTGGCGACATCGCGACGGAGTCGAAACGCCGCGAGGTGACGCCTGGGAGTCTCATGATTGCCCCTTCCACCCTCGGGTTGGTCCCCGTTGCCTCGCTCCTTGCACGCGAACACGGGGAGCTCCAGATTGGTGTCGCAGCGCAAGATGTCTCGGCGCTAGCGCCTGGTGCGCAGACCGGCGAAGGTCCTGCGATCCACCTTCTCGGGATCGCTGGCGCCGCAATCCTCGGGCACTCGGAGCGGCGTATCCTTGGCGAGTCTGGCGCGCTCATTGGGAAGAAGGTCGCGCGGGTGGTTGCCGCAGGGCTTACGCCAATCATCTGTGTCGGGGATAGTGCCCGCGAGGCGACGATTGAGCAACGATGCGACGAGGTATGTGCGCAATGGGAGGCGCTCATGGTTAGTGCCGCGCAATCTGGCTGCAGCCTTTCGGCACTGATGGAGACTGGCGCGTGTATTGCATATGAACCGGTGTGGGCGATCGGAAGTGGGGTTGCAGCAGACCCTGAACTTGCGGGGCGGGTAGCAACTGCACTGCGAAGGAGTAGCAGCGACGAGATGCGGATCCTCTACGGAGGAAGTGTGCGAGCGGAGCACGCGGCGCCGTTCTTTTCGGGGAGCGGGGCCTCACGCTTGGACGGACTCCTCGTGGGAGGCGCATCGCTCTCGAGCACGAGCCTGCTGGATATCTCCACCGCACTCGGAACCGCACGATGAAACTTGGGCCGGAGCGCCCGCTTGTGTTGCTCGTGATCGATGGATTTGGGATCAGCCCAGCGTCGCCCGGCAACGCAGTCGAATCTGCCGCAATGCCCGTATGGCGTGATTTGCTCAGCCGTTCGCCACACGCCCAACTCGACGCCAGTGGCGTTGCAGTTGGTCTTCCCGATGGGCAGATGGGGAACAGTGAGGTCGGTCATTTGAACATCGGCTCGGGGCAGCGAGTCCCGCAAGAGCTGCCTCGCATCAATGCTGCGATCAGTGACGGCAGCTTCGCACAGCAGCCCGAGCTGCAGCGCGCGTTCGGCGTTGCTCGCGGAGGGCGACTCCATCTCTGCAGTTTGCTCGGGCCGGGTGGCGTTCACGCGCATGACCGCCATCTCGTGGCGATCGCTGCGGCAGCCGAGGCGAGCGGTGTGGATACCATCTTCCTGCACCTCTTTCTCGATGGTCGAGATACGCCGCCGCGCTCCGCGCGTGGATTCCTGGCTGACCTTGAGGCGCGTCTCGCACGCTTCGCCCCGTCGGTGAGAATCGCGTCGCTCGCTGGACGATACTTTGCGATGGACCGTGATCGACGTTGGGAGCGAACCTCAATGGCGGTGGCTGCCATTTCGGCTGCCGAGGGGGAGTGGGCCGAAGGGCCAGGTTCCGCGATCGAACATGCGTATGCGCGAGGCGAGAGTGACGAATTTGTCACCCCGACGGTCGTCGTAGGCAACAGAGAGTCCGCGTTCCGCCCTGGCGATGTGTTGATCCATGCGAATTTCCGCGCAGACCGAGTGCGACAGCTGGTGGAGGCGATGAGCGCGACGACGTTCTCTCACTTTGAACGCCCCGCCACACTCCCAGTTCCCGTCTGGGGAATGAGCGCATATGGCGAGGGCGTTAGGACGCCTGCAATCTTCGGTCCCGTGCAGGTGCCCTCCCTCGCCACCGCGGTGGCAGATGCGGGCCTCCTTCAGTTCCATGTGGCCGAGACGGAGAAGTACGCCCACGTGACGTACTTCTTCAACGGGGGCCGAGAGGCACCGCTTCCAGGAGAGCGTCGCATGTTGATCCCCAGCCTCCCCGTCGCAACCTACGATCGCGCACCAGAGATGCGCGCGGCAGAGATTGCCGACGCTGTGGTGTCTGCGATTGAAGGTGGGAGGGAGGCGTTCATCCTGGCAAATCTGGCGAACCCCGACATGGTTGGCCATACTGGCGATCTACCCGCGACCATTCGGGCGTGTGAGTCGGTCGACCGCGCGATTGGAAAGATCGCAGAGGCGGTGGCTGCGCGACCTGGCGCTACGCTTCTGATAACTGCTGATCATGGCAATGCAGAGTCAATGGTGACCGCAACGGGAGAGCCGGTCACAAGTCACACGCTCGCTCGTGTCCCCATCCTGATCAACGGCGATTGTGCTCGCGGCTACCTGCTCAGAGATGGCGCACTTGAAGACATTGCCCCAACGATTGGTGCCCTGACCGGACTCCCGCTGCCACCCAGCATGACGGGCCGATCGCTGCTCACTCGGAGCTGAGCGGAGGGGTGCTAGAATCCTCGGACGCGGGATTGCCGCGCATGCAACGGAGGTATCCATGAACCCCATTCTCGCGGTCGGCCAGATCATTGTGAGCGTCTTCTTGATCGTTGCGATCTTGATGCAGGCTCGAGGTATCGGCCTCAGCTCTGCCTTCGGTGGTGATTCAAGTGTGTATCGCTCGCGCCGCGGGGTGGAGCGACAGTTGATGCGCTTCACCGTCCTTCTGACGATCCTGTTCGTGCTCTTCTCGCTGGTTGGCTATCTCCAGTCCAGCTAACCGAGGACTTCGCTCGCTTTCTGACGCGCGCGGAAGGAGGCCTCTATGAGCCCGCTGCGGCGAATCGGGATCGTGCTCTTGTTCGGCGTCGCGTTGGCAAGCGCGTTGGCGCAAGTGGGGATTACTGGAGGCGCCCGACCCGGGGGCGGAATCTCCATTGGCATCACCCTCCCGAGCGGACCAGGGACGCTCCGTCAGGGCGTCATCGGGTTGCCCGAACTGCCCCTGCCGCTGTTCGCCTCCACGGGAGCCGATCGCGCCATTGTTGCGCTTACGTATCGCGGGCTGACACGCCTTGACGCAAGCGGGTATCCAACAGCAGATTTGGCAACGTCGTGGAGCGTGAGTGAGGATGGACTCGCGTGGACCTTCAGCTTGGACCCAGCTGCACGGTGGGAAGACGGGACCGCGATCACCGTAACGGATGCCCAACTCACCATCGGCCTGGCAGGTGAGCTGCGACGCGATGGTGGCTATTGGGAGGCACTCACCGTTGAAGTGAACGAGACGACCGGCGATCTCGTGATCCGCGCGCCGCGCGCACTTGCCAATCTTCCAGCGCTCCTCGGCACTCTGCCCCTTCTCCCCGCGCACCTCTTCAGCGGCAGTGCGGCCCGAGACATTCCACGACTTGAGGCCGCAGCTATTCCGATGGGTAGCGGACCCTTCAAGGTGGTGGCGATGGATGGCGCAGCGGCGGCACTTGAGTTGCGCGATGACCTGTTGGAGGGGGATCTCGCGGCGCGAGCGGTGTTGCGAGAAGGGGCGACGGGCCTTCCTGTTGAATCGATCGCACTCCGATTCTACGCAACGGAGGAGGAGGGGCTGAACGCTTGGCGAGAGGAGGCACTCGATGCACTCGTTGGACTCTCTCGAGCGTCGACGCAGACGGCGCTTGTGAATTCTGGTCGCACCGTGGAGTTAGGCTCGACCACATTCAATGGGATTGCCGTGAACCTGCGTCCACGTACGGTGCTGCGGCACCCAAAGTTGCGTCTTGGACTTCGCGCCCTGCTCGATCCGTCGGCGATAACGAGCGCGTATGGCGGCCGTGAGGCTGTTGCTCCAGTCTCGCCGCTCTCGTGGGGATGGACCGAGCTGCCACCTCCGGTTCGCGGATCTGAGTATGCGAAGAAGCAGTTTGAAGGAGCCAAGTGGAAGTTCAAGGGCGGCGTCTGGTTCGACGCTGAGAAGAAGGCGGTGAGCCTTGAGATCCTGACGCTTCCCTCTGGTCCGTACCCAGAAGATACGGCGGTGGCAGCGCAGGCGGCCGCCGCGTGGATTGCGTTCGGAGTGCCAACGATCGTCACGGAGGTAGACGCACAGACGCTCACGTCGCGCCTTGCGACGGGGGACTTTGACGCAGTGGTGCTGAATGTGGACGTGGGGATCGATCCCGACCTCTATCCGCTCCTCGGCTCGGCTGCCGTCCTAAGTGGTGGGAATGTGGTGGGCATTCAACTTAAGGAGCTTGATGCCCTTCTGAATGATGCGCGCAAACCTGCGCCGCGAGAGGCACGAGTGAAGGCACTCGCGGCGGTGCAGCGTTGGTGTGCCGCGAACAACTACCTGCTTCCGATTCGATTCAAGGCGGAAGAGTTGCTCGTCGGCCCTCGTCTCAGCGGCCTCGTACCGCTCCTCGTTCGCGAGCCCGAGACCCACCTTCGGGATGTGCTATCTTTCCGCCTCGCGGCTCCGTGAACTCTCGCGGGGCTTCGTTCGGGTCGAGGTGGCGGAATTGGCAGACGCGCTGGCTTCAGGAGCCAGTGTCCGCAAGGACGTATGGGTTCAAGTCCCTTCCTCGATACCAGCAACAGCGTCGAGGACGCGACACCTGTGCCCAGGTGGCGGAATTGGTATACGCGTACGTTTGAGGGGCGTATGACGCAAGTCATCCGGGTTCAAGTCCCGGTCTGGGCACCACACACTCCGCGATCTAGCCGTCAAGG
>Ga0129336_10000762_pt1 | contig 18939 bp, 17 predicted proteins | sample CPB6_02_DNA_FD_96878 | JGI IMG/M metagenome (GOLD analysis project Ga0129336, IMG submission 96878) | Freshwater to marine salinity gradient microbial communities from Chesapeake Bay, USA - CPBay_Sum_0.6_0.2_DNA | ecosystem: Environmental > Aquatic > Marine > Coastal | place: USA: Chesapeake... | reverse complement strand
GGCGTATGCAGCATCTTCACGTTCGGCATGAAACGCTTCAGGCTGGCGAGCGCGATCTGCTCGAGCGGCGCCGTCGGAAAGCCACGAGTGACACCGGTGAACTGGTTGACGATCCACGGATTGAGACGATGCGTGACCGTCGTCACGTTCATCCAGAAATTCGCCGATTTCTTTGCGCCCATGTAGCCGTACATTTCGCCGAAGGGACCTTCCGGCAGCATGGGTTGGTCGAGCGGTACTTCACCTTCGATGATCATTTCGGAGTTGGCTGGTACCAAGTGGTCGTTGGTTTCGGAGCGGACGACTTTCAGCGGTTTACCGCGGATCGCTGAACCCACCTCGAGCTCATCGGCCTTGGCGCGATTGAGTTTTGAGCTCGAGACCACCCAGGTCACGGGGTCTTGGCCGAGCGCGATCGATACCTTGACCGACTTCTCGCCGCGCTCGCGTGCTTTCATGAATGCTTGCCAGGCGCCTTGACCTTCTTCGGGGTTCACTCCGAGGAGCCGTGGGCCTTTGATCTCGCAGCGATAGGTGCCGAAATTTTTGCCGAGTTCCTGATCGTGGGTGAACACCGAACCCGTATTCACGTAGCGCGTCGAGTCTGCGGGATTTGACTGAATGAAGGCGAACTGCCGCAGATCGATGGCATCGCCATTCAGCACCACCTGTTTGCAGGGCGCTGCATCGCGAGCGACCTCGGTGAATGCGGCGGTCGGAAAGGCACCGCCCTGACCACGCCTCAAAAATTCTTCGACGCGAGCGAGCGCCTTGTAATAGGTCGCGACATGATCTCCAGGCACCGGCTCGAGTCCGAAGCTCAGACATTCGGTGTCCCAATGACCGAAATGATTGGCGATGATCGGCCCCTTGTGCCAGACGCCGTCGATTTTGACGTTCTCCATCACCAGCGTCGGCGCGAAGTACATGCCGAAGCGGTCGACGAGTCGATACATGAGCGCCGTGCCTTCGTAGGCGTCCTGATCGACGTCGCGCACCCGCAGCACGAGGCCACGCCGCTCGAGTTCGGCGATCCACTGACGTAAATCTTCGAACGGGCCTACCGACCACGAGGGTGCGGGTCCCGCAGCGGGTGCCGGGGCGGGCTGTGCAGCGGCGATCCGCAGGTCGGCGGCGGCCAAAGCAGCGGCCGACAAGCCGGCGCTGCTCGAAAGAAAATCGCGGCGTGAAAAAGGCGACATGGATGTTTCCTCCTGAGCTCGCGGAGCAAACTGACACGGCCCCATGGGTGAGTAAAGCATCCCCTTACCCCGGCGACCGGTCTATGATCACCGGCGTCATGGATGACGACATTTCCAAAATCATGCCGGTCAGGCATCTCATCGTCGTGCTCGGCGACCAACTCGATCGCGACTCCGCAGCGTTCGACGGCATCGACCTGCGTCGCGACGTCGTCTGGATGTGTGAAGCGCGCGAGGAGTCGACGCGAGTACCGGTAAGTCGGCCGCGAATTGCGATGTTTCTTGCGGCCATGCGGCACTTTCGCGACGAATTGCAGGCCGAAGGCCTGCGCCTGATCTATCGCTCGCTCGATGCCCGTTGCCCGTCGCTGGCCGCCGCACTGCGCGTCGACATCGAGCGCTTGGCGCCGGCGCGCGTGGTCGTCGTCGAACCTGGTGAGTGGCACTTGCGCGAGGCGATCCGTGAACTCGGATCGACGGTCGAGTTGCGTGCAGATCGACATTTTCTTTGTTCACACGAGACCTTCGCCAGGCACGCCAAGGGTCGCAAGCAGCTGCGAATGGAGTTTTTCTATCGCGAGATGCGTCGTGCGCACGGCGTTTTGCTCGATGCAGCGGGCGAGCCCGAGGGCGGCGAATGGAACTACGACGCCCTGAACCGCAAGAGCTTCGGTCGCGACGGGCCCTCCAAACTGACGATGCCCGCACCACGAGCTTTTCGTCCGGATGCCCTCACGCGCCAAGTGATTGCCGAAGTGAACGCAGAGTTTGCCGATCATCCTGGCGCGCTCGCCGATTTCGACTGGCCCGTGACGCGCAAGCAGGCCCTTGCAGCCCTGACCGATTTCATCGAGCACAGACTCGCCGCTTTCGGTGACCATCAAGATGCGATGTGGAGCGGTGAGCCTTGGCTATTCCACTCCCGCATCGCTGCAGCCATGAACTTGAAGTTGCTGCGCCCCCTCGAGGTCGTCCGGGCCGCCGAGCGCGAGTACCGTGCCGGACGAGCACCGCTGGCCGCGGTTGAGGGATTCATTCGCCAAGTTCTTGGTTGGCGCGAATACGTGCGCGGCGTGTATTGGCTGCACATGCCGGGCTATCTGGAACGCAACGCACTCGGCGCCAGCGAACCCTTGCCGGCATTTTTCTGGACCGGCGAGACACCGATGCGCTGCCTTGCCGACTGCGTGGGTCAAACCTTGCGCTACGGTTACGCCCATCACATTCAAAGACTGATGGTCACGGGGTTATTTTGTCTGATGCTCGGCGTCGATCCGCGCGAAGTGCATCGTTGGTATCTCGCGGTCTACGTCGACGCGGTCGAGTGGGTGGAGCTGCCGAATACGCTCGGTATGTCGCAGTACGCCGATGGCGGTGTGATGGCCTCCAAGCCTTACGTGGCCACCGGCCGGTACATCGAGCGGATGAGTAACTATTGCGGAAGTTGTCGCTACGACCCGACCAAGGCGGTCGGTGACAAAGCTTGTCCCTTCACGACGCTTTACTGGGATTTCTTGCGACGTCACGAGCTTACCCTGCGCGCCAATCCGCGCATGGGGCTGCAGCTGCGCAATCTAGAACGGCTTTCCGCGGCGGAGCGCAAGGCCATCCAGGCACAAGCCGAAACTTTGCGCGCGAGCCTGCGAACGAGATCGCCGACGTAGTACGCTTGGGTTGTGACTTCCGCCGCCACCAATCTTTCGCAACGCCTCGCCGGACGACGCGCATTCATCACCGGTGCCGCGAGTGGCTTGGGGCTAGCCTGCGCCGAAATCCTTGCCTGCGAGGGCTGGCATTTGGTGCTCACCGATGTCGATGCCTCGCGACTCGATCTGGTGGCGAGCAGTTTCGCGCGTGATGGTGCACGCGTCGCTGCGATCGCTTGCGATGTGCGCGATGCTGCAGCCATGGCGCAGCTCGTCGACTCGGCCGTGGCCACCTTGGGTGGCATCGACCTGGCGATCAATTGTGCGGGAGTCGCGTTGGCAGGCGCTTTTCACAACAGCAGTGCCGAAGAGTGGCAGTGGATCTTCGACATCAACATGCACGGCGTTGCCAATAGCTGCCGCCCGTTGATCAGGCACATGGCGCGCGGCAAGGGTGGCGTGATCATCAACATCGCGAGCATCGCGGCCGTGACCACCAGCGCCAGCATGTCTGCTTACAACGCATCCAAGGCGGCGGTGGTGGCGTTCAGCGAGTCGCTGATGCAGGAATACACCGACTACGGCGTACAGGTGATGGTCGCCATGCCCGGATTTTTTCGGACGCGCCTGATCGAGTCGGCTCGCGGCGACGAGAAGACGCTGCAGGCTGCCGGGCGTTTGATCGAAGATTCGGGGGTCTCGGCGGAAGAGGTTGCCGAGCAGATGTTGGCGGCAGCGGGTCGTGGCAACGGCTATTTCATTTACCCACGGCCATATCGGACCTACTGGCGGCTGAAGCGCTTGATGCCGCAATATTTTCAGAAGCTCCTGCCGCGTCTCGTGCGTTCCCGCAAAAAAAGGTGATCTCGATCATGCTCGCACCGTTCCATCTGGCCATCCCCGTGCACGACCTGCCTTCGGCGCGCAAATTTTATGGCGAGCTGTTCGGCTGCCCCGAGGGACGTTCAGCCCACGAGTGGGTCGACTTCGATTTCTTTGGCCATCAGCTGGTTGCGCACGTCGATCCGGCTCGCAAGGCTTTCGATGCGCCGGCACATACCAACAAGGTCGATGGCAAAGACGTGCCGGTTCCCCATTTCGGCGTCGTGCTCGATTGGCAGCAGTGGCAGACACTCGCTACGCGTCTGCGTGATGCGGGTACGGCGTTCGTGATCGAACCCGGCATACGCTTCGCGGGCGAGGTGGGTGAGCAGGCGACCTTCTTCCTGTACGACCTTTCGGGTAATGCCCTCGAGTTCAAGGCGTTCCGCGATCCGACGCGTCTGTTCGCCAAGTGACGACGCTGCAGTGACCGCCGAGTTCGTCGATCGCTATCTCGAGGTGAGCGCAGGCTTGCGTCTGCACTGGCGCGACTACGCGGGTGAGGCGGATCCGACGCCCGTGCTCTGTCTGCCGGGGCTCACGCGCAACTGTCGCGATTTCGAGCGCTTGGCACCGCATCTATCGAGATTTCTCGGCCGTCGCGTGATCGCGCTCGATCTTCGTGGTCGCGGCTTGTCCGATCACGATCCCGAGTGGCGAAACTATCGGCTCGACGTTTACGTCCGCGACGTCCTCGCCGTACTCGATGCCGTGGCGTTGCCGCGCGTCGTCGTCATCGGCACCTCGCTCGGTGGCTTCGTCGGCATGTTTCTGGCGAGCGAACACCGCGAGCGCGTGACGGGATTAGTGCTCAACGACATCGGCCCCGAACTCGAGATGGCCGGGATGCTGCGCATCGCCACTTCCGCGGGCAAGGCGCGCGCGGCGACCAGCTGGCAAGAGGCGGCGGACGATGCGCGCAGCGCCAATGCGCAGGTGTTTCCGGATTTCACCAATGCGGATTGGCTGCAGTTCGCACGCCGAATCTATCGAGAGCAGACGTTCGATTGCATCGTACGCGAAGTCGATCCGAACGTCGGTCGAGCCGTTCGTGAAGCCAGTGGTCCCACGCCTGATTTTTGGGCGGCGTTCCGCGCACTGCGTGATTTGCCACTTTTATGCCTGCGTGGCGAGCTCTCCGATCTATTGTCGGCGCGTACGGTGGAGCGCATGGCCGAGATTCATCCCGGCATGCAGTCCTGCGTAATCCCGCGCCGCGGTCATGCGCCGACGCTGGACGAGCCTGCGAGCTGCGCCGCGATCGACGGCTTCGTCAGGCCGCTATGAGCTTCTCGGGCACTTTGTCGGCTCAGGTCTGATCCACCGGGCGTACTCGATTCCAGGCAATCGATACCAAAATCGACACCGCGAGAATGGTGCCGATGATGCCGAGTGACCAGCTGATCGGGAATTTGCCGCCGAAGGCGTCGTTGAGCCAGACCATCTTCAGACCGACGAACACCAGAATGATGCCGAGGCCGTACTTCAGGAACAGGAAGGCCTTCACCATGCTCTGCAGCACGAAGAACAGCGATCGCAGACCGATGATGGCGAAGATGTTCGACGTGAATACGATGAACGGCTCGTTGGTCAGGGCAAAGATTGCGGGCACCGAGTCGATGGCGAAGATGATGTCGCTGAACTCGATGAAAGCCAAGGCGACGAAGAGCGGGGTCACCCAGGTCTTGCCGTCGATCTCGAGCCAGAATTTGTCCTGATGATAAGCCGGCGTGACCGGGAACAATTTTTTGATGCCGAGGATCACCGGATTACGTGAGGGATCGATCGGCTTCTCGGGCAGGAACAGGATTTTGAGGCCCGTCAAGATGAGAAAGATGCCGAAGATCGCGACCACCCAGCCGTACTGCATGAGTATGGAACCGAGCGAGATGAACAGCGCGCGGAAGAGGATCGCGCCCATGATGCCGTAGAACAACACCTTCTGCTGGTACTGCGCGGGCACCGCAAAATAAGAAAACACGGCGACGAACACGAACACATTGTCGATGGCGAGCGCGTACTCGACCACGTAACCCGCGAGAAACTCGAGCGAGGTGTCGCGCGCGAGTTGGGCGTGATCCATGCCGACGAGGTCGGGGCGGTTGGGCAACTCGAAAAGCAGGAACTGGTATAGGCCGTAGTTGAAGGCGAGTGCCAACAAAATGAAGATCACGCTGCGGATGATCGCCGAGCGCAGCGAGGGCAGAGTTCCCGGCTTGCTGAAGACGCCTAGGTCGAAAGCCAGTATGACGAGCAGGGCGGCGATGAAGCCGACATAGGCCCACCAGTACTCGGCGAATGGCAGCAGCAGCAGATCTCCCATGATCTTTTCCTTGTGGAGCAGCAGATGTAAGCCGGCCTAGACCGGTTTCCGGCACCAGAGTTCCATTTATTCTCGCCAGATCGTCGCATCCGCGGGGTAGGCACCCCGGGGGTGGGCGAATGCGGTGCCCCGGGGCTTGGGCTAGGATGCCCCCATGAACGCAGCCGACGTCAAATTGGGTCCGGTGCGCCTCGCCCCGGGGTATACGCGCTGGAATGCCCGGACCTACCTGTTCGCGGCGTTCATCACCATCGGCATGCTGGCCTTCGTCAGCTTCATTCAGCCCTATCTGCTCAATGCCAATCTGAAAGTGCCCCAGGATGAACAGGGGCGGGTGCTCGGCTTGCTCGGCTTCGGCAATGAAATCGTTTCTTTGTTGCTGGTGGCCCCCTTCGGCGCCTTGTCGGACAAAATCGGTCGGCGACCGGTGTATGCGATCGGCTTTCTTTGGTTGGCGGCCGGGTTCTTTCTCTATCCCCTGGCCCGAACTTTTCCGCAGTTGCTGGCCTGTGCTCTCTTCTTCTCGGTGGGCGTGGCTGCGGTCGGCTGCATGTTGGCCACCGTGCTGGCCGACATCCCCAAGGAAGAGTCGCGTGGCCTGTTCGTGGGTATCACGGGTTTTTGTCAGGGCCTCGGGGCAACGCTGGCCGTGCTGGTGCTCGGCAAGGTTCCGCAGCGTCTGGCTGCCGACGGCATGGACGCCGTGACCGCCGGTCGGGTCACGCTGGGTTTTGCCGCGGGGCTCTGTCTGCTCACCGCGATCGTTTGCTGGCTGGGGCTCAAGCGCGGTACGCCGAGCGAGATCGGCGAGCGCGAGCCGCTGCGAGCGTTGCTGCGCACCGGTATCGACGCCGCGCGTGCCAATCCGCGTATTTGGTTCGCCTACATGCTGCAATTCGTTTCTTTTGCCGATCGCATCGTGATCGGTACTTTTTTCAGTGCGCGTTTGCAGCAGACGGCCATCGCCAATGGGCAGTCGGTAGCCGAGGCCGTGTCGGCCGCCACCAAACCCTACGTGATCGCCAACTCCGCAGCGCTGGTGTTCGCCATATTCTTTGGTCTGGCACTTGACAAGATGAACCGCATCACCGCCGGTGTCGTGGCGATGAGCATTGCCGGAATCGGCTACATCGCCGGTGGCTTCGTCGGCGATCCGACGAGCGAGTGGATCACCCTGGTCGCGATTCTGCTCGGCATGGGCCAGATCTGCGCCATCATCGCGAGTCAAACCGTACTCGGTCAGGAGGCCCCGCAAGACGTGCGCGGTGCGGTGTTCGGCCTCGCCGGAATCTTTGCGTCCTGTGGCATTTTGTTCACCACCGCAGTCGGCGGTTGGCTCTACGACGTCGTCGGCAAGGGGACACCGTTCTTCCTCATCGGTACGGTGAACGTCTGCATCATGCTGTTCGGTCTTTACCTTTTGCTGAGTCGACCCAAAACAGCATGACTTTGCGGATTGCGACGTGCCGGCCGCTGCCCGAGCCGGACGTCGACGAGAACCTGCTGCTCGAGGCACTGCGGTCGGCGGGCATCGACGCGCAGATGGTGGCTTGGCACGAAGCCGAGTGGCGTCAGCCTGCACCCACCGTCATCCGCTCGACTTGGGATTACATCCACGATCCCGAAGCTTTTCTCCGCTGGGCCACCGACGTGGCTGCACACTCGGCGCTATGGAACCCGCTCGAGGTCATTCGCGGCAATCTGCACAAGCGTTACCTCATCGAGCTCGAAGCTCGCGAGGTGCCGGTGACGCCGACGATGCTGCTGGAGTGCGGCCAGTCCGTCGACATTCGGTCGCAGTGCGCGGCGCGCGGTTGGCGGGACATCGTCGTCAAGCCGGCCGTCGGCGCCGGTTCTTTCGAGACGCACCGCGTGGATGCCGCATCGCCCGATGCCGACGCCGTTTGTCGTCGCTTGCTCACCGAGCGTGACGTACTCGTGCAACCCTACCTCGATTCCGTCGAACATCACGGCGAGCGCGCACTGGTGTGGATCGATGGTGACTTCACGCACGCGGTCCGCAAGACGCCGCGTTTTGCCGGTGGCGTCGAAATAGTCTCCGAAGCGCTGCCGATCGCGGCGGCAGAGCGTGGCGTGGGCGAGGCCGCACTCGCGGCCGTCGGCGCACTCGATCAAGACCTGCTGTACGCGCGCGTCGACGTTGCGCCGGATTCCGCTGGACGCCCGGTGGTGATGGAACTCGAGTTGGTCGAGCCTTCCTTGTTTTTGCTGCAGAGCCCGGTGGCCCTGCGCCGGCTCGTCGAGGGCATCGATCGCCGCTTGCGCCACGCGCGCTAGCCGACGATCACCAGCGATAACCCTTCGGGAGATTCGATTCGCGTACCCGAAGCGACTCCGTGTCGATGAAAGACCAACGCGGGTGCGTCGAAATGCGACTCGGCGTGGATGGCCACCATCAAGCCGCCGGCCAGCAACCACTCGGCCGGCCAGCAGGGTCGACCGATCGCGGATTGCGCGCCCAGCGCCCGCCAAAAACCGGTGCTGATGTCGGGTGCTGCCGAGGGCAGGCTGTAGGCAAGAAATTCACCGAGCGTGGGACTGGTGCGCGCCGGGGTCCAGGCGTCATCGGGATGTGTGGCCCTTTCGAGCAGGGTGATCATGTGCCCAGCGGGATCGCGCAGTCCGAATTCGTTGAAGCAGTCCGGCCCGGTTTTCGAAAAAGCGATCACCGCCCCTGCCGTTCGGTAGACCTGCAGTGTGCCCGGAATGTCGGCGTGCACTGTGGTGAACGACGGTGACGGAAATTTGTACTGATGCAGACCGAGTACGAGACTGCCGAGCGTCACTACGGCATAGGGATGCGGCCAGGCATCACCGATGCTGCCGCGCGCGAAGCCCAGCATTTCATAGAAACGCAGCGAGGCGTCGAGATCGGCGGTGCTGACGCTGATCTCGTGAAATCGACCGAGATCGAGTTCACTCATTGGCCTGCCAAAGAATGAAGGCGTATTCCTCCGCGATCTCGCGGTAGCGCTCGAAGCGACCCGACTTGCCACCGTGTCCCGCTTCCATGTTGGTGCGCAGCAGCAGCGGATTACGGTCGGTTTTGAGGCTGCGCAGCTTGGCAACCCATTTGGTCGGCTCCCAATACTGCACCTGACTGTCCCAGAGACCGCTGGTCACGAGCATGGCCGGATAATTTTGGGCCGTGACCTGATCATAGGGGGAATAAGACAGCATGTAATCGTGCGCCGCGCGATCCTTGCCCGGGTTGCCCCACTCGTCGAATTCGTTGGTGGTGAGCGGGATGCTCTCGTCGAGCATCGTCGAGATGACGTCGACGAAAGGCACGTGCGCAACCAGCGCCTTGTAGTCGCCCGGCGCCATGTTCGATATCGCTCCCATCAGCAATCCGCCGGCGCTACCGCCCATGGCGAACACCCGACGCGGATCGGCAATTTTTTCCGCGACCAGAAAGCGCGTCACGTCGATGAAATCGGTGAAGGTGTTTTTTTTCTGCAGCAGCTTGCCTTTTTCGTACCACTCTCTACCCATCTCTTGGCCGCCGCGGATGTGAGCGATCGCATAAACGAAGCCGCGATCGACGAGCGATAAAATGGGCGAGCGGAACGAAGGCTCCGTCGACAACCCATAGGACCCGTAGGCGTACTGGTAAACCGGCGCCGTACCATCGAGAGCGGTTCCTCGACGATAGAACAGAGTGACCGGAATACGAGTGCCATCACGCGCCGTGGCAAAACGGAATTCGGCGACGTAATTTTTGGCATCGAAACCACCGAGCACTGGCTCCTGCTTGAGCAACTTGCGCTCGCCGCTCGCCATGTCGTAGTCCCAGGTGGTCGACGGCGTGGTCGGCGACGAATACACGTAGCGCAGCACCGAGGTGTCCTGTTCGCTGTTGTTACCGAGGCCCATCACGTAGGCGGGATCCGCGGCATCGATCAGCAGGTTGCGCCTGCCGTCCCAAGAGCGCACCCGCATTTTCGCCAAGCCGCCTGCACGCTCCGAGACCGCGAGGTAATCTTTGAATGCCTCGAATCCGCCGATGAAGGCGTCGGCCCGATGCGGGATAACGTCCTGCCACGTGCTGCGATCACCCGCCGTGGCGATCGGCGCTTCGACGATGCGGAAGTTCTTGGCCTGCCAGTTGGTGCGAATGATGAATCGGTCGCCGAGATCCTCGAGTTGATACTCGTGATCGCGTTCCCGCGGAATCGCCACCCGAAACTCGAGTTGCGCCGCGCTGGCCTCGGCGTAGCGGTATTCGCTCGAGACCGTGCTTTGCGCAGCGATGAAGATGAACCGATCGGACTTCGACTTCGCGACGCTGAGATAAAAGCTGTCGTCATCCAGTTCGTAGATCAGTGCGTCATTAGCGACATCGCTGCCGCGTCCGTGGCGGTATACCTTGTTGCCGAGAAGCGTCTGCGGGTCTTTGCGGATGTAGACGAGCATGCGACCGTCGTTGGTCCAGGCGAGGTCAGGCTCGACGTTGGCCAACACCTGCGGCAAAAACTCGCCGGTGCGCAAATTTTTGATACGCACGTCGTATTGACGGCGCCCAACCGTATCCTCTGCAATCGCGGCCCACTCGCCGTCGACGGTCACCTCGAGTGCGGCGAGTTGGTAAAAGTCGTGGCCACGGGCGCGTTCGTTGCCATCAATCAGGATTTCTTCGGGGGCGTCCAGACTGCCTTTGCGCCGTGCGTAGATCGGATATTGTTTGCCGGTTTCGAAGCGTGAGTAATACCAGTAGCCGTTACGCCGCTGCGGCACGCTGGCGTCGTCCTGCTTCAGACGCGCGATGATTTCGTCATAGATTTTTTGTTCGAGAGCCCGATGCGGGGCCATCACGGCATTGAGGTAGGTATTTTCCGCCTCCAGGTAAGCGAGCATCTCCGGGTTCTTGCGTTCGTCGTCACGTAACCAGTACCAAAGGTCTTCGCGCTTGCCGAAAGGCGAGGTGACGGTATGCGCACGCTGCGCCGCTTTGGGCGGCGTCGGTTCTGCGGTGGCCACGGTCAACGTGCCCGAAAAAACGCAAAGCAGGGCGAACGCCGCGATGGCGCCGCCACGGAGAGAGCTGGCAACAAACATGAGTTCACCCTGAGTCCTCGCTACGCCGGGGCGTCGATTCTTCCACGGGCGGGGCTACGGCACCAACTATCGGTGGCGAGCCATCGGTGGCGAGGGTCCTAAACCTGCGCGGCGAGGGTTTCCATGTTGGCGACGGTTTTGTCGAAGTTGTCGGTGACGCCGATCATCAGGGTCGTGACGGGAGACGCTTTCCAGGCATTGAGCCGGCGACGAATGTTCTCGGTCGAGCCCGTGACCGACAACGTGTCCGCAAGTTCGTCAGGCACGGCCAGCACTGCTTCTTGCTGACGGCCGGACAACCAGAGGTCCTGCAGGCGCTGGGCGAGCTCGACGTACCCTGCGCGCTCGATGACCCGCTTGTGGAAATTTTCTTCCTTCGAGCCCATGCCGCCGACGTAAAGTGCCAGCATTTTTTTGATGGGCAGCAGCGCAACTCCCGGATCGGTCTCGGTCGAGAAGGCCACAGTCTGCAGAATCTCGAAACTCGGCTTCAGCGCCGCCAGCGTATCGCCATAAATGTCGAAGCGGTCGGGCGGCAGCATGAACGGAAACCAGCCGTCGAATTCGTTGACGGCAAGCTCGACGTTCTTGGGTCCTTCCGCCCCGAGAAATACCGGGATGTGTCGGCGCAACGGATGCGTGATGCTCATCAGCGCTTTGCCCTGTCCGGTCGAGCCTTCGCCGACGTAGGGCAACTGATACTGCGCGCCAGCGAAATTGACGGGGGACTCGCGGGCGACGATCTTGCGAAAAATAGTCAGCCATTCGCGCGTCCGTTCCAGCGGTTTTTTGAAGGGCCTGCCATACCAGCCCTCGACGACTTGCGGACCCGAGACGCCAACGCCGAGACACAGGCGTCCGTTCGAAATGTGATCGAGCGTGATCGCGGTCATTGCCGCCGCAGCAGGTGTACGCGCCGAGATTTGCATGATCGCCGTGCCGAGGCGAATGCGCGAGGTGCGAGCGGCGATCGCCGCCAGAGGCGTGAAGGCATCCGAGCCATAGGCCTCGGCGGCGCAAACGATGTCGAAGCCGAGACGCTCGGCGTGCTGCGCGAGTTCGATGAAACGATCGATGGGCTTTGCGCCCCAGTAGCCGAGATTGAGACCGAGTTTCATGGTGTCTGCTGCGGGTGGAGGAGTCGATCGAGCAGAATCATCGCACCGATCGACACCAGCGACAGCGCTGCGCAAAAGCCGAGCACGGGCAAGGGGTCGCTGGTGGGCACGAATCCCATGGCTTGCACCGCAATGGCCGCACACACCTGCTGCGAGAAGCCGATCATTCCCGAAGCGGTCCCGGCATAACCCGGGGCCAGACGTACCGCAGTGGCCGTGATGTGCGGCAGCGACAAACCTTGTGCAAAGGCGAGGGGCAGCATCGGTCCAAACCACCACACCGGGTGAGTGAGTCCCATCAGCACGAAGCCGAACGCCGCGCAGGCCGCGGCGGCCTGCAACCAGATGCCGAAGCGGGCGACGCGTTCGAGATCGGCATGACCGCGCAATCGGGATACGTACAAGTTGCCGAGAAAATATCCCGACGACAAAAACAAAATGTAGATACCGAAGTCGGTCGCCGGTCGGCCGAGCATGTCGGCGAGCAGATAGGGTGCAACGGTAATGAAGCCCAGATAGAGCGCGTAGATCACGCCGGCATCGATCGCGCAACCGAGGAACGCGCGATTGCGCAGCACGCCGATCGAGGCCTTGCCGACCGCCGTCAGCGACAGAGCACCCGAGTGACTGACACGGGTCTCGGGCAGGGCACGCCAGGCGAAGATGCCAACGATTCCTGAAAACGCGAGCAGAAAAAGAAAAGGCGCGTGCCAGCCATTGGTCTCGGTGATCAGGCCACCAAGATACGGCGACACCGACGTACCGATCATCATGACGAGCGTGAGATTGGCGAGGGCTCGTGCCAGACGCCAATCTGGATAGATGTCACCGAGAACGGCGCGCGACACGGTGGTCGCTGCAGCACAACCTGCGGCTTGGATGGCACGCGCGATCACCACGAGTTCGAGAGTCGGTGCCAGATAAGCGAGCAACGAACCAATGAAAAAGATGGCGAGCCCACCGAGCACCAGCGGCCTGCGCCCATAGCGATCGGAGAGCGGCCCGGCGAGTGGAATACCTGCCGCAAAGGTAAAAAGAAAAACGCTGATGACTGCTTGTGTCGCTGCGGTACTGGCGCCGAACTCTTCGCGGATGGCGGGGAGCGCCGAGATGAGCAACAGCGTCGACACCGGCCCGAGAGCGCTGCAGGCGGCGAGCAGCGGAAACAACCCGCGCGGCGCGCCGGTCTCGGCCGCCGTCGGCGAACCCTCTTGGGTGGCGGTCACGAGTTCAGACCGCCGACACAGACGTATTTGAGTTCCGTGTATTCGTCGATGCCGTAGCGCGAACCTTCCCGGCCGAGCCCGGATTCTTTGACGCCGCCGAAGGGCGCCACTTCCGTCGAGAAAAGACCCGTATTCACGCCGACTATGCCGTACTCGAGCGCCTCCTGCATTCGCCAGCTGCGCGCGAGGTCACGAGTATAGAAATAGGCCGCAAGCCCGAATTCGGTGTCGTTGGCCATGCGCACCACTTCTTCTTCGGTTTCGAAACGAAACAGGGGCGCCACCGGACCAAACGTTTCTTCGCGCGCGACCCGCATTTTGGAATTCACATCGAGCAGTACGGTTGGTTCAAAGAAATTGCCGCCGAGTGAGTGGGACTTGCCTCCGCAGGCGATCCGGGCGCCGTGATCGACGGCGTCGCCGATGTGTGCCTTGACCTTGGCGAGCGCACGGGCGTCGATCAGTGGTCCTTGGTCGGTCGGACCCGCGAGACCATCACCCACCCGCAGCGTCGCCACCGCCTTGACGAGCCGCTTGGCGAATTCTTCGTAGACCCCCGCTTGCACGTACAGGCGATTCGCACAGACGCATGTTTGGCCAGTGTTGCGATATTTGCTGGCCATTGCTCCTTGCACGGCCGCCTCGAGATCGGCATCGTCGAAGACGATGAACGGTGCGTTGCCACCGAGTTCCATCGATACCTTCTTCACGGTGCTCGCGCACTGCGCGATCAATTTTTTGCCGACTGCCGTTGACCCCGTGAAGCTCAGCTTGCGAACCAAAGAATGACTCGTGAGCTCGCCGCCGATGGATTCGGCGTCGCCCGGCAACACGTTGAAGACGCCCGCAGGCAGGCCGGCGCGGGTGGCAAGCTCAGCGAGCGCCAGCGCCGAGAAAGGTGTCTGGGGCGCAGGCTTGCAGACGAAGCTGCAGCCTGCCGCCAGCGCGGGCCCGAGCTTGCGAGTGATCATGGCCGCAGGAAAGTTCCATGGCGTGATCGCGGCCGCCACGCCGACCGGCTGACGCAGCACGAGCAGGCGTGAGTCGGCGCGAAAGGTCGGGATGATGTCACCGTAAGCGCGCTTGCCTTCTTCGGCGAACCACTCGATGAACGCGGCGGCATAAGCCACTTCGCCCTTGGCTTCGGCCAGCGGTTTTCCCTGCTCGGCGGTCATGATGATCGCCAGATCATCGACATGGGCAGTCATCAGTTCGGCAAACCGACGCAGGATCGTCGCGCGCTCCTTGGCGGTCTTGCGCGCCCAGGCTGGCTGGGCCCGCGCGGCCGCTTCGATAGCGCGGCGAGTTTCGGCGGCACGCAGGATCGGTACTTCACCGACGACCGTGCCGTTGGCCGGGTTGAGAATCTGAACTTTGGCGCCATCATCGGCGGCACACCACGTACCGTCGATGAAGGCAGACTCGCGCAGCAGTGCGGAATCTTTGAGACCGAGAGTGCTGCGGATTGTGCTCATGAGCGTATTCCGTATTGAGCGCGATAATCGCGCAACGCTTGTAAATGCTCGACGGGTAGAGTGTTCGAGCGATGGTTCGACTGCGATCCCCCGGACTGCGACAGCATGTCGATGAGATCGGTGAGCGTCAGCAGACTCACGCAGCGTAGACCGAACTCGCTTTCGACCTCTTGTACGGCCGAGCGCTCGCCTTGTCCGCGTTCCTGACGATCGAGGGCAAGCAGTACGGCGACGGGTTCCGCTCCAGCACGACGGATGAGTTCCACGGATTCGCGAATCGCCGTGCCGGCCGTGATCACATCATCGACGATGACCACGCGCCCGGTGAGCGGACGGCCGACCATCTGGCCACCCTCGCCGTGATCCTTCGCCTCTTTACGGTTGAACGCCCAGGGCACGTTGCGACCGTGTCGTTCGGCGAGAGCGACTGCTGTCGTGGCGACCAGCGGAATGCCCTTGTAGGCCGGTCCGAACAACATGTCGTAGCCGACTCCCGAAGCCTGCAGTGCAGCGGCATAACACTGACCGAGCACCGCCAGTGCTTCGCCGTCGTTGAACAAACCGGCATTGAAGAAGTAGGGACTTTCGCGTCCGGACTTCAGTGTGAAGCGGCCGAAGCGCAGGGCCGAGCGGGCGAGGGCGAGGTCGATGAATCTGCTTTGGTGAGGCTGCATGCCGCTATCATATCGCGGTGAGAGTGATCACCCTGAATGCGAATGGCATACGTTCGGCCGCCTCGAAGGGTGCCTTCCAGTGGCTGCGCGGGCAGGGGGCCGATGTCGTCTGCCTGCAAGAGACCAAGGCGCACGAGCCCCAGCTTGCGGGGCACGACGTAGAACTTGCCGGCTACCACCGCTACTTTTTCGATGCCGAAAGACCGGGCTACTCCGGCACGGCGCTTTACTGCCGACAGAAACCCGAAGAAGTCGTCCGTGGTTTCGGTGTCGACGAGTTCGACCGTGAGGGGCGTTATCTCGAGGCGCGCTTCGGCAAGTTCGCCGTGGTGTCGCTCTATCTGCCCTCGGGCTCCTCGGGACCCGAACGACAAGCCTCGAAGTTCCGGTTTCTTGATGCGTTCATGCCTTTTTTGAAGCGCCTTCGACGTCGCAAGAGCGAGTACATTCTTTGTGGTGACTGGAACATCGCACACAAAGAAATCGATCTGCGCAACTGGAAGTCGAACCAGAAAAACTCCGGCTTCCTGCCCGAGGAGCGTGCCTGGATGGACGAGCTCTTGAGTGCTGCGGGCTACGTCGATGCCTTCCGAGAAGTCAATGACCAACCCGACCAATACACCTGGTGGTCGAATCGCGGGCAGGCCTGGTCGAAGAACGTGGGTTGGCGGATCGACTACCAGATCGTCAGCAAGGGACTGTCGGGGGCTGCGAGCCGCGCGGAGATTTATAAGAACAGTCGGTTCTCCGATCATGCGCCACTCATTCTCGACTACGACCTGAAACTTGCTCGATCGAAGGTGGCGTCAAAGTAAGGGGGCGTCAAAGTCATGAGCGATATCAAAGATTCCGCCAAGCCGCAGCTGCGTGACATTCTGACGAGTCCGCGGCTGGGCGCCGTGGTCGTGATGGGTGTCGCTTCGGGCCTGCCCTTCAATCTCACCGAGTCGACGATGCAGGCTTGGCTCAAAGATGCGGCCATCTCCAACACCACCATCGGTTGGCTTTCTTTGGTGGGTCTGGCCTACGCGCTGAAACCCTTTTGGGCGCCTTTGCTCGATCGTTTTTCGATGCCGTTTCTCGGGCGTCGTCGCGGCTGGATTCTGGTCTTTCAGCTCGCCCTGGCCGCAGCGCTCGCCGCGATGGCCACCCACGGACCGGAGCAGGGCCTTGCGCCTTTTGCGGCGCTCGCCGTGGTGGTGGCGTTTTTTTCGGCGTCGCAGGACATCGTCATCGATGCCTGGCGCACCGATCTCGTCTCGGCTGCCGAGCGCGGTCCCGCGGCCACCGCAGCGAATCTCGGTTATCGCCTGGCAGCCTGGTTTTCTTTTGCGGGCGCGCTGATTCTTGCCGACCTGATCGGTTGGCGTAGTACTTACTTCGTCATGGCGGGCGGCATGCTCGCGGTGACGCTGGTGACTTTTCTCGCACCCGAGCCCGAGCAGCGCGCGCCACCACCACGAACTCTTCAAGAGGCGGTCACCGGACCCCTGCGACAACTTTTGGCAGGCGAGGGCATGTTGCTGTTGCTGCTCACCATCGTGCTCTACAAGGTCGGTGATGCATTCGCGCTGAAGTTGCTCACACCGTTCCTGATGGATGTCGGCTTCAGCAAGACGGAGATCGGTGCGGTCACCAAGACCGTCATGCTGATCGCCAACATCGCGGGTGCCGTAGTCGGAGGACTATGGCTGGTGGCGCTGGGCCTGGTGAGAGCACTGATGCTGTTCGGCATCGTGCAGGCTATCGCCAATCTTGGTTATTTTTTGGTCGCGATTCAGGGTGACAATTTGCTGCTGATGTCGGTAGTCGTGTTTCTCGACAACTTCGTGGGCTCGATGGGCAACACGGCCCTGGTCGTATTCATCATGGGAATTTGCGACGTTCGTTTCAGCGCCTTTCAATATGCCGCGCTATCGGCCATCGCTGTATTGCCGCGCAATTTGCTCGGCGCGCCGGCAGGCATTCTGTCCGACGCACTCGGTTGGGCGCCGTTTTTCGTACTCACGTTTTTCACGGCCTTGCCGGGGCTTGCCATGATCTGGTGGCAGCGTGCGCGCATTGCAAAACTCGATTTGCCATGAGCACGTCGATTCCGACCGACGCCATTCTTTGCAAGCTGGCTGATCTTGCCGAGACCGGCAGCCGCGGGTTTCGTGTCGGCGATGGCGACTGGCCGCTCAAAGGCTTCGTCTTGCGCCTCGATGATGGCAGCCTGCGCGCCTGGGTCAACAACTGCCCGCATGCAGGACATCCGCTCGAGCTGCTGCCGCATCGCTTCCTGACGGCTGATCGGAAGTTTATCCAATGCTCTTCGCACGGCGCGCTCTTCGATCCGGTGAGTGGCAGTTGTGTGGCGGGCCCTTGTCCGGGCCGCAAACTGCGCCCGCTTGCGGTCGCGTTGCAGGGTGATGACATCGTGCTGGCGTCGAGCTCCGTGGACGTGGACAATGCGCCGCCCCGGAGGGCAGCCGAGTCGACGCAGTGATCGAATCCTTTCTCAAGTTTTTCGTCGTATTTTTTCTCGTGGTCGAGCCGATCTCGCTCGTGCCGGTGTTTGCGACGCTGACCGAAGGCGCGAATGCGGCCTATCGCAAGCGCATGGCGATCAAATCGGTGATCGTCGCCGGCATGATCATCGTCGGTTTCGCGCTGAGCGGAGCGGCGTTCCTCGCCGCGATGGGGATCAGCATCGATTCGTTCCGCATCTTCGGCGGTCTGTTGCTGTTTCTGGTCGCGCTCGAGATGGTGTTTGCGCGCGAATCGGGAACCCGTACCTCGACCGATGAGCAAGCGGAGAGTCGACGCCGCGCCGACATTTCGGTGTTTCCGCTGGCGTTTCCGTTCATGTCGGGCCCCGGCGCATTAACCACCATCCTGCTTTGGTTCGGGCCGGTATCGGTGCTCGATCAGCCCGCCTTGTTCGCTGCACTGCTCGCGGCTGCCGTGCTGGTTCTGCTCATTTCTTTGGTGATGATGCTGGGTGCCGGTCCGCTAATGCGCATTCTTGGCGCCACCGGCACCAATGTCGCCAACCGCCTGCTCGGTGTGGTGCTCGGTGCGCTCGCGGTACAGTTCATCGTCGACGGTATCCGCACGAGTTTCGGTATCAACTGATTCGCGTCAGCGGCGGCGCTCGAACGAAAGATCCCATACCCCGTGGCCCAAGCGCTGGCCGCGGCGCTCGAAACGGGTGAGCGCCCGCCACTCGGGTCGCGGCATGAAGCCCGCGGCCGATGCATCCTCGGCAAGATTCTCGAACTGAGCGTCGGCACCTACGACTTCGAGCATCTGCGCGGCGTAGGGCTGCCAAT
>Ga0129336_10000761_pt1 | contig 18960 bp, 39 predicted proteins | sample CPB6_02_DNA_FD_96878 | JGI IMG/M metagenome (GOLD analysis project Ga0129336, IMG submission 96878) | Freshwater to marine salinity gradient microbial communities from Chesapeake Bay, USA - CPBay_Sum_0.6_0.2_DNA | ecosystem: Environmental > Aquatic > Marine > Coastal | place: USA: Chesapeake... | reverse complement strand
TAACGCTAATACTATCTACACCACTCTGCAGGCGAATCCAATCTATCAAAACCTGGGATTCACACCGACAACGGTTATCCGTCGTGTGCCCGATGCTCGTAACTTGGTGGACAGAATCTATCGCTATCGTTATGTGCTGGATAAAGATGCTTTCCCAGTGCCTAGAGAACCTATCACTGGTTTCGTAATTCAACCACGCTCATCGGAAACAAACTCACCAGCATATACTAAGACATACTACATTTATGCAGTTGAGACATACCAAGAGTTTATCCGAGGTGTGCAGGATGGCATCTATTATATGACATTGTTGAATGCTTCTGTTGCACCTTCAACATCAAACTTCAACGATTTCTTCTTCTCTCAGAATACTGTTGACCTGTATCCTGCATTTGACAGAGACAATCCAGTTAGCGACCCAGTTGCTGCTGTATCTATCGCTGACAATGAGATTATCGGTGATGTTATTACCACTGATGGTGCTTCACCAACACCTAATGAGGATACTCAAAGGTCTATCACCAAGGAAACCTCACAGTATTTCCTGTTAGAGTCTGAGAATAACCTTGGTTATAATACTACATCAAACGTGCTGAATGGTATCTCTGTTACTGCACGTCTTGGTGAAGCAGAAGATAGAAAGATTCCACTCAAACTGAATGCAGATAACTCTATTCAACCCATTCTCTGTGAGTTGAGAAGATACTCTATTCTTCGTGCATCTGGTCACACGTTTGAATACCTTGGTTTCGGTCCTGGTAACTATTCAACTGCATTCCCATCTACCCAGGTGGAAGTGTTGTCACCAGCAGCAGTTAGACTGTCTCAGTCACTGAAAGAAGCAGCAGGTATTGCATACTACTCTGGTGTGAATAGTGATGGTGAGTTGTTTGTTGGTAACCAAGTTATCAACCCAGTTACGGGTCAGATTACCAACGAAGATATTGCACAACTGAATGTGTTGGGTGAAGAAGGCACAACGATTGAGACATTCTCTGAGTTGGTGCTGACTGATAAACTGACTGTTATTGGTGGTGCATCTAACCAGTTGGAATCTGTATTCTCAGGTCCTGTAACCTTCCAGAAGAAAGTTACATCACAGGATACTCTTCAGACTGTTAATTTCACACTGTCTAACAATGATGGCACGGTGTTGAGAAATATTCTGATGGCAGAGGATAATGGCACTGGTAATCCAGATGTTGACCCAGGTGCAGCATTTAACTCTGGTGATATTTGCTACAACATTGATTGGACACCAGGCACATTCCTTGGTTGGATTTATGATTCTGGTGTGTGGTATAAGTGGGGTCTGAGTGACACTTCTGCAATCAGATCTAATCGATTTGCTGGTCAAACACACTATGGTATTGGTGAAAATCCAGATGCAAGTAATAGACTGAGAATTACTGGTAACGTTGCAGTTACTGGAAACATCGATGTCTCTGGTAGATATGGTTGCTCAGATAAGTATTCTCTGGCAACAGGTGTGAATAATGGCAATAATGGTGTGATGTATACTGGAAACGGATCTACAACATCATTTGCTATCTCTCCTGGTCATAATGCTTATTCTGTGCTTGTATTCTTGAATGGTGTTTGCCAACGTCCTGGTGTTGATTATACAGTTACTTCAAACGCTGTAGACTTCTCAGTAGGCACGACTCCTCAGAATGGAGATGCTATCCAGATTCGTGAATTGGTTATCTAGAAATAAATAGTTAAACGAATAGAGGAATCGAATGTCTACCAAAATCATAGGCAATCAGATTGACGCTGCGACCAGAGCAATTATGACTGCTCTGCAAGTCACCGAGCAGGTCAATCTGCCTGCTCTTAATCAGACACAAATCAACGCCCTGGGCACTCCTGCCTACGGCACGATTGTGTATAATACCACTGAAGACATGGCGCAGATTTATCTGCAAGATGCTGCTCAGGGTGTTCCTGGTTGGGATGATGTTGGTGGCGGTGGTCCTGCAGTTGGTGAAGATTCTATCATTCGCACTAATGGTCCAGCAATTAAGGAAAATATTACCGTTGGTCCAGTAGCAAATGGTGGAGAAGAGTTTACCAATGGTTTCTCCGCTGGTCCAATGACCATTAATAATGGATTTACCGTTACCATTGAGAATGGTGCAACATGGTTTCTTCTTGGTGGTGAAGATAATGATATTGGTGAGGGACAAATTATTCAGTTGAGATATTCTCAAACACCAGCAACTCGTTATTTAATTCAATCTAATGAGTTAACTGCAGTTCCATCTTTGGAAGTTACAATCAAACCATCGCATACCAACTCTAAGATTCTTCTTCTAGCAATGGTGAATTGCACAGCAAACCATGTGACATCGTTTGGTTTCTTAAGAAATAATAGTATTCTTACATCTGGTCTTACTGGTAATACAAACGTTAGCAGTGGTAGTATTTCGACTACTTATGATGGTCAGGATACTGAAGATTATATGTATAACACTACTATCATGTATATGGATATGCCAGGCACTACTAATCCATGCACATATTCGTGTGGTGTATCTGCATCATGGGGTGGTAGTGTTAGGAATCTCTACATCAATGATAGAGCATCAAATGATATGAGATCTATTAGTAGTTTGATTGCTGTTGAAGTGAGAGGATAATATGTATTCTGATGATGTGAAAGCAGAGGCGATTCGTCGCCTCTCTGGTGGTAAATCATTTATTATGGAAGATGGAGATTTGACTAAAATTACATTTCCACATGACCCTACCTATCGGGTGCCATTTCCAGCACAAATTGAAGCGATGTGCGAGGTGGTACAGAAGGAGGAAGATTTGAAAGCAAAGTATGCCCCATCACCAAAACCAACTATTACGCAGCAGTTGGAGAATCTTTGGAATGATATACATAACGATTGTTTAAATAAACAGGGGAGTTTTTACAAGTCTCTTTTTCCACACTTGCATAAATAAACTAGGAGCAGTAGTATAACAAAATGGCACAGTTAAAAGTTGGCGCTATTAAAGACCTTGGAGGACTTGGTGGTTTTACCCTTGCTGCTGGTGGTATTACTGCTAATGGCACATTGACTGTTACTGATATTGTTATTGATGGCACAGTCTCTGGGTCTTCTGCTTATATTGTCCCAAATCCTTCTGGCAACAGTGGGAGATTTTTAACAAACAATGGGTCAAATCTTTCATGGGCTGACTTAAATCTTGCTAGCGGCATTAGGTCTATGCAAGTATGGACATCTAATGGCACATGGTCTAAACCTAGTGGGGTAAAGACTATTATGGTTACTGTAACTGGTGCAGGCGGTGGTGGATCTGGTTACTGTGAATCTGCAGGTGCTGGTGGAACTGCACAGAGACAAGTTGATGTAACCAATGTATCATCTGTTACTGTTACTGTCGGCACTCCTGGCGGTGGTACAAACTATGCTGGATGTGGTGGTAATGGTAATGGATCATCTTTTGGGTCATATTGTTCAGCATCTGGTGGTATTGGCGCTAATTGCTCGCAGCAGCACGCTGGTGGATATGGTGGAAATGGATCTGGTGGTAGTTTGAATGTGTATGGGGGCGGAGGTAATGGTCATGGATCTAACCACTCTTATGGAAACCATACTGGTGGTAGATCTTACTTTGGCGGTTCACAACCATCATCTCACAACCAACATAACTATTCTCACAGACACGAAGGACATGCTGCTTGGGGTGCTGGTGGTAATGGTGCTAGAAATGGTGACAGGGGTGCTAGAGGGCGTGAGGGTATTGTAGTTGTCCATGAATACTACGGTTGATAAATAATTAAAAACTAAGTCTTATGTCACAGATTAAGATTGCCTCAATTAAAGACTTAACCGACACCACGGGATTTTCATTCTCGGGAGGCGGTATTACTGCTGTTGGCACTTTGACAGTTTCCAATGTTGTAATTAATGGACAGATTCAGGGCAGATCTGCATATGTGATTCCTGCCCAAGCGGGAAACTCTGGAAAACTTCTTCAATCTACAGGATCTAGCTTGCAGTGGACAACTGCAGTTACTGCTTCAGGCATTAGGTCTATGCAAGTGTGGACATCTAACGGAACTTGGAGTAGACCAACTGGTGTTAGATCTATCAATGTGCAAGTTGTAGGTGCTGGTGGAGGTGGATCTGGACATTGCGAATCTGCTGGAGCGGGTGGATTTGCTGAAATGATTATTGATGTAACCAACGTATCATCAGTATCAGTTACTGTTGGGTCTCCTGGTGGTGGTACAAACTACGCTGGATGTGGTGGTAACGGCAATGGATCATCCTTTGGTGGATATTGCTCAGCAGGTGGTGGTGTAGGTGCTAACTGTGCAGAGCAACATGCTGGGGGATATGGTGGAGGTGGATCTGGTGGTAATTTATATGTGTATGGTGGGGGTGGTAATGGTCATGGATCTCACTACTCCTATGGTAATCATACTGGTGGTGTCTCATATATGGGTGGAAGTCAACCATCATCCCACAACCAAGGTAACTATTCCCATAGACATGAGTCTCATGCTGCTTGGGGTTCTGGTGGCAATGGATCTCAGCATGGTGACAGGGGTGCTAGAGGACGCGAGGGTGTTGTAGTTGTTTATGAATACTACGGTTGATAAATACATCTAGGAAGGAATAGTGTAATGAGCGTCTTAAAAGTTACCTCTATTAAAGACCAAGTTGGATTGAGTGGATTCACTCTTTCATCTGGGTCTATTAGTGCTCAAGGCACACTGAAAGTTACCGACATTAATATCAATGGTAATGTCACTGGGTCTTCAAATTATATTATTCCATCGATGAGTGGTCAAAGTGGCAGGTTTTTATCAACAAATGGTCAAAACTTACAGTGGGCTGATGTAACTACCGCGTCTGGATTCAGATCCATGCAAGTGTGGACATCTAATGGCACTTGGAGTAGACCATCTGGGGTTAGAAGTATTAGAGTTCAAGTTGTAGGTGCTGGTGGAGGTGGATCTGGACACTGTGAATCCGCTGGTGCTGGTGGGTTTTCGGAGATGACAATTGATGTAACAAATGTATCATCAGTATCTGTTACTGTTGGGTCTCCTGGTGGTGGTACAAACTACGCTGGATGTGGCGGCAATGGTAATGGATCTTCGTTTGGCGGTTACTGTAGTGCTTCTGGTGGTATTGGCGCTAATTGCTCCACACAGCACGCTGGTGGATATGGTGGAAATGGATCTGGTGGTAGTTTGAATATCTACGGTGGGGGTGGCAATGGTCATGGATCTCACCACTCTTATGGTAATCACCAAGGTGGAGCATCTTATATGGGTGGAAGTCAACCATCATCTCATAACCAGGTCAATTATTCACATACCCACGAAACACATTGTGCTTGGGGTGCTGGTGGCAATGGATCTCAGCATGGAAATAGAGGTGCTAGAGGACGTGAGGGAGTCGTAGTTGTTTATGAATACTACGGTTAATATAAATAACAACGAAGGAGTTTAATCTATCATGACAAAAGTAGGTATTGTAAATCGACTCACTGGCACTATCACAGATATTTGTGATGAAGCAGATAAGTTTGAGATTTATGAAGGTCCAGATGCACAAATGAAGTGGTGTGAAGTGCCAGACGATTGCACTTATGAGCACATCATGGTGAATGGCGTTGTAATTCATCACTCAGAGAAAGAAGATCTTCGTGTCGGTGCGACTATCGCCAGACAAATTGGATATGGGGATATTGGTGCTCAACTTGACATGCAATATAAAGATTCCCTAGATGGTGGCACTCGCTGGGCAGATCATATTGCTAGAGTTAAAGCTGAGAATCAAGCACCATCTTCTATTCCTGAGTTTGTGCCCAATCCTAAGCATCAGCAACTCCCAGGTAGAGCAGCATGGGATCCATGGGTTGACAACTGGGTTGCTCCATAATAGAATTAAAAAATGTTAATACATAGAGGTGGAAACACCTCTATTTTTATATGAAGATTGAATCGATTTGTATTGTTGGTGGTGGAAGTAGTGGATGGATGACTGCTGCTCTGCTATCGAAATCATTCCCTGACATTGAGATTGCATTAATTGAATCTGCTACCACTCGCCCCATTGGGGTAGGGGAATCTACACTGGGGCATTTCAATAGGTTTCTTCATAGACTAGAGTTGCATGATGAAGACTGGATGCCTCAGTGTAATGCAACGTATAAGACTTCTATCGCATTTAAAAACTTCAGAGAGGGTAAGGGAGAACGATTCCAATATCCTTTTGGTAAGTGGGATTTTGATGATGATTATAAGAATAATCTGATGACATTCTTTGAGTTGCAAAGCAAGTATGGTATGGAAGTATATCCACCAGAGGAGTTTGCACGCTTTTATAATATGAATACCTATCTTGCAGATGAGTGTAAGATTGCAGATGATATTCCAAACTCAAATTATAACCCAGAGTGGGATACTGCATATCACCTTGATGCGGATTTGTTTGGTAGATTTCTTAGAGATACTATTGCTATTCCAAATGGAGTCACACATCTTTTTGGTGATGTTGAGAATGTTGTAAAGTCTCCAGATGGAAGTATTGAATCAATCATGACCACTGAAGGTGGTGTGATTAGTGCTGATATGTTTATCGATTGCACTGGATTTAAGTCTCTGCTTCTAGAGCAACATATGGGTGTTGAGTTTGTATCATTTAATCATCAGTTGTTTAATGATAGAGCACTGGCAACACAGATTCCATATACTGATAGAGTAAATCAGATGGAAACATATACTGACTGTGTTGCCATGGATTGTGGGTGGGTTTGGAATATCCCACTGTGGCATCGTGTTGGCACAGGTTATGTTTATAGCAGTAAATATATCTCAGACGCTGATGCTGAGCATGAGTTTAAGGAGTATTTGTCTGAAAGATATTCGCCCGAAGTTGCCCAGTCTGCCCATATGCGCCCGATTCGTATTAAGCATGGTAAGCACAAACAGGCATGGGTTAAGAATGTTGTAGGTATTGGATTGTCCTATGGTTTCTTAGAACCACTGGAATCCACAGGTCTCATGACTACACATGAAAACATTATTTTCTTGTGTGATGTATTGCAACGTAGACAAGGATTTGTGTCAAAGATTGATAGAGATAGTTACAACTTCATTGTTGATAATGCCCTTGAAGCAATGAAGCAGTTTGTTGCTATTCACTACACACTGAGTCAACGTGAAGATACTAAGTATTGGGAAGATGCTATCTCCAATGTAGATTTAAAGTGTCCACAAGGTGCTGAGCAATCAACATATGTTGCATCGTCTGGATATTACAATCTCATTTCAAACCCAGAGATTCCCTATAATGACCCCAATCTTACTGGGTCTGCATATATCATGGCAGGTCTTGGATATAGACCAATCGTGGACTTTACATTGAAGGAAAGACGTGTTAATATGGAAATGCTGGAAGAAGCACATGCTAAATATCAGCAAGATAGGGCGGTTATGTTAGATTGGGTTAACCAACTTCCTTCTCATTACGAATACCTGAGAGACAACATTTATGGGACTGATGAATATCTTCAAGAAGAAGACGCCGTGGGTTAGATTCTACTCAGTTGACCCTGGTGTTGCTGAATTGCAACCTTGGTTTCCTGCTAGAAAACTCCACCGAAAGTGGAGGACTGAAGCACTCAAAACACAAACTGATGAAGCACGACGTTGCCCATATCTTCGTGTGAAGAATATGTGGAATCGAGTCTCTGAAGAGTTGCGTGGCAATAAAATTGTCCCACAGTTGTACTCTCATGCTGTAACATGCCCAGCAATCACATCTATCATGGATTCTGGGTATGTGTTACCTTGCCCAGCAGACATCTTGATTAAAATGGATGGCACTGGTGTGGACTTTCAGTGGTTATCTCAGGGTCAGTTTAATGTTAAAGTTGGTAACCCTAGATATGTCACTGGTCATATTCCACAACAAACTGAGGGTATGCGTGAGTTAGTTGACCAAACAAAAGATGTGTTGGAATCGACTATCAAACTTGAATTGCCTTGGAGAGTGCAAGCACATCCTGATGTTGTGTTTATCCAAATGCCCATCCCATACTGGGATGAAGATAGATTTACACCACCAACAGGTATTGTTGACCCATCATATTCATATGAGATTAACTTACAACTATTCTGGCATAAGTTGGAAGAAGGTGAATATCTAATCAAAGCAGGAACTCCATTATGTCAATGGGTGCCAGTGCATCGTGACTTCTTAAAGATGAAAGGATGGGACATTGTTGTTGAAGTTGCAAATGAAGACGACTATGCCAACAACGAAATTATGGAATATCAAAGGCACATGCACTTTCTTGAGTCCAGCACACTACGAGAGAGAATTAAGAGTCATAAGGCAATTCTTGCGCTAAATAAAAACATCAAGAGGTTTATGTAACTATGTCTGAGCAAACCGTAACTGAAGTGAATCTTGCAGAAATTGCAGGTATTACACCCACAGAAGAATTGCTGGAAACTAATAAGAATAATGAAATCACCGAATTGATTACATATGATCAACTGGTGCTCAATCTTCTCCAGCAACATGCAGATGCAGTAGCAGATTTCAAGAAACTGAAAGAAGCACTGGATAATATGCACTACACTTCAACTATCACTAAGATTTCTCTTGAGGAGTTGCAGTTGAAGAAAGATCACATCAACAAACTTACTGGTGCAGTCGAAGCGATGGCACTCTATAAAAAGCATGTTGACCCAAATGTAACTGATAAAGACTTTGTATTTGAAGAATGATTGATACTAATTTGATATTTCCTACACCCATATGGGTTGAGGATAATGCAGGTATTGACAGAGATAAACTCCTAGAGTTTGTCAATCTTGTTAGAAGTGAAGATCCAAAAGGTAGAGTAATCAGTAACAATGGTGGATGGCAATCACATGACTTCACTGATGAAGTTATGCTAAAGAATCCACTGCTTGAAATAAGAAATAAAATCCTTCAGATGGCATATTACTGTGCCGATGAGTTTGGATTTGTTGATTATACTTTGAGGATTGTAAATCTGTGGATGAATGTGAATACTCGTGGAAATAGCAACCATGTTCACACCCACCCTGGGTCTATTCTTTCTGGTGTTTATTATGTGAGTGTGCCAGATTGTTGCTCTGGCACCCTAAACTTCCTGAGGGATTATCAATATCAAATGATGAAAGAGTCTTGGGGCATGGGTAATAATGTGAAGCACGATTCTACTCTCAATGAGAATATCGTTACATTCTCTCCTGAGAATGATTCTATGGTTATGTTCCCATCCTGGTTGTTACACTCAGTCTCAAAAAGCAATAGTGATGGAGAACGAATTTCCATCTCATTTAATGTGCAAGTATTCTCAAACTATTATCATGAAGTATATCCAAGTAGACAACTTGCTGGGCAAAACTTATCACTCAAGATTGTTTAATCTAGTGAATGGGATGAATGGATTCCCATGGTTTTTTCTATCAGAAGATGTTGCATATACACCACACGATTATGGGTTTGGTGATATTAAACTGATGGATATGAAACCAGAAGAAAAGTCTGTGGGATTTACTCACCTACTGATTGATAATCATGGTGTTGAAAGTCCTTGGTTGCCACACTTCACTGCATTTCTTGATGCTGTCAAAGATGCAATGCCTGCCCCAATCGAGTTCACTAGAGTTAGACTTGCACTACAGTTAAACAATGGCAACGGTGGACATCACAATGGTGTGCATACTGATAGCGAAAAAGACCATTATGCTGCATTATATTACTTCCATGATTCTAGTGGAGATACTGTATTCTTTAATGAGTATGATGACCCTAATTATGGTAGTATAGATGAAAGATGGTGGCGTGCTCGCACACAAGAATACACTGAGTGTAAAAGAGTTACACCTAAGGCAAATACATTGTTTGCATTTGATGGTCACCAATTTCATTCTTCAAGTAATCCAACCACAAATCCATATCGTATAATTTGTAACTTCAACTTCACTTCAGATTATGATCTCTTCGCTGCTAACACAACTTCATGCCACTAAGAAATGGGCAATCGATGATGAACCACAATACTGGCAAGGGATTGTAGATAATCCACATTTGTTTGCAACATGGGATGAAGTTGAATTGTGTATTAATAATCCACAATTTTTTGACATGCAGTTGGTTGATAAAGTTACTAACAAATATATGGACATTCCCAAATATGATAGGGCGTGGTCAAGTCCATCTCAGGATGCTAAAGATATACGAGATGCTTTTATTGATGGTAACACTTTGATTATCAACAACTTTGATTGGATTAATAGGAAGAAGCAAGAATTATTGAGTGAGGTTGAGTCATTCTTTCCCAACATTAAATCTGCTCTCCATGTATATTGTGGACTTCTTCCAAGTAAGTCATTCAAAATACATGAAGACTTTGCTAATAACTTTATTGTGCAAGTTGAAGGTGTGACACATTGGAAAGTATATAGAAATAGAGCATCATATCTCGTGGATAAGTATAGATACGATGTTAATGAAGATGATTTGGATTGTGTAATCGATGTGGATTTAAAACCAGGAGATATTTTATACATTCCGAATAGATGCTGGCACTATGCTCAACCGCAGGAGAAGAGGTTGTCTGTTAGTGTGCCAATGCAACATATGTTACCTCACCTAAAGCAAGTTGATAGGAATTATTATGAGATACCTAGACCCAATTAATCCATTCCCATATATCTACAAATCTCATTATGATTTTAAGTTTGACACTATCAAGAATAAAGTCGATGAGTTTATAGGTCATGCACATGACGAGATTGAATCTAGAAAGTTAGATACACTTGAGAAGGATGGTGGTATCACAACTGTGCCCGTGTGTAGGACAACACCACCACACACATGGGATGAGTTTGATGACTTTAAACCATGGTTGTTTGACCAGATTAATGATATTTGGAATCGTTGGAATCTGCAACCAATGAATAAACATCTATCTGAATCTTGGATTAACATGCACCCATATGGTGCATATACTGCTGAGCATCATCATCAGAATGTTACAGTTGCTGTTGCTGCCTATTTGAATGTGCCAGAGAATAGTGGTAGATTTATGATAAAGAATCCTCTGCAGATATACAAACTGGGTGAACCACTCGATTACTACTATTATGACAATGAAAAGGAGTGGATGCCAATAGAAGTAAAGACTAATGATGTGTTATTCTTTCCTGGGTGGTTGGCACACAAAACTGAGAGGAATCTCTCAGATGGTTATAGATATGTTATGTCATTAAATATCATGGGTAGTTATGTATGATTCAGGTTACAGACACAAAGTTAGATACAACTGAGTTTGCTGAAAGATTTGCGACTCTTCCATATAGGTGCACACGAGTAGATGTGCCACCAACAAATGATAACCCAAATGTTGAGTTAGCAAGCACATATTGGACTCATCAATTACATAACTTCTGCCCAGTGCAAGACCCAACCTATTATCAAAATGCAGGATTGGATGGGTCTAATGATGCTTTGTGGGAAGATATTCTCACATATGTTGAAGCAGTGGTCCCCAATGTGCCACCTAGAGATGAATGTTACTCTGCATATATTAATGTGCTGAGGTTTGGTAACTCCCCTGGTATTCATTGTGATGCTCCATACTTTGTGCCAAGAAATAAGACCCTATTGGTATATCTGAATCCTGTGTGGGATCCTGAGTGGGGTGGTGAAACTGTATTCTTTGATGATGATCTAGATGCTAGAAGTATTGTGCAACCTAGACCTGGGCGTGTAGTATTGTTTGATGGTAGAATCCCCCACACAGCAAAGGCACCAGGATTAAAGTTTCTCTACAATAGATTCATCCTTGCTTTCAAGTATATGAATAAGGATGATAGAGAGATGCTATTCGATGAGTATGAGATGCAAAAGAAACCACCAGTGTTTGATAGAGGCATTGCTGGGTTTGACCCCAAGACTGTGAAAGAAATCTGGAGAAACATTGACAGTAATAAATGATGCGCTATTGTTAAATAGTAAGAGTGGTTAAGAGGTGCGCCATGTTTCCAAAGTCTGCTATCCTCACTGCTGAGGAGAAGTTTCTAATCCGTCAATCATTATTCCTGTATCAAAAGAATTGTTACGAGAAGATGGGTGATTTATCACCAACTCAACGTGAGGTTATGAAGAGTATCATAGATAAACTGAGTCTGAGTTGACAAGATGACCACACCCCTGCTAATCTCTGAGAGCATCCCTAGGGAGATACGAAACATTTTGAAATCACTTCAAGTTGGTCAACCCGCTCGCTATAAAGGATTCGATGGATTCATCGAGTTTGTGTGTGATGAATATATCAGTATTTGCTACAATGAAACACCACAAGACAGTGGCGCACGGAGACCAACCATGCGCTCCTGTCTTTTAGTTTATGAACAGGATTGGGAAGATATTGAGATCGAGGATGAGCATTTCTATGATGTGAAGAATTATCACGGAAAAACCAATGACCACCCTGGCAACGAGTTGCTACCACCTGTGACAGTCAGATAACTGTCACACACCATTGACGGGACTGTGAAATTGATGTATATTAAAGAGGTCGTCAGGGATGGCGACCCAAAGATTTTACCCCCGAGAAACACAATGACTAATCAAACTGCTGCAATCTCTGCTCTTGAGCAACTCACCCCCTGGGTGATTCGTGAAGTGAATCGTTATGTTAGCGAGGTCTATCGCACCTATTCTGGTAAGACTCTGCAGCACCAGAAAGACGCTATGAATACTGCAGACTTCACCAAACTCTTCCAATATATTGTCAACGACATTATCGAAGAGGGTATCCGTGTCCTGGGTATCAACGGCAAGCGTGAAGAGAATACTGGTTACGATTATGTGATTGAAGGTTGCAAGATTGAGTTTAAACTGGGCGGTGGTGATAACAAAACCTCCTTCGCTACAGGTAACAAAACCTCCCACTTCGGTGGTGCTAAGACTAACCTCGTGTGGTCTATCAAGTACACCTTCAACAACAACCAGATTGATAGTTTCGGCATGGTCGTGATTGACACCGACCTCACCGAATCTAATGTGTGGAAGTCTTCCAGCGGTCGTAAGGATTCTTTCTCCACCCTCGAACTGCTGATTGGTGAAGAAGACTGCATCCTGTCACAGTTTGGTGTTGTTAAACCCGCCACTAAGAAACTCCAATTCCTCACCCTTCCTACTGAAGTCCTGCTCTGATGGAAACTAGAATCTGCTCAAAGTGTAAGGAAGAGAAACAACTTAATCTGCACAACTTCCAGGAAGTTAAGTTATTCAAGAAGGGATTTAGTTTCTATTGCAACGAGTGCAACAAACCAAAACCTAAACCCTCTTGACAAATACCCTGGGCATAGATACAATGTATCTGTGCCCTTTTTAACGTCTTCATGGAGATTAACAAGACCCATAACATCAACTGCATCGACGGCATGAATCAAATGGATGCTGAAAGTGTGGACCTCGTGATTACATCGCCCCCATACGATGACCTGAGGACATACAACGACAGCAGCAAGTGGGATTTTAACGTCTTCAAGGATGTGGCACACGCTATCACTCGTGTGCTCAAACCTGGCGGTGTGATTATGTGGAATGTGAATGATGCCACCATTAATGGTGGTGAATCAGGCAGTAGTTTCAGGCAAGCATTATATTTCATGGATTCTTGTGGATTGCGTCTGCATGATACGATGATCTATGAGAAGAGTGGCATTGCATTTGCTGCTGGTCCCCATAGTGTGCGTTACTCACAAGCATTTGAGTATTGTTTCATCATCAGCAAGGGGAAACCCAAGACGGTGAATATCATTATGGACAAGAAGAATAAGTGGGCAGGTGTATCATCATGGGGCAATGCTAAGGCACGAAAGAAGGATGGCACACTGGAAGATGCTGGCAAGAAGAGTAAGGAAACACGGGAATGGGGTGCTCGGACTAACATCTGGCGCATCATTAATTCAGGTGGTTTCGGACAATCAAGCAAGACATCTTACAAGCATCCTGCTACAATGCCTGAGGAATTGGCACGAGGTCATATCATCTCGTGGAGCAATCCTGGTGACCTTGTGTTAGATCCATTTATGGGCAGTGGCACTACTGCACAAATGGCAATCGAAGAGCAACGTAACTTCATTGGTTTTGAGATTGATCCTACATACTATGAAATGTGCGTGAATAGAATCACACCGTTTCAGGATAATCTCTTAACTAGACTGTCATGCTAAGACATAAGGCATTGGTGTATCCAAAGACCTACAAAGCATTTGTAAATTATGCAAACCATCTGAATAACAATCCTGTTGTTATTATTGAGCACAAAAGAGAAGACCGTTGGTTCTTCTCTTCATCAGACAATCCAGACTATTGGTTCTGGGTTGATGTCCCAGAAGACAAAGATTGGAGTTATCGGGAGTTGACAGGTGAAGACATTTAGTGTAACATCAGAGGCACCATATAATCGTCACAGATATAAAATATGGTGCACTGATAAGTCAGTTAAAATTGTAGATGACTACGAAGATGTGCAACGTGCATGGTGGAACTTTCCACAATACTGTGATTATGTTGAAGTGATTGACTGTAAGAGTCGTGGAGGTGGATTTGTCTGACCAAGATAGTTTAAAAGTAACAGAGCAAGATGATGGCACATTCCTTATTGAATGGGATGAGAATGACCCTCAATGGAGTCTATTCAATGGACTCTCACAAGAGGACATGCAAACATTAATTACCAACGCCATTGAGGCGTATTTACATGATATTGAGGAATCACAAAATGTATCAATTTACGATGACTGAAGTGGCAGAAGAAGCACCAGCAAGCGACATTCAACAACACCGCGATAAACTATTATCGTGTGTAAATGACTTCTCTGATATGCTTACTGAATATGTTGAGGAGGAATTGCTCACTCCTGGTGAGTTTGTTAAATGCTTTCGTGATGCACTTCAGAAGATGGGTGAGTATCACAAATCACGCAATGACTTGCTGGCAGATTGTGAAAGTCTTTTATTGAATAGAACCGATGGATGAAGCAAACCGAGCAGGCAAAGCATACGAAAAGATGCAAGAGATGTTCTCAAAGTATAGTAATCAGATGATGGATGCTGATGAATTGGGACAGTCTCTAGTTGATAGAATCAATGCGTCTGAAGAGTTACTCAAACTGCTCCAGGATGCTGATAAAGCACGCAATGGGGTGGACACCTGAAGAGGTGGCACAAGGGGCATTGTAGGGGCGTCTGGATGCCGTATATTAAAGAGGTCGGGGGGCAATGCCACCGACACATCCATCGCAAACAAACAACTTATGTACGGTGTCCGCCCTGCTCGCTACTCTCTCGACCAGATTGTTGCTGAGTGTGCTAACGCAATCCGTGACGTAGAGTCTAACGCTCAACCTCAACATATTGTCTGGAGTTGTGCTGAAGGTCGTTGGGTTATCAACCCTGAAGTGCTGCAAGTTAAGCATGGCAAACTCCAAGAGGTTTGAATCATGATGACTGTTTTCTTCTACATTCTCGCCACTGCTGTTGTTAAGCAATCTGGTTATGTAGAGTTTTCTCCTGGTATGTGTCGCGCTGATTATATCATCGATGGCACTCAACATGTAACTGAAGTCGAAAAGTGTGAATCTCATGCCTGATACCTATTCTTTCACTGGTGATGCTATTACCTACCTTGGTTTGGTTGGTGTTGCTTCAGCGTTTATTATTGTTGTTACTGCTTTTCGGAGGTTCTTTAACTCTCCTTACAATCAACGTTATGTGAAACCAGAGGTAAAAGATGGTATGATGCCCTGGGGTCATAGTGACCTTGAATATCTTATTCAAAATAGTGAGGAATCTGACAATGTGTGAAACTATTGAAGGTCGTCCTAATCTTAATGTTGATTGGGATGCTGAGTATAACAAACAACGTCACAATCGTCTTGTAGATGCTATCCATGAGCACATGGATGATGATATAAGTGCAGACGTATTCATGCAGACTGTGCTTGATACTATTCGTGAGTCTGCAGACTATCATCAGAAACGTGCAAGTGTTGCCAAACAGTATATGGATGCTGTTTCCAGTGTTATCCCTTTCTGAATCATGAAACTCTACCTCTACGTCACACTTGGATTCGCTGTTATCCTTGGTTGGAATGTATTCCTCATCCAACGTGATAACAAAATGTTTGAAGGTTACAAACAACGACAGGCACAAGTGTGCGAACAGATTAAAGAGTTCTCACCTGACTGTGCCAGTCGCTAAGGTGTCCACCATCTGCTGACAGGGGCACTCTGCCCCTGTATATTAAAAAGGTCAAAAGCAAACGCCTCAAATGTGGGACGAAATCCAAGACATGCCTGGTGAGATCTACGATGTAGACTTCTCCCATGAAGAGTTTATCTGCATCTCGTTTGGTCCTTCTGAAGATGTAGAGCGCAATGGTTGGTGGAATCGTAAAGAGCGATTCTCTTCTCAACGTGCCGCTGAGCGTTGTGGCATTGAGCAGATGCCAATCGCAGGTACTTTCGGTTACGTTGTTATTCGTGAGACCGAAGATTCCTGGGAGATTGTTGATGAGATTGGTGCCGCTGGTGCATCTGTAGAGGCAAAAGGTTTCACCTACGTTGTCTCCCCCGCTCCTCGTCTTGTGCTGGTATGACTTATATCAGTCGCGAGCATTGGAATAGTCTCTATAGCAAAGTCTACGATGCTTATGAGCAATGTAGCAAATGCTATGATGAGACTTATCGCCACAAACTAGGCGAGATTCTTGACCACATGATCCGTAACGAAAAGTACCTCAACATCAAATGAATTACGACATCGACGAGCAGCAGACTAGCATCGACAACATGAGCGACACTCTGTGGGAGAGGTTGCAAGTGGCAGCAATTCGTGATAGTCTAGGTGATGCAAAAGCAATCCATGATGAGTGGATTGTTGATGGTCAAGATCCTGAAGATGGGTCTTACGAGTTTATCTTCGTCCCCAATCTCACCCTCCAATGAATAAGAAAACCAATCTCATCCTTGCATTACAACAACTAGACAATCTTGAGAAACTTTGTGAAGGTTTCGACTATCGAGACTATTTGTATAGCAAAATCGTGAAGATGCGCTGTGAATTGAAGCGTCAACTCACCAATCTCCAATCTGAAGTAGTTTGCGACATTTGACCTATGGCATTATCTAAATCTGTTGAAGAATCACTGAAAGAAGCAGAAGCAAGTCTGCGCAATGCGTTAGCATATGCAGCACGACAAGAGCGACCACTTGTGTGCAATTCTATTGCTGAGGTTATCTGTCACATTGAAAGAATCCAATCGTTTGATGGACTGATGGACAAACTTGAGTCCTATCAGAATAAAGGAGAGAAGTTTTGATTAGTGCAGGTTTCGCCCTCGTAGGTTTCGCCTTAGGTTATAAGTTTGGTTTTTTCTATGGTTTCAGGTGCGGGCGTGACGATCAGGCGGTGCTCGCCAGAATCATCGAAAAAGAACGAAATGCCGCTAGTGGTGGCAAGGGGTCTCAGATGCGAGACCCGTGGGATTGACCCGATACCTGCCACCAGCAGCAAACCACACCAGCGTGTGACAATCGACAGGGTGCACACTAAATCGTCCACGGGCACCCATCTCCTGTATATTAAAAAGGTCAAGACAACACAACGACATGCGTCTCGTTTCTCCTTCCTCTCAACCGCAATTCTCGATGGTGGTAGACTTCTATCCCGTCAAGCATTATGATGGCAGCATCTACAAAGGTAAGTTCCTCAAAGTGCTGACCTTTGATGGTTGCACTCAAAGCAAGAAAGTTGTCAACCAGCGTGATATGGAGCGTGAGGTTGATGAGCGTCTCGCCCTGAATTATACTGTTGAGGGTTTCAACCAAGATGCACAAATTGTTTCCATCTGCGCTTGCTGAATCATGCAATTCCAAGTAACTGAAATTGAATTGGACTTTGATGATGATAGTTTCCCCGAGGTGGATGCTGATTATCAAGAAAAAGTAACCGACGAATGTATTGGTCAAATCTGGGAAGCATGTGATGAAGACGATCTAATCGAAGAGATCACATGTGCAACAGGTTGGTGTGTTAAAACTATCGACTACCGTATCATCCTTAACTGACACAATCATGCTGACTCAACTGCAACTTGAAGAACTCATTTCCAACTACGCTGAGTTCATCGTAGATGGAATGGATTATAAAACTCTTGAGCAATACGCTTGTGACATGATTGCACAATCGTTTGAGAATTATACTCCTCAAGAATTGTATGATGAGATTGTTGAGTGCTACGACCAGGAAGTATGGGAGCAACTGTTACCTGAAGGTGCAAACCCAAGTGTAGAGAAAACCCTCTATGATGAGGTGGTTGAGTATAGTCAGCACGCCAAACTATGATTGCATTTCTTCTCGCTACAGTAGCAAACATCTCACCTATGATGGATGAATCCATCAATCGTATGTGTGCTCGCAATGTTGGTATTCCATACGCTAGTGATAACTTCACGGAGAAAGAATGGCAGCAGTTCCAACTATGTCGTGACATCATGCGAGATAGTTTAGAACGAGGGCAGCGTGAGGTGTGACGGTCAGCAGGGTGTCCACCATTCTGGCACAGGGCACCGATCCCCTGTATATTAAAAAGGTCAAGACAAGGCAACGCAATGCACCCCTACTTCACCACTTCCTTCGCCGATCGTGAGATGTTTGCTTATAACTCTGCTCGCGAAAAGCAACAGGCAGAGATTGCACGAATCAATGCACATCCTGAGCAGCGTATGAAGTATTGCTTCTCATTCATGCAAGGTGCTGATACCGAAACCCGTAAAAAGTGTTTCGATAAGATTGCAGAATACTCTGCACAACTTGACTACTCTGAAGCACACTATTGATGGACGTTGTTAATCTCTC